>Ga0256829_1000834_pt1 | contig 27862 bp, 33 predicted proteins | sample 131447metaG_FD_185979 | JGI IMG/M metagenome (GOLD analysis project Ga0256829, IMG submission 185979) | Hydrothermal vent microbial communities from Lau Basin, Pacific Ocean - 131-447 | ecosystem: Environmental > Aquatic > Marine > Hydrothermal vents | place: Pacific Ocean: Lau Basin | collected... | reverse complement strand
TTCAAACCGGTGGATTGCTGGATCGGGCGCTGTATCAATATCAGAAAGCGCTGGATATTCAGTCCGATCATGCCGGAGCGCTGGAAGCCAGTTTGCGAATCCGTGAACAGAGCCGCGAATGGCTGGCGGCGGAAGAGCTGCTATCGCGTCTGGAGCGGGTGCGTAATGCATCATATAGTTCCCATCGTGCCTACCTGTTTTCAGAAATGGCTCGCCAATGTTATCAGCAGGACGACAGAGAAGAGGCGAGCGCATACGCATCCAGAGCACTGGAGCTGGACGTGGCCTGCGCGCCAGCGCGTCTGGTGGAAATCGAGCTGGCCCTGCAGGAAGATCAAAGGGGTGCGGCGCAGACCGGCATTCGAAGTTTATGGCAACAGGCCAGCGAACACTTTCCCCTGGTTATTCCATTACTGCTTCGGCATGAAACATTTTATCGTCAGTCGGGCAGCGCTCTGTTGCATGAGTTATGGCAGCAACGCCATGATGCTGAACTGATGCTGGGCTGGATTGAAGCTCTGGCCCGGCAGCGGAATGCAGTCGCGGCGCGGCAGATCTGTGATGAGATGGGTTTTGAACCGCATTCGCTGCGTCATTCGCTGCGTCTGCATGCCATACTGGGTGATGATTCCGATCCCCATACCCGCTTCGCACGGAAATGGCGAAAGACAGCCAGAAATTACGCCTGTGAGCAGTGTGGCGTCGAAGTGGTGGAGATGCGCTGGCAGTGCCCCCAGTGCCATAGTTGGGGCACGCTGCATCCGAAGCACGATGAAACTGTCTAGGAGTCTGTCGGACTTATGGTGATGGACGGGGAGAGGGTGATGAAAAACCGTTTGATGGTGGCGCTGGATGTCCCGCATGCAGCAGATGCGCTGGCGCTGCGCGACAGGCTTGGCGATGCGGTGGGCTGGTTCAAGATTGGCTTGCGCCTGTTCGTGGCGGAAGGGCCGCAACTGGTGGCGGCGATCAGACGTCAACACCGCGTATTCCTTGATCTCAAGTTTCACGATATTCCCAATACTGTGGCTCAGGCGGTGGAAAGCGCCGGAGCGCTCGGCGTGGAGATGCTCAATGTGCATGCCGGCGGTGGCGAACAAATGCTGGCATCTGCAGCCGGAGCAGCAGCGTCATTCCCGCAGATGAAGCTGATCGCAGTAACCGTGTTAACCAGCGACCCGATGCCGTCAGATCAGGCCCGTGAGGTGGCATTGCGACGGGCAAAAATGGCGCAGGATGCGGGCTTGCACGGCGTCGTATGTAGCGGGCATGAGGCGGCGGCGATCAAACGGGCCTGTGGCGCCGGTTTTTTGACCGTGACGCCGGGCATTCGCTGGGGTGATCAGGCTTTGCAGGATCAGCAGCGCGTGGCCGATCCGGCCGGGGCGATTGCCGGGGGATCCGATTATCTGGTGGTGGGCCGTCCGATCCTGCAAGCGCCTGATCCGAGAGCCGCGGCGCTTGAGGCGTTAGCTATGATGGCCGCAGCCAATGGCTGAAAAAATTTATCCTGAAAAAAACTGTCCTGAAAATGCCTATGAATCGACACTGGCGAGTTATGCCTGCCGCACAGCCTGTTCGCGCGGACGGGTGCATGAAGAGGCAGAATCTGAACACAGAAACCCCTATCAGCGCGACCGCGACCGCATCATACATTCGACCGCCTTTCGTCGTCTTGAGTATAAAACCCAGGTATTTGTCAATCATGAGGGCGATCACTATCGCACCCGCCTGACCCACTCGATCGAGGTGGCCCAGATTGCCCGCTCGATCTGCCGTTCCATGCGTCTGCATGAAGATCTGGCCGAAGCCGTGGCGCTGGCGCACGATCTGGGTCACACCCCGTTCGGTCATTCCGGTCAGGATGCGCTCAATGCGGTGATGAAGCCGTACGGCGGTTTTGAGCATAACCGCCAGTCGTTGCGTATTGTCGAAAAACTGGAGCATAAATATGCGGCGTTTCCCGGTCTGAATCTCAGTTATGAAACTCGTGAAGGCATCGTCAAACACCATTCCGCCTACGATACCCCGTCCAATCGTGATCTGGCCCGTTTTAACCTGCATGAGCAGCCGCCGCTGGAGGCGCAGATCGGCAACCTGGCTGATGAGATCGCCTACAACAATCATGATATTGATGATGGTTTCCGGGCTGGCATGCTGGGCATTGAGGATTTGCGTCAACTGGCACTGTTCGGTCGTTTTTATGCAGAGGTGGAATCACTGTTTGCTGATGTGGATGAACGATTGAAAGTCAATGAAACCGTACGTCGCATGATCAACTTTTTGATTATTGATGTGATCGAAGAGACATCCCGCCGCATCAAGGCAGCCGGCGTAGCTGATTTCGCAGATGTGCGGGCGGCACGACAGCCTTTGGTGGGTTTTTCACAGACCGGAAAAAAAATGAATGGCGAACTGAAGAAATTCCTCTACCGGCATATGTACCGCCATTATCGCGTCGCCCGCATGGCGAACAAGGCCGAACGGGTGATTCGGGAGATCTTTGATGTCTATCTGCATACGCCGGCCATGCTGCCGCCCCATCAGCAGGCTGAGATGACAATAGCCAGAGCATCAGAATCCCTCAGCCCTGAACGGCTGGCCAGAATTATCGCCGACTACATCGCCAGCATGACGGATCGTTATGCACTCGAAGAACACGAGCGTCTGTTTAATATCAATACCAGGGCATAACCAGCGAAATATCGATTTCCGATTTTGATTTCTTTGCGTTCTTTGCGGCTTTGCGAGAGAAGTGTTTGGTTTTTATGGTTTTAACTTCTTCGTCACATCATATCCTGCGGGTCGACATCAATGCGGATGCGTACATCGCGCGGCAGCGTCACGGCATTAAATACAGGCGCCACCGCCCACGGTAACAGTTTTCTGGTGTTGTCCCTCAGCAATACTTCAATACGATACTGTCGCGCCTTGCGTTCCATCGGGCATGGCATCGGCCCGGTGATCTGCAACACTTTGATATCCTGACAGCGGCGTACAAACGCAGTGGCAACCGTTTCAGCGCGTTGTAGTCGGGGTGATGAGAACACCACCCGCACCCAGCGGGAAAAGGGCGGGAAAGATAACATCTCCCGCAGTTTCAGTTCATCATCGAGCGTGCTTTCGGCCTGCGTTTCATCAATGCGATCAAACCAGTCCGCTTCCGGCATACGCGTCTGAATCACCACCCGTCCGGCTTTCGTGCCGCGCCCGGCTCGGCCGGTGACCTGGGTCATCTGCTGCCACCAGCGCTCACCAGCCCGAAAATCGGGCAGATTGACGCCGAGGTCGGCATTGATGACGCCAACCAGTGTAACATTGGGGAAATCGTGTCCCTTGACCAGCATCTGGGTGCCGATCAGGCAGTCAAATTCACCCCGCTCAAATGCAGTCAATGTCTGTTCCAGTCGCGCATGACTGGTAATCACATCACGGTCAAAGCGGGCAAAGCGCAACTCCGGAATATGTTCGCATAGCCACTCCTCCAGTTTTTCAGTGCCTTCACCCAGGGGCAGGAATGCGGCTTCGCCGCACGCTTCGCATGTCTTGGGCGTCCGGCGACGAAAACCGCAACTATGGCAGCGCAACTGAGACACCTTGCGGTGTAGTGTTAATCGCAGTGAACAGTCGGGGCACTGCGGCACATCGCCGCAAGCGGTACATTGCAGCGCCGGCGCATAACCGCGCCGATTGAGGAACAGGATCGATTGTTCATGCGCCTTCAATGTCTGTTGCAGCGCAGTGAGCAGATGTTCGGATACAGGGCTCTCCACGCCACGCATATCGACAACTTTGGAGGCGATGGAAGCCGTATCCCGCTGTATCCGGCTGGGCAGATTCAGACGCTGATAATGACCGCTCTTGACCTGGTTCCAGCTCTCCAGACTTGGCGTGGCCGAGCCCAGCACAATGGGGATATCCAACTGCTGCGCCAGTAGCACGCCCATATCACGGGCGGAATAGGCCATACCCTCCTGCTGTTTGAAGCTGGCATCGTGCTCTTCATCAATGACGATCATGGCTAATCGGGGCAGAGGCAGAAACAGGGCGGAGCGGGTGCCGATCAGGATCTCCGTTTCAGTCAGGTGTTCGCGCACTATCAGGCGCTCTTTGGCGGTCATGGCGGAATGCCACAGCGCAGTTTTATTAAATCGCTGCCGCAATCGCGCCAGCCACAGTGGCGTCAAGCCGATTTCCGGCACCAGTACCAGCACCTGCCCGCCATCGGCAATCACTGTAGTGGCTGCTTGCAGGTAAACTTCAGTCTTGCCGGAGCCGGTGCGCCCGAACAGCAGAAACGGGTGAAAGCGGTGCAGATCGGTTGTGATGGCAGCGATGGCCTGTTGCTGCATAGTGGTCGGCCTCGGAGCTTTGGCGTGCGAGTCGGATGCAGATATGTTCCACGCAGCTTCAGTCCGGATCTCTTCCATCAAGCCATCCCTGCATGCCTTCCTGACTGTGTGGTGGATGCCGCTCTTGTCTGTGGCGCGTTGCCGGATGGTCTTCATCGAAATGGCGGCACGGGAATGAAATATATTCGCCAGTGCGGGGTAAAGTCGGCTTAACTCTTCCCGGTTGAGGCAACGGAACTTACGAATATCGTCCAGCATCGACCAGCCCAGCGCACTGCGCCACAGCTCTCCCGGTTGAACCAGATAGTAGCGCTGCACCCGCTCCATCCATTGCAGTCTGAGGCCGCTGAGCAGTGGTTCCGTATCCAGCCTGTCTGCCACGGTTTTCAGTTTGATGGTTGCCGCCGGCTCTGAAACGGTGCCAAGCACAATGCCTGAACGCTTGCCGTTGCCAAAGGGAATCCGGATGCGGATGCCGACGGTCGGGATGCCCAGCGATTGCGGCCAGCGATAGGTGAAGGAGCCGGCAAGCGGAGAGAACACAGCCACTTCCACATATTCAGTGCTGTACGTATTCTGTTCGCCAGCGCTGTTATCTTGCCGAGCCTCCGGAGTGGCGATCTGCCGTTTTTGTGTCATTGCCTGAGTATTCACCCTGCGCTTGATGTTGTTGTCACGGGAGCGGATGCTCCGCATGGTATCTGATCCTGGAATCATCGGAAACGTAAGCACCGGATGATGATGACGACCATCAGTCATGGCTATGTTTTTCGACGGGTTCATGCTGTTTGATTATCTTGTGATTGTCATGATTTCTGTTTGCTTTGTGTTGCTGTTTGAATTGCATGGGCCTGACGAGATGCCCCGAGGAGGTCTGTTGACCAAATGAGTATTCCCCTGCAACAAAAGTTGCACAATATCACTAAAACAGTATTTCCCTAATCGCCATAAATGTTGCCATGCATACCTTGCATGATATTGTTCGCCCCGGTCGCCAGATGGCGGCGAGAACGTAGCGACTGGAAGGGTGGCAGAGCGGCTGAATGCACCGGTCTTGAAAACCGGCGAAGGTAACACTTCCGTGGGTTCAAATCCCACCCCTTCCGCCAGTTGCGCATGAACAATCAGGTAAGGAAAGTGAAAATCACATTTTTCGCTTTCCGTGGAGTAAAAGGCCACGGATGGACTTTTTACGACTTCATCAGGTATTGATACGGAGAGATGGCTGAGCGGCTGAAAGCGCGCCCCTGCTAAGGGTGTATAGGCTAAAACCTATCGAGGGTTCGAATCCCTCTCTCTCCGCCATTTTATAAATAGGCGGCTCTGCCGCCTATTTATAAAATGTGGATAAAGAGGGCGAGAGAACCCTCGCCGGGTTCGACAATTTCACAGGATTGTGAAATTGGACGGGCATTAGCCCGCCCGCAGGGTGAGGGTCATGGATGACCCGAATCAATCCCTCTCAAGGCTGGCCGTTCGTCACTTTAGCGACGGCCCCGAAGGGGTGAGGGGCAGGAGCCCCGAATAATCCTTCTCGGTGTAAGTAACAATGCTATGTATGGACTCGCCAGGCTCTTAAAAGCAGTTGTTTGAGTGTGACCATGTCGGGTGGATAAATAGGAGCTGGCTTGAAAAAAATAGCGTTTATCGCCATTGCGCTGTTGATGTTGTCCGCCTGCGAGCAACAGAAACCCGAACAGATTCAGTGGCAGTTGCCGCTTGAAGCGCCTGATGATCCGCACGGCAGTAGTGCGATAAAAAACGCATTGCCTGACTGGGCGGTAACGCAGCTGGGAAAAGCTGAAGTTGTCTGGTTGCAGAAGAGTACGACAAAAGTGGTTCACACCAACCTGGCGATGGGCGAAAAAACCGGCGTCAGTGATTGGGATATTCAGCTGCTCGGACTGGCTTCCGGGTTGCGAATTAAAAACAATGCTTTTATCAACGATGAAAATGTGGATAATCCCGCCGCCTTCGTTGAGATCAGTCGGGATGGCAAGGTGCATTATCGCGGCTGGTTATTTGCGAAATTTCCGGAATTGTTCGGCATGGATGATCCGGAATGGAAAGTTTGGCTGAAAGGTATTACGCTTCGGCCCGCTTCGTAAGAGGCAACAACAGGCTCCCTTAGCTCAGCTGGATAGAGCATCTGACTACGAATCAGAAGGCCGGGCGTTCGAATCGCTCAGGGAGCACCATATAAACCCTTAATACATAAGGAAAACTTCAAAGAGCTGCCTTCGGGTGGCTCTTTTGTTTTGTGCATCTGTGCTCTGTCTGTGTTTTGCGGCATGATTTCGCGCATATCTGACCGCAACAAAAAAGAACCGCCACAACGGGCGGCCTCTCTTGGCTGGGGTTGGTGATAGCCGACAACCACCATGCTACACTTGCGGCTGACCGCCTCTGGCATCGACCCCGGAGGCGGTTCTTTCGTCAATCCATCATAGCAATGAGTTTCCGCATTTCCTTGTTTAATGCGGCAATTTCCTTTCGGCGTGCAATCGCCTTCTTTGTACGCTGCCCATGGGTGACAGGCCTGCCAGTAGCTTTGCCGCCGTGGAGCCTGCACCTGCCATTTTTCATAGCGGGTTGCCGGCAAGGCTCCCCAGTAGTTCGAGCGTGCGCTCCGCATTGAAAAGTGTTTGTGAATCCACTGGCATGGGGTTTCGTCATTTATTGCCACCCCCTCCTCCATTGTTGCCCCCTGCCACAATGGCCTGACCGCCATCATTCACGTTCACATGCTGAACCACCATGGTTTGTTTACCGCCGGTGCGTACCTTTTGCAGAGCAACCATGCCTTGCTGGAAGGTCTGCATCATTCGGCTGGCTGCATTTATCTTCCGCGTCTGAATAATGCTCGTTAAGTTGCTATCCATCAGTTTGACTGAACCGGCCTCCTGTATGAGTTCAAAGGCCACCTTATGACAAGCGGCCATCTGGTGAGCGAGCATCCGCTCAAGGCTATTTGTCGCACCGATTGAATTGGCAGCATCCAAGGCCATGCCTGCACAATCCGCTTTACCAGTCAGGTTCGTTCTATCCAGTGAGGCTTGCACCGCCGCCTGATCTGGTGCTTCAGACAGTGGATTACAACAAGTAGCATCGGGGTTGCCGGGGTTGTGCATCAACTCCCCGGATTGCAGTTCAAGTGTCTGAGGGTCAACGGCCATCAGTTCCGCAGCGGTTAGCCTATACCGGCTGGCAAACCGGTCACTTTCCGGCCTGCCTGCTCGTGCTTCGTTCTCATACCTTGCGGCCTGCCGATCTGCAGCTATTGCCTGCTCAAGGCTCGTTTTTTCATTCATCGGCGACTGCCTTGGCAATGATTGCATCCATTGCCTGCTGTTTCTCACGGCTATTCAAAGTGATAGCAGCCCTCTGACGCGCTTCCAGCTTTATGCGTTCCATTACCGATGCGGTTTCTTCGGCTTCAGGCAGTAAGCCTGCCAGCACCAGTGGTATCGTTTCTTCAAGCTGCTGGTCAATCTCAAAAAGCAGCTTTGCACTATTCATGCGGATGGTTTCAAGTTCCTGCTGCGCTTTCTGCTGTGTAATAACAATTCGCCGCTGGACTTCATCCGCTGCTTTCTGCGCCTTCTGTGCCGCCTTGATTTCTTCCGGCGATTTCTTTCGCACACGCTCTTTCACTTCCGCGCGTTTAACATCCATCAGGCGGGTGTACTCCGCATCTCGTAGTTCGGTGTGCTTCTTGTGCTGCTCGTCGCCGGTCAATCCTTTGGTTCGCATGGTCGCGGTAACTTGCTCACTGGCAAAGCTGCTTGCCTGCTGCCATAAGGGGTCATTGTTGTGATTGGTCATATTGAGTTCTCCTGTTTCGATAATTCGGTATCAGTGGCTACCGGCTGCCATTATTGAAGCCGCACAATCGCCGCTACGGCGTTTTGACAATGCCTTGCATATCAGAATGGCAGGGCATTTTCGTCAATATCACTGCCACCCTTGAAAGGGTCACTCGGTTGGGTTGCTACCGGTTTGGAAGCTGGTGCAGTTTTTGTTTTCTGGCTGGATTGCTTCCTCGGCTTAGGCGCATTGGATAACATATTATCCACCACCAACTGTAAGCACTCTTTGCTTTCGCCAGTTCTCTTGTCCTGCCACTGGTTCAGCTTCAAGGTTCCCATTGCACTGACTCGATCACCCTTAGCGCACCTGCTCAACCATTCAGCGTTCAAGTCGAATGCGAGCAGATCAACCCATAGGGTTGCACCATCATTGTCATTGCAGGCCATGCGTGCGCTGGTCATCGCTTTTCCCGTCTTGGTTTTTAATACCCTGGCATCAAAGGCCAGTTTTCCTGTTACGTTTGCTGTTATCATAATTCACCTCTATACGCAAAAGGTGAAAAATAATTATTCCCCACCACTGCGTGAATATAAGCCGTAAATAGGGAAGGCTCCCCACCTTTAGCAAGGGATAAGCCGCCGGTTCTCATAGCAAGGGTCATGCCTAATATCTTCACCATGCCACACCTGCCGCGTTATCTTTTTTTGCTGATTGGTTGCTGACGGTCGTTTCAGCATGGCAATCTCGGCACGCTGATTTCGACTGCTGTTTTGTTATGCCTATTTCGGATAGCTTGGGATTGCCCGTGGTAGATTCACTTGACTGCGGGAGTTTGTCACCCTGCTTCAATTTACCCTTCGCCAATTCAGTAGCTTTCAGCATTTCGCCAGCACCGTTGCCGCTGTCCTTGCCGATGTGCTGGAGGCTTTGGCGAGGCTCTCGTGTGCATGGCTAGCTTTGTAGGAACAGTGTTTTGCAGCCTTGCAAACGACTGGATGAACGTGTTTTGCTGATATACTTCTGCTCTTTTCTTGAATGCCTGCTTGCTGTACTTCTGGCTTATTAAGCCTTCCACCAGGTCAAGCTGCTGGGATTCTGATAGGGGAATGATGGGGCGGAGGATGCCTTCGGTGAAGGTCACATTTGTGACTTCTTCGGTCACGCTGTTGATTTCCGTGACTATCGCGCTCCATGCTAACTCCGTGACTTTTGATAAAGCTGAATAATTCTTCACCTTAGTAACACTCCACCCCAGAATGTCAGCGGTCTCCTGCTGGGTGCAATCCTGCACACGACTGTTTTCAAAAAGGCAATGAGGCTTCATCCACCGTACCACCTTGAAACGGATCGCTTGCCACCTTCTTAGCCGCTGGCTTTGCTGGTGGGTTCTGGGCAGATGGTTTGCGCGGTTTCGCTGCTGGTACAATCACGTTATCCGCTACGAGCTGTAGCTGCTGTTTTTCCTCGCCGTCTTTGCCCGTCCAGACGTTCATTTTCAGCGTACCCATAGCGGCTATCCGGTCGCCCTTGGTGGCTCTGGATAACCATTCTGCATTGTTGGTAAAGGTTACAATATCTATCCATATCGTATGCCCTTCGCCATCGTCACAAGCCAGTCGGGCTGTTGTCATAGGCTTACCGCTTTTTGTCTGTATCTGGCGCGGCTCAAATGCCATGCGCCCGGTTATGCTTGCTGTAATCATAATTCATTCTCCTGTGTTATTTTCGGCATCAACGGCTGCCTGTCGCCTATTCACGGCTGCTCGCTATCCAGTGGTTCAAAGTGGCTGTACTCACTGGCTGCCTCTCTGGCCTCTTTCTCTGTCCGGAAGTATTGTTGCACCCGGCCATCAATTAAGATGCACCAGACGGCCTCTGCGGCGTTGTACTGGTATCGGCGAACGTCAATCATGTTCACCACCGGCTTTTTTTGCTAATACGTCACGGGTCTTCGGCGTATCTTGTTGTGCAGATTTCTGCACCACAGAATCAGGTTTTCTTACTTGCCGCTCTTTAGCTATTTCTGAGCGTGTATCTATTGGCTTACTTTTTGCAGATTTCTGCGGAATGTCATTACGTTGCCCCTGATTCTCTTTCGCCCTCTCCCGAATATCATCAGCCATTGCGTTTGCGGCCCGCTTATCAAAGCACTCAAGGCAGCACCAGCCAGCAAAGCCATCAGGCCGTGTCACCATGGCCGATGTGATAACCCCGCATTGGTGGCAGGCACCGGTTTCTAAAGTTCCGCCGTTCCAGATTGGTTCTGGCACTTTTGGCACTTGCTCATGGGTGGCCTCTTTGGGTTCTTTTTTTAGTCTTGCAAGCCACTTGCTCATGCTGTCACCGCCTGCTTTTTTTCTGTCAGGGGGCTAGGTAGGGCAGTGCCAAAAGTGTCAAAAGGGGGTTCTGGCACTTTTGACACTTGGGTAGGTAAGCCTCCGGCAGGTTTTTTAGCTGCTTTGGGGTTCATGGTGTAAGTGACAGTCGGCCTGCCTGTTTCGCCTCGGACTTCCTCTGCCTTTAGCCAACCATGGTCATGCAGAATACCACAAGCGGCCTCGACTTCTGCCGGACTGGTAAGCCTGCTCCAGTGGTTACGGTAAACTTGCCGCGCCGTAAATGGGCTTTGAATATCGCCGCGCAGTAGCTTGGCAAGCAAAGTGCGTGCGCCCTCGACTTCAGCCATGGCCTGCATTCCATATATGCGCCGGGCATGACTTTCCAGATACTCGCACCACGCCGCCGCCCTTGCCGCTGCATCCACGGTAACGGGGGTAAGTGTTGCTTCTCTGTCCGCTACTTCCGCAAGGTGAATAAGCAAGGCCAGCGAAGGCATCAGGCTCCGGTACTTGGCAAGATGCGCTTCAATCATCGGGCTTGTTTCGTCTTGCACCTTGGTTTCAAGTTCCGTTCGCCATTCATTGAACAGGTCTTGAGCCTCATTATCAAAGCGAATTGACGGGATGCCTTCATCAGTAGCGGGGAATGCCATCTCATCCAGTCGTTTAAAGATTCGCCGCACCCGCGCCTTGGCTTCCTTATCCGGCCATCGGTCAATGTTGCACCATACTCCGGGGCTGTCTGGATATACCAAAAGCTGAAAGCGCTGGATCATACCATCGTCACCACCGCCACCTTTTGCGGCATCGGCTATCATGTGGGACAACGGGCCGGGCTGTATGCTTCCAAGAATGGAAAGGCAGAGGCTTTCGCAATGCAAATGCCCGTGCGTAAAGGTGTCATAGTCAAAGCCGCTTCCGTTACCGTTCCACGCCTCAAGAAAGAATTGCCTGTCACCTTCTTTACCTGGCTTATCCAGATTGCGAAGCCACCCGGTCAGTTCGTCCCGGAACACCATCAGTCCATCAGGGTTTTCATTCAGAAGGTTGATAAGGCATTCCACGCTTCCGGCATTGGTTCGCAACCGCCGTTCTATGGGTGCGTCAGGCTTTACGGGTGGCAGCATCCCATCAGTGGGCTTGCCATCCTTTGCCGCCTTGCGGACTGCCTGCTTCCAAGCATCCTTTTTACCTGCATAAACCTCGGCCTCTATTGCAGCGTCAGCCATTGCGTTTGCATGGCGTTTGCTCGCTTCCGCTATCAGTGCATCAAAGGGTTTCATACCCTGTTGAACGGATGGCGACTTCATCTGGGAAGGCCGGCCAACAATCGCGCCCCATAGGTTCGGGACTGCCAGCCAATCATCCTTTCGTTTTGGATGGATGCCGCACCGCCTGCCGATCAGCGTGCCAAGGGATGCCATCACTGTCACCGCTGGGAAGTCCGGGGGGCATTGCATACGCTCGGCAATATCAGTGACAAAGCCGCGCAATGCTTCCGGCAATAGTTCCGCATCAAAAGCGTTCACGGGCGCAAGGCCGGAAGGCAGGGGTAAAGGGTCTTGCCACGTTTTTATGCTGGTTATGATGGTTTTGCAGGCAGGGTTTGAACCTGAAAGCGTGCGTTTATATCCAGTTTCTTTCGCGTAATGGAAAACCGTTGCAATGGTAACGCCGACGCCTTTGAAGCTGGCAAGTTTCCGCTCCACTTCTGCCGGGTCATATTGCGGGCTTTTTGCTGACCACTCATGCGCCAAGTCATCAAAGCCTGCATCCTTCAATGCAGCCAACACCTTCACCCATTCATCATAGGGAAGGTCAGCCGGAATATACGCCAAAGCCTCTTGCACATCAGCCCGATTGGCCGGGCCATAGTCACCCATTGAGCCCTTAAAAGTACCGCTTGCAGGCTGTAGGGGCGACTGTGGCGCGTGTTTCGGCTTGGGCTTGAATAGTTCCACCCAAGTATCAGGCAATGCCGCTATGGGCTTATCTCTGATAACTTCATAGTAGCCCTCATATCGCGGGTCGATGACGTAGCAGCCGGGCGTCAGTACATATCCGCCGTCGCAGCGAATATCTATGTCCTTGCCTATGCTATTGTTTCCAACGTGGTCAATATCAGGCTTCTGGTAGTAAAAGTGCCAACCGCCGGAAGGCGTTTTGACTGTGAACGTTTCTGGCAGCTTTCCATATTTGGATTGCAGTTCTTTCATGGTTTCAACGCCAACGCCGGGCGTCCCGTCCTTATGTGTTTTCACATCAACATCAATGATGAGTAACCCGGAAGCACCGGGGTATAGGCCGATATTTCCAGCATGTATGTTAGGCCATTGCTTCAATGCTTCATCGCGAACAAACGCATCATGGAACCCAGCGGAACCTTGTTCGGGGATCTTCGCATTTTTTGCCAGCGGGAATATATGATAATGCTCTGGAATATCGTTAAGCATGGGACAACCCCAGCGTGCGGATAATTTCCGTTGCTGACTTTGGGCTGATTATTCCCCATAACGCCAAGATGCAGATAGCATGCTTTATTCTGGCTTGAATGGTGGTATTGTTTGCTTGTGTTGTATTTGAGAGGCTCGCTGTGGTGGTGAGCCTCTTTCGCGTGGCGGCCATTACTGCGCCTTCACCGTTTCGTCAGATGTGCTAGCGACTTCCCGATCTTCCACATAGCGAGCTATGTCCTCACGCCGATAAAAAACGCTTTCGCCGATCTTGGTGTACTTCGGGCCTTTGCCGATGACTCGCCATGCCCGCAAGGTGCCGGGAACAATACCCAGCATGCGGGCAGCCTTGGGACTGCGTATTAGTTGAATGTCTTGATTCATAATTACCTCGGAATCCAGACGTGTGAATTGCGCTTATCGCGCCGCCTGTATTCCGAAGTGTGGTTATGCGTGTTTCTGGTTTAACTCGACCGAAAAGGAACAGTAAAAATTAGCGGTTCAAAAACTGTCTAAAAGCTGCTGTTCTCACTGCAAAATTCCATATATGCGGCATAGTCGGGTGAATCCTTTATCTCGCCTAGATATGGCAATATCGACACTGATTCGCTCATTTCAAAGTTGAAATTATTTCTGCGTTTTTTCCTTTGGGTGGTGGTGTACATAGGGAACCAATCCCCAAACGAAAGTCGAATCAGCTCTGCTGCAATAATAACCGGCTGTAACCATTCGCGGGATGTTAGCGTCAGTTCTTTTATATTAATGGATTTCGCCTTTGTGTTCGTCTCAAAGTAGGCATAAAAGGCCATTGCAAGATGAATGACGTTGCGGGATGGAACCATCACGCCCTTATCAAAAGAGCGCCTAGTGTAATTCTCATCATCATCACCCTTCCAGCAGCCGTATTGTTGTTGGCCTCCCGTCGTTTGAAGTGCTGTTTTGAGTATTATCCCCAGCATTGAGTCTTGCTTATCAGGCTCAGGTGACGATGCCAATTTTTGCACCATAACCCATGCCGCCCGGTTACGTTTTTTGAGTCGCCTCATGACATTGTTTAACACCTGATCTATTCGCTTGTTCGGCATATCCAGAAGGGCACCGCCACCGGAAGCACGAATTAATTTTCGCCCATCGCTATGACGTGGAAACTGCTGCTTGAGCTGTGCCGCTTGTAGGGCATCCAGCATCAGCAATCGCTTCTCCATCGACTCTGGATAAGCCAACACAGCAAGAAACTTCTCCGCCCCCTCCTTTGCAAACGCTCCATATATGGGAGCAATGACCTTTTCACCCCAAACGACTTGACGGTCTATGGCCGCCGCCTTTGCTGCTGCTGTTAATCGGGGATATATTTCTTCTGACTTCCAGCCAGCCAGCCCACGAAGGGAACTCATTTAACCTGTCTCAATGGCACGATCTCCGCGCTGTGCTTCTCCAATGCTGCGCGAAGTTCATCCACGCCCAATGGTGCATAGTGATCTTCAGTTACTTTTATTGAGCTGTGCCGTAATAGTTTGCTGGCAACATGCAACCCCGCAGAGCGTGTAACATGCAGGCCGAATGTCCGGCGCACATCGTGTAACTTCACATCTGGAATGCCTGCTGCTTTGCGTACCTTGTCCCAGTGCCGCTTAATGTCCTGTCTGTGACCATCACCCGTACCGGCTGGATAAAGCCAATCTCCGGCATGTGGCAGCAACCGCAACTGCGCCATGATGTTTGCGGACAATGGTACGATTTGAGGTTTTCCGCTTTTCGTATCTGGCAGCCGCCATAGGCCATCTTCAAATTGAATGTCTTTCCAAGCCGCTGATAGCACTTCGCTCTTTCTGGCTCCGGTTTCAATCAACATGTGTAATGCTGTTTGCACAAATGTGTCATCCAGCCCATCAATGGCAGCCAGCATGGATTCCATTTCTTTGTCAGTCAGCACGCGACTACGGGGCGTTGGTTCCGTGTAGTGTTGAATGTTGGCCGATACGTTGTATTGGATATGCCCCTCTCTGCAAGCCTCATTCAGGCATGATCTGACACTGGCGTGATACCTGTTTGCTGTGGTGTTTGTCCTGCCAAGTTTCTCGAGCTGCTGCATGTGCGTACGAACATCGGTACGGGTAACTTTATCAATGCGTTTTTTGCCGTAACGCGCCTTAGCCCATCCAAGATACCGTTCGTCACTGTCAGGCCGTTTCTTTCTCTGGCGCACATCTTCAAGATAGGTGTCTATCCATTCGCCCATGGTTGGCAGTGCGTCGGTTGCTGCCTTTTCAACCTGTGGGTCAATACCGTTATCAATCTTCCCGAATAGTTCTTTGGCCTTGGCTCTGGCTGCTTCTGGGGTTAATTTGCCATAGTCACCAATCTTGAATGTCTTACGCCTGCCATCCATCAGGTAACGAAGCGTGAATTGTTTTCGACCACTTGCGTATGCAATAAGCGTGAAGCCTTTTAATTCAGTGTCCCTGTATTCGGTTTGCCGCTCCGGGTTGCCTATTGCATCAATGTTTCTCTTTGTAAGTTTGAGCCTTGCCATAGTCGCCACCGCCTGTCTGTGCTTTTCTGTGCCCTGTCTGTGCTTTTTGGCATGCATACACGGCTACGTCGTGAAGCGTAGTCCTGTGTTAATAATTGTGCAATAGCAATGTTTTTTGGTGGTTTATGGGGTGCGGGTAGAAACGCATGGAAACGGCATATTTACGGACTACGAATCAGAAGGCCGGGCGTTCGAATCGCTCAGGGAGCACCATTTTAAAGCAATTAAACAGGGGGTTACGGAAACGTAGCTCCTTTTTACGAAGTCGTCATTGCTGATCTGTCGTCAGGTGATGCTTGCGCCATGCGTTGAGGGCTTGCTGCATGCGCCTGGCGCGCTGGCGCTGTCCCAGACGGCGCAGCTGCCTGATCAGCTGCTGCCGCGTGCGAGCATCCGGATGGATGGCAAGGCTGCGCTGATAGGCGCTCAACGCTTTTTGGTTGTGATTCGTAGCCTGCATGATATCGCCATAACTGCGCCAGCAGGGGGCGCAATCAGGCAATAACCGAAGTGCTTTTTCTGCTGCCGATACCCCTCTGTCAGCCAGCTTGTGGCGTGACTGGAATTCAGCCAGGCGCAGCCATGCAAAACCGTTCTTGCGGTCAACCTTGACGGCTTTTTGGTATTGCGTCGCGGCGGCAGCGCTATCACCCTCTTTTTCCGACATGGCGGCCAGCAGATACCACGGCGTTGCTTCACTGCGCATCTTTTTTGTTCCCAACTTCAGCCAGTGGCGCGCCTGTTGCCGTTTGCCCTGGCGATCAAGCAGTGCGGCCAGATTGATCAGGCTGGGCAGGTGCCATGAGAAACTCAGGTTTTTTTCATACAGTGCGCGCGCTGCATGATGGTGACCGATATCCTCCAGCAGTACGGCAAGATCGTAGCGCGCTTCGATATTACGGGGATGTATTCGCAATTCAGTGCGCAGCGCCCGTCTGGCCTCGGGCAGCTGGCTCTGTTGAATCAGTTGCAGCGCCTTGTGAAAATATGCTCCGGCAAGACAGTCGTTGGCTGACCATGTGGCCGCCAACACAAGCATGGTTGCTGCGATGCGCAGGCAGCGGTTCACATGAGATAAACAACGCGCCTGCATGATTTTTTCTGCGCTGTGATCATATGTCACTTTACAGGGCAAAAAAAGTCCTTGCGCGTTAGGGTTACCTGGCAGCAGGCGCAAGACCCATCCTGCCGGTGGTCATCAGCATCTCTTCCATACGCCATGCTCTGGCGCGTTTATCCATTTTGACCTCCGGTTTTTCCTTCATCACCTTCCACGGATTGCGGCGGATATCATCGGAAAATTTTTCCAGATTCTCTGCTGCCAGGCGCAGTTCAAACAGGGTGCGATAGAGGTTTTCACGGTTATCAATGATCGTCTCGTGCAGATCATGCATGGTTGCCGCGCCTTCGGTAAAAAATGCCTGACCGGCGTCGGCAGCCTTGGGCAGTGTGCGCATCAGTTTGTCCACATGCTTGCGATTATCCCTGATCATGCCGGAGAGACTATGTGTGGTGCTGCGGATATCCGGACGGTTTTCCTTGATGAGTTGCGCCATGCCATGCGCGGCCGAATGGATATCTGCACGGTTTTCTTCAATGATGGCTCCGAGCTTGTCGGTAATGCGCTCCGCCTTGCTGAAAAAACGCGAAGCGTCATCGGTCAAGCCTGAAGCGCGGCTGATCATATCGCGAAAACTGCCACCGGATGAGGATGGGATGATCGATTCAGTCAGTGGCTGCTTGTCACCGGCTCTGGCGTGCAGGGCGACATATTTTTCACCGACTAAACCGCCGCCGGCAATATGGGCGCGGGTTGAAGCGGGCAGATGGATGCCGGATTGAATGTGCATGGTTACCAATGCCCGATTGTCTTTCAGACGGATGGATGCGACATCGCCAATCTGCACCCCGGCCATCAGCACGGGCGTTTGCACTGAGATGCCGGAGGCATCAGTGAACAGTACATCAACGCTGGAGCCTTCCGGCTCACCCCACTGGAAGCCGCCAATTTTACTGCTGAACATGGCAAAGAGAGCAATTGCGATCAGAACAAATGCTCCGAGCCGTGCTTGTGTGTTCATGATGCCTCCTTGCCATTGGTCAGTTGGATGGGGCCTTCCGCCCGACCTTCAATGAATTGTCTGAATACCGGGTCCTGACTTAATTCAATCTCATCACGGGACATCTGCTGATAAACCCTGCCTTTATAGAGCATACTAACCCGGTCACTGAATTCGTGCACCAGTTTCATGCTGTGTGCGATGGTCATCGAGGTGACATTCATACGCTCATGTAGTCGTTTCATCAGGGTGGTGATGACATCAGACATGACCGGATCGAGCCCCGCCAGTGGTTCATCATAAAAAATAATTTCGGGCCGATGGCAGATGGTGCGTGCCATACCCACCCGCTTTTTCATGCCGCCGGAGAGTTCAGCCGGCATTTTATCGCCGATGCCCGGCAGCCCCACCCATTCCAGTACTTCATCGGCCCGATCTCGCGCTTCCGGTTTATGCATCCCCTGACGTCGCAACACGAATGCAACATTTTCCCATACCGGCATGGAATCAAACAGGGCAGAGCCCTGAAACAATACGCCAACACAAGCCATGCGCTGCAGTTTTACCTCTATGGGCAAGTTAAACCAGTTTTCACCATTGATCAGAATCGTGCCACTATCCGGCTTGAGCAGGCCGAGGATACATTTGAGCAGGACGCTTTTTCCGGCTCCTGACAGTCCGATAACAATATGGGATTCACCGGGCAGAATCTCCATGTTGATATTGTCGAGCACCTTGCGTCCCTTGAACGATTTACTGACGCCCCGCAGGCTGATTTTAGGTGCCGGGTTCATGGGGCGGAGCTCATGGTGGTCAACGCGTTCATTTGAAAATCCAGGCGGTGAGGATGTAGTCGGCAATCAGGATGCTCATGGCACTGACCACGACAGCACGCGTCGTGGCTTTGCCGACGCCGGCCGCGCCGCCTTCACAGTAATACCCCTCGGCACAACTCACCAGACCGATAATAGCGCCAAATACCATGGCTTTGAACAGGCCGGAATAGAGATCGATAAGCTCCAGATAGTCGAAAGAATGGACGATGTAGGTGTGCGGATTCTGATCCAGTGCATGAATGCTGATAAAATAACCGCCGGCCATGCCGATGGCATCAGCCAGCATCACCAGTAGCGGCATCATCAACATGGCCGCCAGCATGCGGGGGATCACGAGATAGCGCACCGGATCGGTCGAGAGCGTCCAGAGCGCATCAATTTGTTCGGAAACACGCATGGTACCCAGTTCTGCGGCAAAGGATGCGCCGACTCGGCCAGCCACCATCAGTCCGACCAGCACCGGGCCCAGTTCGCGCAGCATGGAGAGGGAAACAACGGTGGCGATCATACTTTCAGCCCCGAAACGATGGAAGGCAACCCATGATTGCAGGGCCAGCACCATGCCGGTAAAGATGGCAGTGAGCAGCACTACCGGCAGGGACTGGACGCCAACCATTTCGCATTCACGCAAAATTAAACGCGGAAACCATGGTGGTTTGCGCAGGCGTGAGATGACCTTGTTTAACAGCAATGGATACAGTCCCAGCGCACTGGACAGGTTCATCACCATGGCCCCTATGCGCTGTAGTAGTTGCATCAATCGGCTTTGCATCGGCCGGTTTTGCATCGGTCGAACTGCTCTGCGATGCGGGCTACGCGTGCAGCAATGCCGGTGAACAGCGTATAGCTGATCGTATCAATCGAAGCGGCCACATCATTGGCCAGTATATGATCGCCCCAGAACTCCACGGCATCTCCCGGTTGAATGTCGATGTCTGTCACATCAAGCATAGTATAGTCCATACAGACGCGTCCGACGACAGACAGTTTTCGGCCGTCGAAAAACGCGTGTCCGCGATTGCTCAGCGCGCGCGGCAAACCATCGGCATAGCCCAGACTGAGCACGGCAATGCGCATGTTTTTTTCGGCTCTGAATGTGGCGCCGTAGGAGAGTTGTGCTCCGGTCGGGATCTGGCGAATCTGCATGACTGCTCCGGTGAACTGCATGACGGGTTTCAACCCAAGGGGTTGGTCTGTGATGGGCTCGGATCCATACAGGGCAATGCCTGGTCGCACCATATCCATGCCATGTTCCGGTATGGCCGCTATGCCGGCGCTGTTGAGCAGGGAGGCGGGAAGATTGGAGTCAATCCGGCTTCGCAGATCACGGAATGCGGCAAGCTGTTGTCTGTTCATCGGGTGAGTTGGTGTGTCGGCGCAGGCCAGGTGTGACATGATGCCGCGCACGCCGATCGCCTGTTTCCTGCACTGAGAGAGTAGTGCTACCGGATCGCTTGAACCAAGGCGATGCATGCCGGTATCAACCTTGATCCAAACCCGGCCATGAAAGTCTGCCTGATGCAACAGGCTCAGATGATCTGGTTCGGTAATGGTCGGAGTGAGTTGGTGTTGCGTAGCAAGTTTGGCATCCTCAGCATCGTAAATACCTGATAACAGTGTAATTTCCACGTCGCCTTCGCCTGCGACAAGCTGACGCAGGGCGCTGCCCTCAAGGGCGTCGGTGACGCCGAAATGACGACAGCCGGCGGCGAACAGGGCAGGCGCAACCAAATCCAGTCCATGGCCATAGGCATCGGCTTTGACGATGGCCATGATTTCCGATTGGCCGACACGTAGCTGCAGCACTTGGTAATTGTGCTGCAGGTGGTTCAGGTTGATGCGCACAATGGCATGGCGACTCATGTTGTGAATCATCGTTGTTTTCAGCGCCCCGTCAAAGCGGAATGTTGCGGTAGTATTGAAGGTGCAGACGATTTGGCGGAGAAAATCAAATCGTTACTGAGGCATCCGGAGCGGCGCGCTGCTATCGTCAGGGGCAGTCATGCGCACACGAAACGTGAGAGGCGCATTTCGAACCGTTGATTTCAATGTACTGTCACGCAGGTAGTTGCGCCCTGAGCCGCAGCACGGCATTGATTTTGTGCTATTCGAGAAAATGCGCTATAATTGCGCACATATTACACATATAATATGTTGGAGGTTGGCATGAATATTACGCTTTCCGCAGATGCAGCGTTGATAAAAAAGGGCAGGGAGTATGCCAAGGCGCATAATACATCCTTGAATCAACTGGTTCGGGACTACCTGCGCAGGGTTACCGGCAGTAGCGGAATAGAAAAATCAGCGAATGAGTTTATGGAACTCGCACGCACAATGCCTGGTCGCTCCGATAGCGGATTTAAATTTTCACGGGATGAGATTTATGATCGCCATAGCAAGGTATGAATAGATGCTTTATTGATACCAACATCATTGTCTATGCCAATGATGCGCGTGATCAGGAAAAACAGAGCATTGCAATGGAAACTATTGCCGCTCATATGAAATCCGGAACGGGCGTGATTTCTACGCAGGTGCTTCAGGAATACGCACATGTGGCGCTGAATAAGTTGCATCAGAGGCAGGATGTTATTCTCAGACAACTGGTATTGCTGGAAGAGCTGAATGTGATCCATCAAAGCCCGGCTTTGATTAGGCGGGCTGTTGAAATTAAAGCGGCCTACCAGATTGGTTTTTGGGATGCTTGCATCATTGCGGCCGCAGAGCATGCAAAGTGTCACTGTATTTTATCCGAAGATATGAACGCCGGGCAATTTTACTCGGGTATAGTGATGCGTAATCCGTTTGAATGAATATCCCGAAAAGCGTCGCCAGGTTGGGATTCATCGCGGATTTCGCAGTTTCGTCAAAGTGGAATATGGCGGAGGTGGAATGTGCGGCAACCAGGCTTGCTATGAGCTGTTCAAACTGTGAACATGCGGCTCATGGCGAATGAATCTTCTACTGCGATTGACTATCGCTTGTTTAAACTGATCAGCGAAAAGCCGGAAATCAGCCAGCGCAATCTGGCTGCCGAACTGGGTTTGAGTCTGGGCAAGACCAACTATTGTCTGCAGGCTTTTATCACCAGAGGTTTGGTCAAGGTTGATAATTTTCGAAGAAGCGACAACAAGCGAGCCTATGCCTACCTGCTGACGCCGCAAGGCGTTGAAGAAAAGGCGCGGGTGACCATGCAGTTTTTTCGTTATGTGGAAGCGGAGTATGAAACATTGAAGCGGGAAGTCGCGGGGTTGAAATAACGATATGAGAGTCACGACTGAGCAAATAAAAATATTCGATGCGTATGCCAGGCAGAAAATCGTCTCGTTTGGATTGTGTTCCGAAAAACCTGGATGCAGAGTTGCAACATGCATTTAAAATAGCCAATGAAGCCAACTTCTCAGAGGAAGAGCTGGAATTGCAACATCGCAAGAAAGATTGGGTGTATATACAAAAAAGCTCAATTGACCTGGCGAAGCGGCAGGGGCTAGAGCAGGGAATTGAACAAGGCATTGAACAAGGAATTGAGCAAGTAGTGATGGCTGCTTACCGAGCATGCGTGAAGGCCGAGTTGATTGCACAGATCACAGGGTTGGGTGAGGAGCAGATTAAGGCAATCATTCTGGGGAATCAGAGGGATGAGAAGTAAAGGGGATAAGAAATTGATCAATATTCCGAGTAGCCCTTTCCTTTGTAAAGGCGGTGTGGATAAAGGTAAGGTGATATGAGTGGTATTGTGAAAATTGAAGAACTACAGGATTTAATCATCGAAATAAGGGGTGAAGAAGTGCTGCTGGATGCCGATGTGGCAAAGGTTTATGGCGTTGAAACCAAGCGAATTAATGAGGCTGTGAAGAATAATCCTGAAAAATTTCCCGAAGGATATATTCTACAAGTTACGAAAGATGAGTTTGAAAACTTGAGGTCGAAAATTTCGACCTCAAGTTGGGGCGGCAGGCGATACTCTCCAAAAGCCTTTACGGAACGCGGTTTGTACATGTTGGCAACTATTTTGAAAGGTGATGTGGCAACACAGACAACCTTGGCAATTGTCGATACATTTTATAAAATCAGACATCTCTCAAGAAATTTGAAAGCACTCACAACAGTTAAGGATGAAGATGATCAGAAAAAACTCATGCAGAAAAGTGGCGAGATTATTGCGGAAGTGCTTGATAATGATATTGAGAGTACAGATACAGAAACTAGCGTAGAGTTGAATTTTGCGTTGTTGAAATTTAAACACACAGTCAAAAAGAAGCGGAAACAGTAATGAGAAACGAAAATGGGAAATACAGAAAGGCGAAAGAAAATGTCATAATGATAGTCCTGACCCTTTAATGTGTTCCGAAAAACCTGGATGCAGAGTTACAGCATGCATTTAAAATAGCCAATGAGGCCAACTTCTCTGAGGAAGAGTTGGAGTTGCAACATCGCAAGAAAGATTGGGTTTATATACAAAAAAGTTCAATTGACCTGGCGAAGCGGCAGGGGCTAGAGCAGGGAATTGAGCAAGTAGTGATGAATTCTTATCGAGCAGGAGTGAAGGCCGAGTTGATTGCACAGATCACAGGGTTGGGTGAGGAGCAGGTTAAGGAAATCATTCGGCGGAATCAGAGGGATGAGAAGTAAAGGTGGTAAGAAATTGATCAAACAATTCAACATCGAATACCTGACACCAACACAAAAGTTAGAACGCAAAGTCCTGACCCTATTTATTAAATGAGGTTTGTGAAAGCAATTGTTTTGTATCATCGGATCAAGGAGTGAGTGGATATGCGACTTAATCAAGATCAGGCGATGGCGATTCATAGACTGGTTAAAGCATCATTGGGTTCTGATAGTGAGGTTTGGTTGTTTGGTTCGCGCTCTGATGATGCAAAGCGTGGTGGCGATGTTGATTTGTATGTTGAGACCAGGAAGCCCTGTGAGCTTAGTAAAAAGTTAAGGTTGATGACGAAAATTCAATTATTGGTTGGGCTAAGAAAAGTTGATGTGATTGTAAAATCCGATTCCAGTCCAGACAGGGCTATTTATGCAACCGCAAAATCTGAAGGTGTACAATTATGATTGCTGAGACATTCCAAACATTAGAGCTGCATACACATCGTGCCAATCAAGCTTATGATGAGGTGATGGGTTTTGCTGCTTTAATGGATGTAGAGACACTAAATGATTTTGATAAAGTTAAAGTGATTGATAGCTTTATTTTTCGATTTATTAAAATTCAAGACTTGATGGGAAATAAGTTATTCAAGGAAATATTGAAAGCTTTGGGTGAATATCAGCCTTCAATGAGTATGTTGGATGTATTGGATAGGTTGGAACAACTAGAGTTGCTAGATAGTGTAGAGCAATGGATGGATTATCGAAATTTGAGAAATGTATTAACCCATGAATATCCAGATAATAAGGAAGAACTTTTAGAGGGCATTCAAGAGGCTTTAAAAGTGTTTCATGATATAAGAAATATTCATGAAAATATGCTTAAATACGCAAAAGGTAAAGGCCTTATGAGCGGTGAGAAAGGGTAATGATGTCATTCAATGGCGTGAAATTTTAATATGCGCCTGACAGCTTATCAGAACTCTGTTATTCAACAAAAAACATCACTGTTTTTTGGTGCACATTCGCATGTGTGGCTCTTTGGTTCGCGTTTATGAAGCAAATATTGAAATGGGCGTTTACCCGAAGCTTGGTACTAAAAGGCTAGATTTAATAGGAGAAGGGTACAATGGACTTTTTAGATGTAAAAACGGACTTCGCCTTTAAGAAGGTGTTTGGTAGCGATGCGTCGAAAGATATTCTGATCAGCTTTCTAAATGCTGTGGATCTTTTTGATGGCAAGCAGAAAATCGTCTCGTTTGGATTATGTTCCGAAAAACCTGGATGCAGAGTTGCAGCATGCATTTAAAATAGCCAATGAGGCCAACTTCTCTGAGGAAGAGTTGGAGTTGCAACATCGCAAGAAAGATTGGGTGTATATACAGAAAAGCTCGATTGACCTGGCGAAGCGGCAGGGGCTTGAACAGGGGCTTGAACAAGTAGTGATAAATTCTTATCGAGCAGGAGTGAGGGTCGAGTTGATTACGCAGATCACAGGGTTGGATGAGGAACGGATTAAGGAAATCATTCGGCGGAATCAGAGTGATGAGAAGTATAGGGGATAATAAATTATCAAACAATTCAACATCGAATGCCAGACACCAACACAAAAGTTAGAACATAAAGGCCTGACCCTATTTACCTTTTCATCCATGGCCGGTACGGAAACTCTGAGTGGTTCAGAGTTTTCTTAACAAGGCTGAGGTCATTGAGTGATCTCCTGACCGAGTCAATGAGGAGTAGCGTGTGAAGAAAGAAAATGCCATAGTAATATTTCTGAACCCTTTATACATCAAGTGTGCAGCGATCTTGATGGTTCAACCCCAAGTGTGAAAAAATCCTTAGAGCAAGTTCCCAGTCGTAAGCGGGCGACGTTGTTGCTTGCGGTTGGTGGCTATGTGAACACTGCTATAGCCATGTTGCAAACATTGCTACTTATTCCGCTATACCTTCACTATATCGGCGCGCATACCTATGGATTATGGCTGGCTTCAGGCGGGATTTTGGGCATGCTAGGGATGATGAATTTTGGCATTGGTTCTATGCTTATTCAGCGTGTGTCCCGTTCATATAGTGAGAAAAATTTTAAACGAACTGCTGCATATTTTTTCAATGGTATGGTTGTCTATCTTGTCATTTGCTTACTATTTGGGTTGGTGGGGTGGGCTGTTTCAGAATTTATTCCATCGATTCTGAAGGTGGATGGCGATGATGCGGTGGTTCTGCACGGCTGTTTTCTTCTTGCCGTTGTTGCAATGGTTATTGCTATCTTGAATGAGTGCTTGCGAAGCTTTAGCCAGGCTCTGTTAAGGCCGGTTATTCCAATGGTGGGGATGATGGCAGGTCGAATCATAGGCATAGCGGTGACGGTTTGGATGCTTTATGATGAACAAGGTTTGTGGGCGATACCTGTAGGCACGATGGTTGGTGAGTGCATTATTGGTATGGTGAGCTGCTTTCATGTCGTATTATTGTTTCGACAGTTAAAGGTTAAAATTTGTGCTGATTATCAAATTATCAAAGAGTATGTAAAAACAAGCCCAGCTTTGTTGATGGCCAGAATGGGGGATCTGCTATCAAGAGAGTCTGAGCCTCTGTTAATAACACTCTTTCTTAGTCCTGAGGTAACTACCGTGTATATGATAACGCGTAAGGCGGCAGATATGGTGTTTCAAATATTATCTGTGCTGTATGGGGCAAGTCATAGTTCTTTTTCCCATCTGGTTGGAGAGGGAGATGCTGAAAAAACGTGGGGTGTCGCATCAAGATTGTTGCTAGTAACCTTTGTTTCTTCTCTGCTTGGTTTTACTACTTATGCTGGGTTAAATGAATCCTTTGTAAGTTTGTGGGTGGGGGAAGAATTTACGCTTGATTATAACGTTATTTTTCTTGTCGGGTGTGCTTTTTTTGTGTGCTCCTTACGGGCAATGGTGTGGCAATTATTGAATGGTTTGGGTGATTTTGTCTATACATCGATTATTCTGATGGGGGAAGGCCTTAGTCGCGTTGCTCTGATTGTTTTTGGTTTAAACATTTTCGGCGTGGTGGGAGTGCCTGGCGCGTTGTTTGTTTCTTGTTTGTTGTCACTGGGGGTTCTTGGATTACGGTTGAAGAACATGTTGTTGGTAAACGTTAAATGGGAATTTGTGATGAGGACGCTGTTTTCGGTTCTGTTTCTGTTTGGAAGTGTATTATTGTTTTCCCAAAGCTTATTTAATAGTGAATCATGGGGCGTATTCATTATGCATGCTGTGGCTTTGCTTGGGGGGGGGGTGACGTTGTTGAGTGCATTGCATTATAGAGTGTGTATGGTTTATTTGAAAAAAGGTGTTTTATGAGCTTTCTGAGAAAATTATATGATCTGTTTATGGCTGTATTAAGAAGATTAAATATGGTTTTCATGAGGTTAATGCTAGGAGGCTTAGGAAAGACGTCGGTAATCTATCCGGGATCAAATATTACATATCCGTCACAAATTTTTATTGGAGATGGTGTGTCGATAGCTTCGGGAGTTCATCTTGGAGCATCCAGTCAGGGCTCAATTCATATTGGTGATCGCTGTGCTATTGCTGCCGGAGTAAGGTTTGTCACGCCAACACATGATTATAATGTGTTGCCTGTTTCATGCGTGGGAATAAATAAAGCAATTGTGATTGGTAAGGATGTGTGGATTGGAACAGGGGCAATTATTCTACCTGGGGTGACGGTTCAAGATGGTGCTGTTGTTGCAGCTGGAGCTGTAGTTTCAAAGGATGTTGCAGCAGATTGTGTTGTTGGTGGGGTTCCAGCCCGTGTAATAAAAAAACTGGAATCCAGAGAGTTACGATTGAAGCGTGGGGAAGTGATATGAGGTTGCACATTGGTTGTGGAAAAAAATATTTACCGGGTTTTAAGCATGTCGATGTAATTGCCTTTGATCATATTGATTTCGTTTGCGATGCCAGGCGACTGGATATGATTGCTGATGGAGATGTATCTGAAATCTATGCCTGCCATGTGCTTGAACACGTCGAGCGCGATGAGGTTGTTAATGTGCTTGCAGAATGGGGCAGGGTGCTGCGCAAGGGAGGCTTGTTGCATCTGGCTGTGCCGGATTTCGAGGCAGTGACTGCTGAGTATATGGAAAACCGTGATTTGATGAATATGCAAGGCTTGCTCTATGGTGGGCAAACCTATGATTATAATTACCACCATGTGGCTTTCGATTTTATTTCGGTTCAATCGATGTTAAATGAAGCAGGTTTTTCTGATGTGGTGCGATACGATTGGAGAAGCTTCTTACCCTCAGAGGGGTACGATGATTATAGTCGTTCCTATTTACCACATATGGACTTTGAAAATGGACGCCTGATGAGTTTGAACGTGACGGCAGTAAAAGTTTGATCTTATGATACTTGGGTCGAAGGTTTTTAACTTGTGGTTTCAGAGGATTCCTATACGGCTGATTGAATGGTTGAGTCGAGGTTGGGTATGTAGCTCGGTGCCGAAAAAATCAGTTGTTATGGGGTTTTCGGTGATCGATTCTGAAACAGAGATCGGGGAATATGTGTTTATTAATCGGTTTTGTGAAATTACTAAAGCATCTATTGGACGTTATTCGTCAATTGCTTCCGGGGTAAAGATAGGTTCGGGGGAGCATCAATTTGAGCAGATGAGCACTTCATCTTTTGTTACTGAGCATACTGCAGAAAATATTACCAAAGGTGAGTGTGTGATTGGCTGTGATGTATGGATTGGAACTGATGCCTTTATTAAGCGCGGGGTTACTATTGGACATGGAGCCGTGATTGGTGCGCATGCTGTGGTAACCTCGGATGTTCCGCCGTTTGCTATAGTTGCTGGAGTGCCTGCGACTTTAATCAGGTATCGTTTTG
>Ga0256829_1000833_pt1 | contig 27866 bp, 23 predicted proteins | sample 131447metaG_FD_185979 | JGI IMG/M metagenome (GOLD analysis project Ga0256829, IMG submission 185979) | Hydrothermal vent microbial communities from Lau Basin, Pacific Ocean - 131-447 | ecosystem: Environmental > Aquatic > Marine > Hydrothermal vents | place: Pacific Ocean: Lau Basin | collected... | reverse complement strand
TATCATCTTTTGTAAAGACTTTCTCAAGTAGTATTTAACATTATTTTTAATGTATTTTTGAAAAGATTTATCCTAATTTCTACTTTTTTTCATTCTTCAAAATTGTAATGTTTATCTTGTGAAATTTTTTTGATAATAGCTTTTTGACTTATTGCCTGTATTGTGGGTGTAGCTGTGAGTGTAGATCTTATACTGTCTGGATTTATAACTATTTGGTATCATTTTGGGATGATATCTTGCCAATTTATACTGTAAATTACATCAAATAATGTGTTAAAATCTGTAATATTTTGATGTTCTCATAATAAGAGATAAACTTTGCTTGCAGTTCTTAACCATAAGTTAGTTTTTACCAAAGTTGATGTGTCTCCAGAAAATGTGATAAGTCCGTCTTCAACTTTATTTACTTCTATTTTTCTTTGTTCTAATTCTGATTTTAAAATACTTTCTAGTCCAGGATATGTAAATGCTACAAATTTCATTAAAACTTGATTTAAAAAATTAAATATCTAATGTGATAATAGTTAATTTACTTAGAAAAACTACTAAAAATGGATAAAAAAACATTATGATACAAATTTGAAAATATTGCAAAAGAATTTTTGGAGAAGAAATGATATGAAATATTGGATACAAACTGGACGATAAGGGGCTGAGAAATAGATATAATTGTACAAAAAGACGGGGTAGTATGTTTTGTAGAAGTGAAATGAACAAGTTTTCATAATACTGATTTTCAAGATTATATTACCAAATGAAAACAAAAAGCATTACAAAAAACTGCTCAAACTTGGATTTATAGAAATGATAATGGTTTTATAAAAGAGTATAGATTTGACTTAATTTTAATAGAAAAATGAAAAATTATAGATTTTATAGAATGATTTTTGGATTAAAAAAATAGAGGCAGAATACTACCTCTAATTAATGAGATACAGCTAAAGAGACTGACCAGTATAAAAATAAATCAATTTTCACCTATTTTTATCCTGGCCTCTCTTTAACCATACCTTGTCATTACCTTTGATAGGCTTTTATACCACCTCAAAAGTAATAATTATGTTATACTAATATTTTTTTATTTGTCAAAACTTTTTTTGAGATTTTTTTGAAAAAGAAAAACTACTCAAGTGAGTAGCTTCGATAATATTATTTATTTGGATTTTCTTGAGTACAGATATACCAATCTTTACAAGAATATTTATCTTCATATTCTTTTGCTTGTTCTACTGTGCTAGCAGGTGGAACGATAACATCAGATCCAAATATTTTGTTATTTGGCCAGTTAGCTGGTGTAGCTCTACCATGTTTTGCAGTCATTTGTAAGCTATCTATAAGTCTTATGATTTCATCTATATTTCTACCATTACTTAGAGGATAATACATCAATGCTGCTATTTTTCCATCTGGATCTATGATAAATACAGCTCTTACAGTATGAGAATCATCTGCTGATGGTTGTAGCATACCGTAATTATGTGCTATAGAAGGATGTGCAGCAATAGGAAATTCAATTTCTACTCCAAATTTTTCTTTAATATTTCTTACCCAAGCAATATGAGATTGTAATCCATCTACAGAATAACCTATAAGTTCAACATTTCTTTTATCAAATTCTTCTTTTTTAGATTGGAATCAGATAAATTCAGTAGTACATACAGGTGTAAAATCTGCAGGATGTGAAAATAATACTGTCCATTTTCCTTTGTAATCTTCTGGAAAATTTATTTCTCACATAGTAGAAGGACATTTAAAAGCTGGAGCTTCTTCTCCAATTAATGGAATATTTGGCATTTCATAATCTACGAATTCATTCATTTTTAATTTATATTATAATTTAAATTACCACTTTACTTTGTGGCTTGATTTGTATATTATTAAAAATAAATCAAAAATCAATAGATAATAAGAATAATTCTTATTAAAAATAATATCCTTTAAATTACTCTTTTTTTCAGTATATTATATGCTATTTAATTTAATAAATTTAAAGTATGGCTAAAAATAATGAAACAATAATAAATTTTAAAAATGTTGATTTTTATTATGATGTAAAAAAACCTATTTTGGAAGAGGTAAATTTTAATGTTAGAAAATGATCAAAGATTACTATTATGGGACAAAATGGAGCAGGTAAATCAACAATATTTAAGTTGATGAATAAAACTTTGAAACCTATGGCTGGTAAAATAAGTATAGATGAAAAAATGAGTATAGCTACTTGATATCAAGTTGTAAAACCTGAAGATAAAGATTTATCAGTTTCAGAATATTTTAAAAAATATTTCACAGATGATAGTGTTTTTAATATTGATAGAGATATAGAAAAGGTATTAAATGCAGTAAATTTAAAAGTTTCAAATTATGATAAAAAAATATCTGCATTTTCATGATGACAACAAGCAAGACTTCTTTTGGCAGCTGCACTTATTCAAAATCCTGATATTTTACTTTTGGATGAACCTACAAATAATCTTGATGAAGACGGTATTTGGCATCTTACTGAATTTTTACAAAATTATAAAAATACTGTAATCGTGATCTCTCATGATGCTGAATTTTTAAATAGTTTTACAGATGGAGTTTTATATCTTGATGTGCATACTCAAAAAGTTGAACAATTTGTAGGTGATTATCATGATGTAGTAGAACAAATAGAAAGAAAAATTGAAAAAGAAAATATGTTAAATGCAAGACTTAGAAAAGAGGCTATTGCAAAAAAAGAACAAGCAAATGCATTTGCAAATAAATGATGAAAACTTAGAGCAGTAGCAAAAAAAATGAGAGAAGATGCAGCTGAAATGGAAGAAAATATGGTAGATAATAGAAAAACTGATAAAACTATAAAAGATTTTACTATTCCTATGCAAGAAAATGTATGATGAGTTTTGTTAAATATACATTCTGTGCATATTATTCAAAATGATGAAGTAGTAGAAAAAGAAATTGATGTAAAAATTAGAAAAAATGATCATTTACAATTATCTTGACCAAACTGAATATGAAAATCTACTTTACTTGAAAGGATAGTAAATGGAGATGAAACTTGAGCAACTTTATGAGATGATGTGAAAATTTGATATTACAGACAAGATTTTTCTAATTTAGATTTTAATCAAACTGTAATCGAATGTTTGAAGGAAGCAGCTTGAAATGAAATGTTAGAACAAGATTTAAGATCAAAAGCAGCTTGATTTCTAATTAATTGAGATGTTATGAAAGCAACAATTTGAAATTTATCAGAATGACAAAAATGACTTGTAGCTTTTTGTAGATTGATGCTTTTAAAACCTTGATTACTTATTTTAGATGAACCTACAAATCATATAAATTTTAGACATTTGCCAGTAATTGCAAAAGCATTGGATGAATATAAATGAGGTATGATACTTGTTTCACATGTAAATGAATTTGTTCGGCAAATTAGAATAGATCAATATTTAGATTTACCTTAAATTTATTGTTAAATATGGATAAAAATATTGTTCATGATGTAGAAAATCAAAAAATCTATTACAAAAATTTTGAAAATATATGTTTGAAATATAAAAAAGAAATAATTTGTATTTTTGAAAATGAAAAATGAATACCAAAAGGGAAAAAAATGCATTATAGAATAATATCACTTGATAATCCTGTAGAAAAAAGAGATTGTAAATGTAATTGATTAGCTAGAAATTTAGTTTTTGAACTACAAAAAAATATAAATAATTATGATATAATTTCATTATTGAATGGAGCATATTTTCATAATTCAGAAAAAATAATAACATTAGATGATTACTATGTTAATTTGTGATTTGTCCAATTGATTGATGATAATGGAATATTAGAGATAAAAAATAATTTTTATATAAAATGAGGGTTTAATGATTTGGAAACTATAGATTTTTACTTACAATATCTAGATTTATAATTACTTTCAATATTGTAGTGCAAATTTTTTTATAATTTCTAATATTTTTATAAATTGTTCTTCATTTTCCTCCAAAAGTGTCATTCTAAATCCATCATAATCTGAGTTAAATCCACTTAATGGAACTGTACAAACTCAAGTTTCTCAAAGCATAAAATAACAAAACTTTTCATCAAATTTATTTTTCTCAACTAATGCATCTTCGATAATGTTTTGTATTTCGTTATCTTGTATTTTAAATTCTTTTTGTTTATTAACTTGATCAAATAATATAGTAAGATAAAATGCACCTTTAGGTTTAATTATTTTAAGTTCTTTACTATCTTTTAAAATTTCTTCAGCTAAATTAGCTCTTTTTTGATATTTTTCTATTCTTTGTTTTACATAGTTTTTATAATTTTCTGATTCATAAATTTCTGGTAAAACATACTGAGGTAGAGTAGTTGAACAAACTTCAACCATTTTAAATTTTAATAAAGAATTACAAAAATCAGCAAAATTTTTATCTTTATCTGTGTTATATGTTTCTATCCAACCACACCTTGCACCAGGCCAAGGCAAATCCTTGCTAATTCACTTCATAGCAATTCAAGGAACATCTCAGATTATATCACTTAAACAGTAATGTTCTTCTTTGTTATAAACTAATTTTTCATAAATCTCATCAACTATGATGAATAAATTATATTTTTTTGCTATTTGGACAAACTTTTCCATTATAAACTTTGGAAAAACTACTCAAGTTGGATTATCTGGATTAATAACTAGAATTCACACAATGTTGGGGTTATATTTTACTTTATTTTCAAGTTCATCCATATCTGGATACCAATTATTATTTGGATCTAATCTGTAAGTAATATGAAAAGAACCAGCATGTGCAGCTTCTGTAGAAGAATGTGTAGGATATGCAGGATTTGGTCAAATTATTCTTGAATCAAAAGCAAGTCATTTATAAATTTTATTTATAGCATCACCAAGTCCATTAAAAAATAATATATCAGTTTTTTTAAGTTTTGAATTTTTACTCATTACATATTCTAAAGTTTTATCAAGTCATCTTGTAGGACAGTATCCATAAACTTCATCTTTTTCATTTGCATTTTTTACAATGTCTTTTAACCATTGAGGGATTTTTTCTCATTTTGCTACTGGATCTCAAATATTTTCCCAATATATAGTTTTTTTATTTTCTATTTTTTTTGCAGTTTCTACAATTTCTCTGATTATGTAAGAAAGTTCTTTATTTCAAGGTAATAGAATATTTTTTCTCATTTTATAATGTTATTTTTGATAAATGTATTTAATTTACATATTTTTCTTTATTTTTCTACTGTTTTTCTAAGGATTTGCCAATAGATAATTCATAAATAATATCAAATGGTCCAATACATAATTTTTTGAAATATATTTCAGTGTTTTTGGATAAATATGTTTCTATTTTTTATCTTTCTTCTAAAAATATCTCCATAAACAAATGATTTTTCTGCAATATTTTTATCTCTTTCCATATGATTTATTCAAATTTTGCTTACAAATATTTTTACTCATTTTTCTCTTAAACTATAGCAATAGTCTATATCTTCCCGTATAAATCATATTTTTTCATCAAATTTTGATATTTTAAAAGTTTCTGTTTTCCCAAACAAGCTATTTCATCACATTCATTTTGTTTCTCGAAAATATCATTTAATTTTTTTGTTAACTATTACTTTACCAAGTAAATAACAGAATTTTATTCAAGCACTTTGGATTTGTTCTGTATCTCTCCAATAAATAGTAGGTGATATTATTTTTTTATCATAGTTTATTTTTTTATAAGTATCTATCAATTTTTGAAGAAAATCTTTATCATAAATTCTATTATCATCATCAACTAAAAATAAAAAACTTGTTTTACACTCACTTATGGCAATATTTCTCTTTTCAGATATATTTTTTCATTCTGTGTGTATGATTTGTTTATTATTTTCAAAAAAAATATCAGAATATATTTTAATTTCAAACTCTTTTAAATTTTGATTATTCAAATCTTTGATTAAATTTAATAATTTTTGATTTTCTCATCTTGTAAAAATTGCTATAGTAAGCATATTAGAAATTAATTTATAAAAAACTACCCACAGATTTGTAAGTAGTTATATTTATTATTATTATGATTTCCAATTATTTTTTTAATTGATATGATCATTTACCAGCTCTTTCAAATATATTAGAATTTTTTTGTAATACCATAAGAACAGTTATTTCTCTTATATTTCTTTCTTTAAGAACTTCTTTTGTTAATTCAGATACTTTCATAGCTCTTCAAGATTTTTTAAGTATATTTTGTAATAATTCTAATGTATTTGCTCATTTATATCACCATTTTTTAAGTCAATATAATCACATTCATACATTTACAAATTCTTCTCATTTTACTAATTCATTATGAACAGAAGGAATTTTTACAGATTTTAAATTGAATGTTTTTTTAACTTTTTCTCCAATTTCAGTAAAGTGTGCAGATTTTCACATTTTATCTAATACATATTGTATTTTCAATTTCATAGTCCTTGGATGAGCTTTTTCATCTCAATATAATCATACTTTTCCATTGAAACTATAAATATCTTTACTTATTTTAAATAACTCGTTGTAGTTAAAAGTATCTAACAATATGTCTTTTAAAGTTTCATTTCTTGGAAATTTTTTAGCAAACAATCCTGATAATTTTGCAATTAACATATCTTCATCTATAGCACTTTTATTATCTTTTAATGTTTTTATTGTTGTGTTATGAATATCATTTATTAAATCTTCAAATACTGGCTCTAAAAAGAAAAACTTTTGAAAATATTTATTTCTATGAATATAATATAGTTCATAATCTGATGAAAGAATCAAAAGTGCTTCATTATAATTAATACTTATATCTTTGTCTACAAGTAATTTATTTATAAGTTCTTTTTCTTCCATAATATAACCATTTTCTTTTAATATTTTTTGAGATTTTTCTATTATTGAATTTAAATCTTTATTATGAGAAATTAATCTTCTTACTTTTCAAAGAGATTTATTTGTAATTTGTCTTATCCTTTCTCTAGACATATCAAATTTTTTTCAAATTTGCTGCATAGGCATAGCTTTTCATGTAACAAGACCATATTTTTCAACTAATACAAATTGTTCAGATGGATTACATAATTCCAAAACATCTTTTAGTTTTGTTTTTGATAAATCTACACTAGATTCTTTAACATTAATTTTTTTTGCATATGTCATAAGAAAAATATATTTAATATATAAACTTATTTGTCAATATAGTAAAAATATACATAAATTCAAGTAGATTTTTAACAATTATTTGACATTCTTTATAAAATAATTCACATTATTATAAATATTAATAACATTACTATTCATATTCACATACTCCAAAATTTAAATGAAATTAAGAAAAAGTTTGAAATTAGATAAAAAGCTAGTAATCATGTATATTTGTAAGAAGTAAGAGCTAAATAATTATTTTTATTTTTTGAAATTAATTTTAAAATTCACAACATAATAAAAAAACTTATTGCCCAAAAAGTTATAAATATTCAAGTTCACATACTTAAAATTCATACAACAAAATCTTTACTTAGATCTATATAATTATAAGAAAGGTAAATTATTATAGTTCATATGATAAGTTTTATTATATTTATAATAATAAATATTCACATATTTTAGTTTTTAGATTTCTAAATGTATTTTTTCTCAATTACAATCTGTAAATTCAAGTTTGTATGCACTAAGTTGCATAGGTATTTCTTCTTTGTTTCAATATAATTTATCTCAAATTATAGGTAATGATTTTCAAGACAAATGGTATCTTATTTGGTGTGTTCTTCAAGTTAATATTTGTAAGTAGATTTTATAATGTTTATTATTTTTTTCAATTTCTTCTATTTTTGTTATTCAAAGTTTGTATTTTCAAGGATATGGGACTTTTGGTTTTACAATTTCTTTTATAAAATATGGCAATGTAATACTATTTAAAAAGTTTTCTCATTTTTTTGTAATATTTACATTAGCCTTGTAATGCTTTTTGATAGGTATATTTTCTAATTCTTTTTCTGTAATTTCTCAGTTTGCAAATTTTTCTCAATAAATAGATTTTTGATTAAACAATTCTTTAAAATATTTTAATCATTTTTCAGTTTTTATAATTATCATAAGTCCATCTGTATCTTTGTCTAATCTATGAATAATTCAAGCTCTTACAAAATTTCAAATAGATGGTAAATCTTTATATTTTTGGTATAAAAAAGCAACAACTGAAGGTGCAGACATATCCCAAATACTGTTTGGATGAGATAAAACTCATTTTGGTTTATTAATTACAAGATAATCATCTTTTTCTAAAATAATAGGAATATCTATAAATGGTAATTCTTTTAAAAAACTATTATCTAAATATCTTTCTAAATTATCAATTTGTATCTCATCTCATTGTTTTAATTTATATGATTTTTTAACTATTTTATTATTTACAAGTATTCATTCTCTTTCTATAATATGATGAAAAAAATTTCTAGAATAAGAAAAATAGTTACTTAAATAACTATCTATTCTATCTTTATAAATTTCATTATAAGTTATTTTTTCCATGTTTATTATTTTTAATAAATTATTTATTATATAACTTTTTTAGTTATTAAAATCAAGTATTAAAAATACATTACTAATTTTATAATTTTTACTAATAAATTGACATATAATTAAATATAGATATAATTTTAATAGTAAGTTATATTTATATTTATATTATTGATTTTAATTAATATGGTAGAGAAAATTAAAGATATTCATAAATTTAATGAAACTAATGAAACTAATACTTCATTATTAAAATGATTATATAATAAAATTAGGAAATCTATAGATAAAACAAAAAAATCTGATAATTTATTTAATAGTTTAGATGGAGAAACATTAAAAGTATGAGAAGAAAAAATAATTAATATTAATGGGAAACAAATTTGATTTATTTTGGATAATAATAATAGATTTACATTAAATATTAATGGAGAAAAAACTGTTTTAACCTGAATTTGAAAGGTTGTTTTTAAAAAAGATGGTCTAGAGTGTGTTAAATTAATTTCTTGATTAAATAAAAAAGATGAAGAAAAATGAGATAATCTTGATATTTCTTCTATGTTGAAAGATTGGAAGTGGGAATTAAAATATAATTCTATTTTAGATATATTAACTAAATCTAAATAATGTGAATAGAAAATCATAATATTGATGAATTACCTCAAAATGAGGGTAAAGAGAAAAAAGATATTCAAAAAGATATTCAAAAATATACTCCACATATAAATAAAGAGATTCAACAAAATAGTATGAAAGCTCAACAAAAAGATAGTCTAGAAGCAGATAGACTTATAGCCTCTGTTGATTTTAATGTATCAAAATGAAAAGAAATATCTGAATGAAAAGTTAATTTTACTATAGCTGATATACAATGAAATATAGATATAGATAATGATAAATTAACAATTAATGGTAAATCTTATAATATTCAAATGCCTAAATGAGCTGATTTAGTATGAATTACTGTGTTAGATTGAAAAATAAAAGTAAAATGAGAAAGACGACCATTTACTGGTAGTTGACATGTGTCTGATGAAAAATTTAAAGAGGAAATGATAAAATTATCTTCACAAGATATTAAAAAAGATATTATTCATACTGAATCGTGAGATTTAATATTAAGTAAACTTTAAACTATCATTCATCATCATATTACAAAAGTTTTCCAATCTTTTTTTCAGTATAGAACTACATGTTGTCCTTTCGTTACGGCTCTTACAGGTTCTTTAAACTCGATTTCGTTGTTTTGTATGTTTACAACTTCTGTAAGAGGAGCTTTGTATCTTATTTTTCAGTAAATTTTTCAAGTATAATTCATTAAAATTAAATCATCAATATTAACTTTTGTTTGGAATAATTCCTCATTGTCTCATACTACTAAAATATTATTTTTCCAGTTTATATCTATTACAAATTTTTTCTCATTTGATTGTAAATTAAGTCATTTTCTTTGTCAAATGGTGTAATTTATAAGTCATTTATGTTCTCCAAGATAATTTCATTTTGTATCTAAAATCTTTCATACAGGAAATTGAATATTTTTATTTTGTTTTATAAATCTAGGGTAGTCATCATCTGGAATAAAACAAATATTTTGAGATTCAGTTTCAGTATTGATAGGAATATTTTGCTCATTTATTATCTTTTTTACTTCATCTTTTTTATATTTTGAAATAGGAAAATCTAAATGTTCTACTATATTTTGATATTTTAAAAGTCTGTAAAGCATATAAGTTTGGTCTTTGTTCAAATCATTTGGAATTGCAAATGTAAAAAAATTATCAACTTGTATTTTTTCAACATAATGTCCTGTAGAGATGAAATCATAGCCTAATTCTTTTCTAATTTCTTCTAACATTTGAAATCTTACATTTTCATTACAGTTTATACAAGGATTTGGTGTGTTTCATTTTGTATAATTTTCTATAAAATTTTCTATTACCAATTTTTTAAATTTTTCTGTAGCATCTACAACTTTTAATGGTATATCTAAAAAAGTAGAGATTTTTAATAATTCTGTAGGTAGAGAGCAGCATTTATTTTTTTCTTTTGTATTTTTTAAATTTACTAGTAAAACTTCGTGTCAGGCTTGTTTTAAACTCCAAGCTACAAAAACAGAATCAGTTCATCAAGAAAATCAAATTATATATTTCATTTATATTATTATTTTTTAAATCTACTATAATTTACTATTTTTAACTTTCTTTTCAAATCAAAAAATCCTGAAAATAATCAGGATAAGTTTATTTTATTACACTTGCTATTACATTAGCTACATTTTTATCCAAAGCTGAAGGAATAATATTTTCTTCGTTAGGAGCTTCGACATATTCTGCAAGTTTTTCAGCAGCTTTTAGCTTCATTTCGTCTGTAATTTGTTCAACTCTATTTTCCAAAGCTCATTTAAATATTCAAGGGAAAACTAGAACATTGTTTATTTGGTTTGGAAAATCACTTCTTCCAGTTGCAATAATTTTAGCTCAAGCCTGTTTAGCTTCATCTGGCATAATTTCAGGAGTTGGATTTGCCATAGCAAATATGATACTATCTTGATTCATAGTTTTTACCATATTTTTGGTTAATACTCAAGGTTTTGATACTCCGATAAATATATCAGCTCAAACTATCGCATCTGCCAAACTTCCTGAAATGTTTTTTGGATTTGTAAATTTTAGAACTTCTTGTTTAGCTTTGTTTAAATTGTCTCTTGAAGAAGAAACTATTCATTTACTATCACAAACTATGATATTTTTAAATCAGTATAAATGTAATAATTTTGTAATTGCAGTTCCAGCAGCTCCAAGTCCGTTTACAACTACTTGGACAGTTTCTTTATTTTTTCAAACTACTTTTAAAGCATTGATTAATCCTGCTAAAACTACGATTGCAGTTCAGTGTTGATCATCGTGAAATACCGGAATATTTAGTTCTTTTTTTAGTCTTTCTTCTATTTCAAAACATCTTGGAGCTGAAATATCTTCTAAATTTATACCTCAAAATGTCGGAGCTATCATTTTCACTGCTTGTATAATTTCTTCTGTATCTTGAGTATCCAAAACTATAGGAAAAGCATTTACTCAACCGAATTCTTTAAATAAAACAGCTTTTCATTCCATAACTGGCAGTCCAGCTTCAGGTCAAATATTACCAAGTCATAAAACAGCAGAACCATCAGAAACCACAGCAACTGTATTTCATTTTATTGTTAGATCATAGACTTGTTTTTTATCTTTTGCAATTTCTTTGCAAGGCTCAGCAACTCAAGGAGTATAAGTTAAAGACAAATCATCTTTATTTTCTATTTCCATTTTTGGTTTAATATCAAATTTTCCTTTCCATTGTTTATGTAATTCTAAACTTTCTTTGAAGTAATCCATTTCAAATAATTTATAATGTAAAATTGATAATTGATAGTTGAGAGATTAAAACTTAGAATTGAGAACTTAGAGGTTTGAGGCCAGAAGAGAATAATTTGTTAAATTTTTAATTTATAATTCATAATTTATCATTAATTTATATCTTCTGAAATCTAATTATTCATTATCCATTGTCAATTCTCAATTAGATTAAAATTCTCCTCTGTCTTTCATAGCATTTAATATTCTTTTCATAGCTATGATATAAGCTGCATTTCTTAAATTTGTGTTTTCTTCTTGTGCAAGTTTCCATACTTCTTGAGTAGCATAAGTAATTTTTTTGAATAATTTTTCTTCTACTTCATCTTCTTCCCAATAAAAATTTGTATTATTTTGGACTTGTTCGAAGTATGAAACCATTACTCATCCAGAATTAGCTAAAATATCAGGTATTACTGAAATGTTTTTATTAAATAAAATTTCATCAGCTTCTGGTATAGTAGGTCAGTTTGCTAGTTCCAAGATGATTTGTGCTTTTATATTGTTTGCATTTTCTTCAGTGATTTGATTTTCCAAGGCAGCTGGAATAAGTATATCACAGTCTTGTTCAAGAATTTCTTGGTTTGTAATATTTTCTACATTTTTATATTCTGTTACAGATTTTCTCATAGATTTAAATTCTATTATTTTATCTATATTTAAACCGTTTTCATTGTAAATTCATCATCTTGAATCAGAGATAGCAACTAATTTAATTCATTTGTCTTTTAATAATTTAGCCATAGTAAGTCATGCATTACCAGCTCATTGAATTATAACTTTTTTTCATTCTAAACTATCTCCTTTTTGATTTAAAATTTCTTCTAAAACATAAAGTCATCATTGAGCAGTAGCTTGTCATCTTCATTTTGAACCACCACAAGTTAAAGGTTTTCAAGTAAAACTACCAGGGGAATATTTACCTATAAGTCTTGAATACTCATCCATCATCCAAGCCATAATTTGAGGAGTTGTATTTACATCCGGAGCTGGCACATCCGTATCTGGTCATAAATATTTGTAGATTTCTCTAACATATCATCTGGCAAGTCTTTCTAATTCATTTTGAGAAAGTTCTTTTGGATTTACTATAACTCATCATTTAGCTCAACCAAGGGGAATATCTATAACTGCACACTTGAAACTCATCCAAACAGAAAGGGCTTTTACTTCATATAAATTTACATCTTCATGAAACCTAATTCATCATTTGAAAGGTCATCTTGCATTGTTATGTTGAACTCTATAACCAATAAATGTTTTAATTTTTCCATTATCCATTCTTACTGGAATATTTATCTTAAGAATTCTTCTTGGATGAGAAAGTAATTCATATTGATTTTCATCATTTTTACAATTTTTATACATATTACAAGCTTTTTTAATTTGTTTTTGTGCATTTATAAATGGATTTATTGTTTCTGTCATTTTTTTTATTATTTTATAAAATGTATTCTCATTATAATTTTTTATCTTAATTAAACCTTATTTTTTTAATTTCAATATTATTTCTTCATCTTCAAACTTGCTATCTTTTATAATATCTGGATTTTCTATATTCTCTACCACTTTAGATAGAGTTTCTTTTTCAATATAATCTTTATATTTTTTTAATACTTTTGAAATAGTTTCATCTCATTCTATTGAAATTTCTATTCTATCTGCAACATTATAATCTGCTTCTTTTCTAGCTTCTTGAATAAATCTTACTATATCTCTTGCATAACCTTCAAGTAATAAGTCTTCTGTAATTTCTTTATTTAAGGCAACTACTACACCAAAACCTGCTTCCAAATCTAGTGTTTCATCTTGTGCTATAAATTCTAATGTGTATTCATCTTGTTCTAAAATAAATTCTCAGTTTTCTGTGTTTACTTGTATTTTTCCATCTTCAAGTTTTGTAAAATCTCATTGTTTTGCAGCTTTGATAATTACTTGAACATTTCTTCCGTATTTTGGTCAAATTTTTCTACCTTCTGGTTTTGCAATTTCTTTTGCTAAATCTGTAGAAATTATTACTTCTTTTACATTAAGTTCTTCTTTAATAATATCTTTGTAATAATCTGATAATTCTTCAGTAATTTTTACATCAGCAAGTGGTTGTCTTACTCTTATTTTATTTCTTGATCTCCAAGATAAACCTAAACTAACTATATTTTGAGTAGTTTTCATCGCAAAATTTAAATCTTCATTTATTTTATTTTCATTAAATTTTGGATAATCAGATAAATGAACAGATTCTTCTTTTGTTAAATCTTTGTAAATATAATCTGTAATAAATGGAGCAAATGGAGCTAAAACTTGACTTAATTTTATTAACACTTCGTAAAGTGTACTATATGCTTGTAATTTATCTCCATCATTTTCACTTTTCCAAAATCTTCTTCTAGATCTTCTAATATACCAGTTTGTAAGAATATCTATAAAATCTATGATATATTTTGAAGCTGGCATGATAGTATAATCTGATAAAGTAGTATCTACATTTTTTATCAATTTATTTAGTTCAGATAAAATCCAAGTATCAAGATTATTTTCTTTATTTTCTATCAAATCTTTTTTAGGATCAAATCAATCTATATTTGCATAAGTTGTGAAGAAATAGTAAGTATTCCACAATGGTAATATAACTTTTCTAACAATTTCATCTACTCATTTTTCAGAAAATCTTAATTCTTGTGCTTGAACAGATGGAGATCACATTAAATAAAATCTCATAGCATCAGCTCAATATGTATTTACTACTTTCATTGGATCAGGGTAGTTTTGCAATGATTTTGACATTTTTTTACCATCTTCTGCAAGCAAAATTCCATTTACAATTACATTATAAAATGGAGTATTGTTGAATAAGGCAGAACCTAATACCATCAAAGTATAAAACCAACCTCTTGTTTGGTCTTGTCATTCAGCAATAAAATTTGCAGGAAATTTAAAAATATCTTTTAATTCTTTTTCAACTTCAGCAGTTCTATAGTCGTAAGAAGTGTTATTTTCTTTTGTGTATGTTAATATTTGTTCTAATTTTCAATAAAATTCATCAGAAGACATATTGTATTTTCTTTTTGCTACGATTCTAGCAAGAGAGTAGGGCATAGATCCACTATCAAACCAAACATCCAACAATTCTGGAACTCTTTTTAAAGTGGCTCAAGTTTCTGGATGTTTCAATAATATTTTATCTACAAAATGTTTATGTAAATCTATTTCTTGTTTTGTATCTGTAAAGAAATATTTTCAATCTTTTTCTTCTATTTGTCAAAAATCTTTATTTAATTCATAAAGTTCTTTTACAGTTCATACAACTATAATATTTTTTCATTCTTCATCTCTCCAGATAGGCATAGGAGTAGCCCAATACCTATTTCTTGAAATATTCCAATCTCTAGCATTTTCAAGCCATTTACCAAATCTTCAAGTTCAAATAGTTTTTGGTACCCAATGAACTTTTTCATTATTTTTTATCATTTTATCTTTAATATCTGTAACTTTTACATACCAAGCTGGAATACCTCTGTAAAGTAATGGAGTATTACATCTCCAACAATGAGGATAGCTATGAGTTATAGATTCTATTTTTATAAGTTTTCATTCTTCTTTTAGTTTATTTATCATTTCTTCATTGAAATCAAAAACATAGTGATTATTCCAATTTTCTTTTAATCAATATGTTTTACCTATATCATCTATGTGAGAAATGAATCAAAGATTATTATCCATTCAAATTAAATAATCATCTTCACCATAAGAAGGTGCAATATGAACTATACCAGTACCTGAATCAGTTGTTACATGATGTCAGATAACTACTGTAAATGACCCCGGGGTTAAATTTACATCTTTTTTAGTTCAATTATTTTTTTCTGTATCTTCTATTTTGTAGATCCCGGGGTCAAAAAGATCTCACAATAAAGGCTCATAACTTATGCCTACTAAATCTTCTCATTTGCATTCTTTTACTATTTCATAATCATTTTCATTTTTATAGTAATTTTTTAATCTATCTTTTGCTAAGATATAATTTTCTTGTGTTTCCTTATCTTTTATTTCAACATAATCAATATCTTTACCAACTGCTAAACCTACATTTGCAGGTAAAGTCCAAGGAGTAGTAGTCCAAGCTAGAATATATCTGTTTTCTCATATTTTAAACTTAGCAGTTACTGTTTTATCTGATTTATCTTTATAACCTTGAGCAACCTCAAAATTTGATAAAGATGTAGAACATCTTGGACAGAAAGGAACAACTCTATTTCATTCATAAACTAATCATTTTTCATAAAGTTTTTTGAATACCCACCAAACAGTTTCCATAAAATTTGGATCCATAGCAATATAAGGATGATCTATATCTACCCATCTTCAAGTTCTTTTTACTACTTTTTTCCATTCATTTGTGTAAGTTAAAACATTTTCTCTACAAGTTTCATTAAATTTATCTATTCAAACCTTTTTTTCTATATCATCTCTTCCAGATATTCAAAGCTTTTTTTCAACTATATTTTCAATTGGAAGACCATGACAATCCCAACCAAAAATTCTTTCAACTTTTTTACCTTTCATAGTTTGAAATCTAGGGATTACATCTTTGATAGTTCCAGCTAGTAAATGTCCATAATGTGGAGTACCAGTAGCAAAAGGAGGACCATCATAAAAATTAAATTCACTTTCTCAGGTTCTATTTTCTATACTTTTTTCAAATATTTTATTTTCTTCCCAAAATTTTTGAATTTCTTCTTCTAATTTAGGAAATGATTGTTTTGGATTTACATTATTGAAGTTTGTCATTTGTTATTATTAAGATTTAAATTAAAGTTTGTAATACTTATTATAAAAAGGAACAATAGCTGATGTAAAAGCTAAAACAAATTGATCAGTTCTTGTAAGCATATCATCTGACCAATGTGCAAAAGCTCATCATTTTTTACTAGCATTTTCTTCTTTTGTAGCCTCTGTTAAAACTGGCCCAAGTTCTAAACCTTCATCATAGATTTTTTGTCTGAAGTATTCTGGAACTTCCATCATATTTGAAATACCATAATGATTATTTCCATTTTTATCTAAAATATATACTACACCAAATAAATAAGCCTTATCATCTATTATACTAGTTCATCATTCCATTCAAACATATAAGTCAGCTTCGATTTCTTTTTTACAATTTTTAGCTCTATTTTTTGCTCCAAGCATATTTTCTTCTAAACTTATTGGCATATCAGATATGTCTGAGCTTACTTTTAAAGGAATAACTTCTATTTTTTTACCTTTAAAATAAACAATATTATCAATTGCTTGTTGTATTGCTTTTACTTTTGGAGGAGATTGTGTTCATATAGCTATTTTCATTTTTATAAATTATTAATAATAAAAAAGCACCAAAACATTAATAACTTTATATAAATTATTATAATTCTGATGCTTCGGCACAGTTTAAATCTGTGAGGTACCACCTAAGCTTTTACTTGATTTTAGTTTTGATAACAAAGGATTTCACCTTCGAAAGGTTCTACTCTCCAAATTATGGATTTCTTCCTTCCCCTTGTTTGATGATAGTCAAACTCAAATGGGTTTAAATTAACTTGTAATTTATATTTAATTATGAATACTTTTCAACTTTAATTTTTAAAAAAGAAAAGATTGCTTGAAACTTAACTTATAATATATAAACTCAAGTATTATTTATATTTTTTTATTATTATATGTTAGATAAAGTGTTTACTTTTTTATTTAAAGATTATCCAGCATATTTATGGGAAAAACCAAATATTTATAAAATAATATTATTCCCTGTAATTTTTTATTATTATTTAAAAGATCAAAAGAATGAATGAAAAAAATCCTAGAAATTTATTTTCACTTGTAGCTTTAATTTATTTTCCTTTTTTAATTTCAGTACTTACAAAAGATTCTGATGATTATGAACTTTCAGAAAATGATATAAAAATAATAAATACTTATAAAAAGGCTTGATGGTTTATGATATTTATGACTTTTACTATAGTTATATTATTTTTAATTTCTTTTAGATATTCAAGTTTTTTATATTTTGATAGTGTAGCTTATTTTTGAACTATTTTATTAGTTATATATTTATTTTATAATATTTATTTAATATTTACTGATAAATCAGCATTATTGTTTAGTTGAAAAGATGTTACAGAAATTAAAGTTCAGAAAGTTGAAAGTTGAAATTTAGATTATTTGTTTTTATATATTCCATTTTTGAATTCTTATAAATATATTTTAAAAGATTATACTGAAAATCAAATTTATTGGTTGAAAGAATCAAATTTATTATACTTAATCTTATCTGTTTTTTGAATATTAAGTATATATTTTTCAATCTTTTTATCATTATTTTATATATTACTTTTATTTATTATAATTAGAGTGATAAGTTTATTATTTTGAATAGATTTCATACCAGATAATTTAAAGGAAATTATATATAATAGTTATAAAAACAATATATGGACAATATTTTCTTATATATCTTGACCTATAAAATATCTATTTGTAAATTTTTACCAATTTTTGAAGAAAAAATCTAAAGTACCTTTTGATGTAATAATAAAAAATACAAAAGTTTTTTTAGAAACAGAATATGATTTAAAAACTATATTGAAAAAACCTAAAAAATATTTATTTTTAATTTTATCGTATTTAATATTTATTATATATTTTTCTTATTTATTTTATACTAATTTAAATAGTTTTAATATATATGTTATTTATATTTCATTGTTTATATTGATTTCGTATTTTATATTAAAAATATATTTTACTAAAAAAATACCAGTTATACCTTTTTTAACTTGTGTTATGTTTTATCTTGTTAAATTATTTAAATAATATGGCTTATGTTGAAAGCTTTTGATGAATTATTTATGTTATGGAAAATGATAAACCTTATTTTCTTGTACTTAAAAGACAAGCTATGTCAAAAAAAATTGAATGGACTGCACCGAAGTGAAAACCTAAATGAAAAGAAAATCCGGTAGAAACTGCTAAAAGAGAAATACAAGAAGAAACAAATATAAATCCAGATTTGTTAGTTGAAAAGTGAAAACTTTGAGATTTTTTGATTTCATTTTCTGATACTGATTTTGCTAAAAAAGTAACTTATTTTCTTTTTGAATACAAATGAGATAAAAATAATATAAAAATTTCAGATTCTGAATGATATATTTGAGTTTACAATTGGTTACCTATAAATAAAATTATAAATTTAATAGAATATAAAACATTAAGAGAGCTTTATAGAAAATGATATCAGCAAATAGTTAATAAATAATAATTTTTATAATAATTTTTAAAGTTATGAGACAAACAACACTTGGGTTTATAATCCAAAATTGAAAAATATTACTTGCTATGAAAAAAAGAGGTTTTTGAGAATGAAAATATAATTGATTTTGATGAAAATTGGAATTGTGAGAAACTGTAGAACAAGCTATGATAAGAGAAGCAAATGAAGAAATTTGAATAAATATTTTAGAACAAGAAAAAATATGAATTTTAAATTTTTATTTTAAAGAAAATAAGGATTGGAATCAATCTGTTCATATTTTTTTTATAAATAAATTTTCTTGAGAAATAGAAGAATCTGAAGAGATGAAACCGTATTGGTTTGAATTAGATAAAATACCATATAATGAAATGTGGAAGGATGATAAAATATGGTTACCAGAAGTGTTATGATGAAACAAAGAAATAGAATATAATTTTTTCTTTAATAAAAACTGAAAATTAGCTTCTTATAAAAAACTAAAATAATGAAAAAAATAAATGAATCTTTTGAATGTTTTAATTGTAAAAGACTTATTCCACTTGCAAGATGAACTTGTAGAAATCATTGTCCTTATTGTTTTGCTTCATTACATTTGGATGATAAAATTCCTGGAGATAGAAAATCGTCTTGTGGATGAGAAATGTATCCTATAGAATATGTGATAGCAAATTGAGGAATTAAAATTAAATTTCAATGTGTAAAATGCTGACATATTCATAGAAATAAGGTAGTAGAGGATGATGATATCTGAGAATTAGATAGTTTTATAAAGAAATATAAAAGTAAATTTAATGATTAACTTAAAAAATACTTATGTGAAGAAATAGAAGAAAAATAATTGAAAATGTAAAAATTGATAAAATTTGATTTGGTGGAGTTGGAATAGTAAAAATGGAAGATGGGAAAACTTTGTTAATTTCTGGTGGAGTTTTGCCTTGAATGATAGTAGATGTAAGGATTTTGAAAAATAAAAAAGATTATATTGCAGGACAAGTATTTTCTGTTAAAAACTTTGATTTGAATGTAAAAGATAATAAAGAGCTTTGTAAGCATAACTTTATTTTTGGAACAGATTATTTGAAAGATAAAGTTGATTTACCTCAAACTGAAATAGGTTGTGGATGATGTAAATGGCAGGTTTTACCTTATGATGAACAAATAATATTAAAAGAACAAGTAGTAAAAGATAGTTTTTTTAAAACTTGATTTTTTGATGAAGTTTATACTTGAATAGTTCCATCTAAAAAGATTTTTAATTATAGGAATAAGATGGAATTTAGTTTTTGAAGATATATTTCAAAAAAAACTCATGAAAACGGACAAGTAGAGTATAATCATTTATCTGATTGGAGTTTGTGATTTCATAAGCAATGACAATTTTCAAAAATTATAGATATAGATGATTGTTTGATAGCTTGAGATAAAATAAATAAAGTTTTTAAATATTTAAAATTAATTTTTCAAAAATCAGGACTACCAGTTTATGATCAAATGAGGCATACTTGATTTTTTAGACATTTTGTAGTGAGAGAATGAGTAAATACAGGGCAATTTCTTGTTAATTTAAATATAGCTACAAAACATTTTAATGAAAATAAAAAAGATTTGGAATTGTGGAATAATTTACAAAAACAACTAAAAGAAGATAATTTTTTGAAAGAAAATATTACAAGTTTTATGATTACAGAAAATAATTGACTTGCTGATGTGGTAAATGGACAAGATATAAAAACTTATGATTTGTGGGGAGATGGTTCTATTTTTGAAAAACTTATAATTGATGATGTAGAAACTACTTTTAAGATTTCAGCTTTTTCTTTTTTTCAGACAAACACTCATCAAGCTCAAGTGCTTTTCAAAACTGCAAAAGATATGTTACCTAAAATTAATTGAAATATTTTAGATTTGTATTGTGGGGCAGGAACAATAGGGATTACACTTTTGAAACAATGAATTTGAGAAAAATTACTATGAGTTGAGATTGTGCCGGATGCTGTCGAAGATGCAAAACAGAATGCAAAGCTTAATTGAATTTCTCAAGAAAGTAAATTTATTGCGGACAAAGCAGAAAATATAAACTTTGAGGCAGAAAATATTGGATTGATAGTGATAGATCCACCAAGAAGTGGTTTACATAAAAATGTAGTTAATTTTCTTATAAATTTGAAAAAAGAATTTAAATTTCCATTACTTTATATTAGTTGTAATCCTGTAACTATGGCTAGAGATTTGAAAATGCTTGAAGAATGATGATGGAATATTCAAAATTTAAAAGCTGTAGATATGTTTCCTCATACTCATCATATTGAGATGATAGGTTTATTAAAATAATCTAAATTTATTATTATTGAAACTACACTTTAAATACTTATATATGGTTTATTGTTTTTTTATTATTTTAAATGTAAAAAATATGTCAGGACATAATAAATGGAGTGGTATAAAACATAGAAAAGCTGCTCAAGATTCAAAAAAAGCAAAGATTTATGCTAAGATGGGAAAACTTATTCAATTGGAGGCTATGCATGGTGGTAGTTTAGAATTAAATCCTGGGTTAGCTACAGCTGTTGCAAATGCAAGGTCTGCTTGAGTTCCAAAAAATGTGATAGAAAAAGCTATAGCAAAATGATCTGGTGCAGATAAATGAGAAAATTTAGAAGAAATATTTTATGAAGGCTATGGTCCTTCTGGTGTAGCAATGTATATAAAATGTATTACATCAAATAAAAATAGGTCAGCTTCAAATGTAAGAGCTATACTTACAAAATTTGGTTGAAATATGGGACAGGCTGGTTCTGTATCTTGGCAATTTACTCAAAAATGAGTTATTTATACAGATTGACTTGTTGAGAGAAAAAAAGAAAAGGGTAAAGATATAGAGAATATATTACCTTTACCAGAAGATTATGAAGATATTTTGTTAGAAATAGATGTAGAAGACTATGAAATGACAGATGAATGACTTAGAATAGAAACATCTAGAGAAAATTTAATTAATGTAACAAAAGTTTTGGAAGAAAATAATTATCATATTAAATCATCTGAACTTGATTATATTCCTGAAAATTTTGTAGAGCTGTCTGAAGATGATGAAAAAAAAATGATGAGGATTATAGATGCTTTGGAAGATGATGACGATGTAGATAGTATTTATCATAATGCAGGGTAATAATAATTGATAATTGAGAATTATTGTCTGTAATTGAATTTTAATTGTCTGTGATATATTATTGTAGTATTGTCTGTAATATATTATTTAACTTTATTTAATAAAATTGTAAAAAATGAAATATTTGTCGTATTTAGTATGAGTTTTTATACTCTTTTTATCATTTTTCTTTTTTGATGCTTATTTAGCAAATCATACATATTATTATAGTATGTTGCAAACTTCATCAAATTGGTATATACTTATATTTTGACTTATAGCTGCTTTGATACCCACAGTTTATATGTTGATAGAATGAAAAAAAAGTTGGAAATGATTAACTTTAGCATTTTTAATTTGATTTGCTTTATTTTCACTTATAGTTTGAATAAATAAATGATGATTTTTATCACTTTGATATATTATAGAATTATTTAATTATGCTATAATTTTTGTAGTGTTTGCTATAATTTTACTTTGAATGCTTGCAATTTGAGATTTAATTTTACAAAAAATAAGTTTTAAAGAAAAAATATATGATTTTTCTATTAAAATTTGATTATGATTAGGAGTTTTATGAATAGTATTATTTTATATTACAACTTTTCATTTATTAAATATTCCTGTTTCAGTTATCGTATTTTTGTCTCTTATTTGAATAATTTTTTATAGGTGGAATAATTTAAAGGAAATATTTTCTTGACTTATAACTTCTTTGGAATGATTTGTTCAAAAAATTAATAATTCAAAACATACTTGGTTGTTATTTGCTTTTTGAACTATATTTGCTTTGGCTTTCTTTTATATATTTGTAGGATTAAATTATACATTTATACCATATCCTACAGCTTGGGATGCGAATCATGCTTATATGTTTATTCCAAAAGTAATTGCTGAATACGGTGGTTATCCTTGGAATATTGATTTTAGACCAACTTTGAGTTTATGGTCTGCATTTTTAGCTTGGATTTATAATTTAGGAAGTTTCACTCGGTTTTCTCAAGATACTTGGATGATAGTATTTAATTTTTTTGGTTGAATATTTTCATTATTTTTCTGATTTATATTAATTACAACTATTGTAAAAATAATACATAAAGAAGAAGATGTAAAACATTATTTGTTATTGATATTATGATATGGTTTGATACTTACTTGGCTTACAAGTTGAATGGGTGCTTTCCTTGTGTTTGTAGATAACAAGACAGACTTGGCTGTTCTTATGTTTGTAATTCTTGGTTTGTTTTTAAGCTTATATGCTTTGTTTAGAAAACAAGAAGATCTACAAGAAATAAATGATATAAAAACATTATCAAAGCTAGAAAATAAAGAAATTGATACAAAAGAAATCGAAGCTAAAGAAAGACAGGTGAATAAAATGTTTTATATATTTTTATTATTAGCTTGATTTTTCTTTGGAATAGCAAATTTTATTAAACCAACAGCTACATTTGATTTTTTCCAAACAACATTAGTTTTGACAGTATTAGAAATATGATTTTTTACAGTTATATGAATTATTTTGTTTGTAGCTTGATTATTAGCATTATTAAATTTTAGGTGATTTGATAAAGCTATACCTTCAAATTTATGAGCTGGTTTTTTATGAACTGGCTTTGTATTATCAGTGATAGAACCTACAATTAAATTATTTAAAGATAAATCGAGAGTGTTTTGAATACTAATATTTATAGGATGATTTATTTGAACTTTACTATTTACAAAATGATTTTTCTGAATAGTAACTCAAGTTAATGATCATAATTTAGATTTAACTCCATCAAAAGTAGTTCAATGACTTATTATGTGACAAAACATACCTACTTTACCTAAAAAACAATTAACTTGAAGTTTGTATGATTGATTAAAGAAAGATTTATGATCTTCATATCATGAAGATAATGGTAGATATGCTTGATATGGTAAAAAAGATTTTGGAAATCCTTGGTGGAGTTTTATAGTTCCTTCAGAATTTAAAGAAACTTATTGTATTTATTTTAATAAACAATTATTTGATAAATCAACTTGTGCCAATAAAGAATATGCTTTATCTACAAAAGATTCTAGAGTTGAAAATATCTTAAATAATAAAACTGTCCAAATATATTCTAATAAAAATAATAATATTTTTGATAATACTATATTAAATATTATTTCACAAACTCAAAAAGCATGAAAATTAAATGATTTAGCTAAACAACTTTGAATTAATCCAGTTAATGTTCCTTCTTGGAGTTTGGAAAATAAAGTTAAAAAACAACTTGTAAAAAATACTGAAACTCAACTTATTAAAAAAGTTAAATGACTGTTAGCTAGTTGAAAATTAAATATTTTAGATTATCCAAAAGTTTTTCAAACTGAAGAAAATAAAAAAATATTGAATGAATTAAAAAATAAAGAAATAATATATCATCAAGTAAAAATTCCTTATACTTATCTTATTCCATTTAATGTTACTTTTAATTGGTCATTACAAAATTTAAGTTCTTACTATACTGATATCGGTATAACTTGGTTGTTATTAGTAATTTTAACATTTTTTGCTCTTATTTATTCAATTTGACTTATAATTGCTTGATTTGTTAGAAAAGATAAAAAACAATTACAAGATTGAAAAATATTATTTGCATTTGCATTTGCTACTCTTGTTGGGTGGACAATCTGGTATTTTGTAGCTTCTGGTATAGTTTGGTATGATATTGGTGGTTTAATTTGGTTAATTATTACAACTATATTTTATACAAATAGATTGAAGGATAATAATTTACTTATTTATGTTTTATTGTGAGTTATTTCTATTTCAATATTTTTAAATCTTATTAGAATTTCAAGTCAGTGAGGAGGTCAAGTTCAAACTTGGTATAGATCTTCGATATGACAAACTATAGATTATACTTTGGAAAATGGTGCAGTAATACCAAAGAAAAAACTAGTAATTCCTTATACATTTAATAATGTATTTCATTTACAATTTAATTCTTATCAAAAACCAATTGAAGCATTTAATGATAGAACTAAGAATCAAACTGCAATAATTTGATGAACTTATATGAAATATTTTATAAAAAATCAAAATAGGATACAAGATGATCAATTTTTACAGAATTTGTGGAAATTATGATCTGATAATAATATAGATAAATTTTATAAGAGGTTAAAAGATCAATGAATTACAGATATAGTTCTTGACCCAAATATTGCTTCTGTGGTTCAATGAAAATGAAATGAAAAATTATGGTATAGATATTATGGAAAGACAGATGCTAATTGAAATTTAACTGAAGAATGAGTATTTCCTCATTTTATAGATTTAGCTCAAAGTGGTCTTTTGGAATATGGTTATACAAATAATCTTTGAATTAAATATGCTTTGGTTGTATCTAATAAAGTATTATCTAAAGTTACTTGAATTACTAATCCAAAAGAATTGAGAAAAGTAAGATATGAAATGTCTGCAGTTAGATTCTTACCAAGATTAGTTTGACAAAAAGAATATTTTCAATGAATAAATGCAATATTTGGAATATTAGTTTATAGAGCTACAAAAGAACCTTTAGCATTTGCTTGAGATTTGGCTGATGTTTATGGATTAAATGTTAATGTTTGAAAAGTAATAACTGGTTGATGAGCAAACTTTAACAAATTATCACCTGATGAAAAAATACTTTTCTTACAATTTAATAATATTATGTGAGCTTTGAAGCAATCTTGATGAAATAAGCAACAAATTCAAAAAATCTTATGAAAATTATTGCAAAGTTCTATTTGAAGTAGAGCACAGCTTATGTTTGTAAAAATAAAATAATAAATATTTTTAACTCACCGAACAGTGAGTTTTTTTTGTGCTTTTATAAACTTGAAAATAGTGAGTTTTTAGCTATATTTACAAAGTTTTTAAATTATTTAATGAAATATTATGGAATATTCACAAGAAAGTTTAGATAGACAAAGTAAAATTAAACAATTGCAAGATGCCGGTGTGATTGTGTATGCAAATCAATTTCCGAATAAACAAGATATTAGGGATATTAGAAAAGTTGCAGAAGATGAAAGTAAATTGAAAGATGCAAAAGAACTTATGGAAAATGGAGCAGTGTGAGAGTTTAAAACTGCTTGAAGGGTTATGCTTTCTCGTTCTATGTGAAAACTTATTTTTGCAAATATTCAAGATAATACTGATAAAATTCAGTTGTGTTTTATGAAATGAAAAGTTAAATTTAATAAATGAAATTGAGAATTTGTAGAAGAATTGGAAGTAGATGGAGCAAATAAAACTGCTCATAAAATTGTAGAAAAATATATATTTGCTGGTGATTATATTTGAGTAAGTTGAGATTTGTTTTTAACAAAACATTGAGAATTAACTATTTTTGTAAAAGAGTTTCAAATATTGTCAAAAGCTGTAAGACCTTTACCTGAAAAATATCATGGAATAAATGATAAAGAGGCTATTTATAGGCAAAGATATTTAGATTTGATAATGAATCAAGATTCTTATGATAGGTTTTTGTTTAGATCTAAATTTGTAAAAGCACTTAGAGATTTTTATGATGAAAAATGATTTATTGAGATAGAAACTAATGTTTTATGAAATTCAGCTTCTGGTGCAGCTGCTCAACCTTTTGTTACACATCATAATGATTTTGATGCTGATTTTTATTTAAGAATTGCACCTGAAACTGCACTTAAAAAAGCTACAGTTGGTAGATTTGAAAAGGTTTTTGAAATAGGTAAAAATTATAGAAATGAAGGTTCAGATCCATCTCATATGCAAGAATTTACTGCAGTTGAGCATTATGCTGCATATTGGAATTTTGAAGATAATATGAAATTTACTGAAGAAATGTTTGATTATATTTTTGATAAAATGTGAATAGATAGAAAAATTAAGATTAAAGATAAAGACTGATTAGAACAAGAAGTAAATTTTATGACACCTTTTGAAAGAATTGATTATATTGCTTGAGTAAAAGAAAAATGTTGAATAGATGTAAGTCAATATTGACCCTGAGATGAAGAAAAATTAAGAAAAACTATAGAACAAGCATGATATAAATGGGAAGGTATGGATAAACAAGCTACAGCAACTATGATAGATTATTTATACAAGAAAGTTTTAAGACCTAGTATAATTTGACCTGCTTTTGTCTATAATTACCCAAAAACTATGCAACCTCTTGCAAGACAATCTGATAAAGATGAAAATATTGTAGAGCAGTTTCAATTAGTTTTGAATGGATGGGAAGTTTTGAAAGCATATTCTGAGTTAGTTGATCCAAAATTACAACAAGAAAAATTTAATGAACAATCTGGAGCTATCGAAATGTGAGATGAAGAAGCAACATCTTGAGACGATGATTTCGTCTTGGCTATGGAATACGGAATGCCTTGTCAATCAGGTTGGGGAATGTGAATAGATAGGATAGTTTCACTTCTTACATGACAAGATAATTTAAGAGATGTTGTATTATTTCCACTTATGAAAAAAGAAGA
>Ga0256829_1000832_pt1 | contig 27925 bp, 34 predicted proteins | sample 131447metaG_FD_185979 | JGI IMG/M metagenome (GOLD analysis project Ga0256829, IMG submission 185979) | Hydrothermal vent microbial communities from Lau Basin, Pacific Ocean - 131-447 | ecosystem: Environmental > Aquatic > Marine > Hydrothermal vents | place: Pacific Ocean: Lau Basin | collected... | reverse complement strand
TAGTTCTGATTTTCGTTTTGTAAAAAGTGTAAAAATTATTAATAAATATAAAATTGAAGTTGATTATAAAAAACCCTATTTTAAGGCATTAGAGACGTGGATGATGGGTATACTGCCTGAGCATATTCTCAAAAATGAAAAAAATTTGATGAATTCATCGTTTAATACCCACCCCATAGGTACAGGAGCCTATAAATTAAAGCAGTTAGCATACTCCAAAAATATAGAGCTTGTTGCTTTTAATGATTATTTTGAGGGAAGACCAAAAATAGATAAAATATCGTTTCATGTGATACCCGATGCAATGACACGCTTTTTGATGCTTAAATCTGCTCAACTTGATGTGGGAAGTGTAGAACCTTTTGTATATGAGAGACAGTTACAAAAAAGCTTTTTTCGTATTTTTAACATATATGAAAAAATCAGCCTCTCTTATACCTATCTTGGATTTAATTTGCGTAAAAAGAAGTTTCAAAACCCAAAAGTAAGACGCGCACTCTCTTTAGCAATAAATAGACAAGAACTCATCAATATACTATTTTTAAAACATGCAAAAGTCTGTACAGGCCCTTTTTTACCCGGAACGATTGCTTTTAACTCTGCTGTGAAAGCTCCTAAACAAAATATACAAGAAGCAAAAAAGTTGCTTAAAGAGGCTGGATACGATGAGAAGCATCCTTTTACTTTTGAAATAGCTACCTCAAATGCAAGCTCAATCCGTCCATATGCCGCTGAAATTCTACAGTATCAGCTCAAAAAAGCAGGTGTCATTGTAAAACTTCGTGTTATGGAATGGCAGGCCTTCTTAAATATGGTAGTTTTTCCGCATAAGTTTGATACGGTACTTCTTGGCTGGGGGCTCTCTCCAACGCCAGACCCTTATATGTTTTGGGATAGTAAAAGTGACAAGCCTGGTGGCTTTAATCTCGTCGGCTATCATAACCCAAAGATTGATACAATGATAGAAGAATCACAGGGGATTATTGACAGGGATAAATTGGGAACATTGTGGCGAAAGATGTTTAAAATTATCACAAATGATAATCCCTATCTTTTTTTATATATACCAAATGAAATTACAGCAGTAAATAAAAATATTAAAAATATACAACCGGCTTTGAGTGGAATATGGCATAATTATATACAATGGGAGAAACAATAATTTGATAATATTATTTGATTTAGATGGTACACTTATAGACTCTACAGAGGCTATTTTGGAGAGTTTTCATAACTCATTTCTTTTTTACAATTTGCCGATACCTGCAGATGAAAAAATAACAGCACTTATAGGGCATCCCTTGGATGTTATGTATAAAGAACTGGGTGTGCAAGAAGATATGATTTGGGATATTGTAGCTACATATAAAGAGCATTACAGACAAATATCTACGCAAAAGACAATACTGCTAGATAATGCTAAAGAGGCTGTGGAATCTGCTGCAGAGTTTGCTTCTTTAGGCATAGTCACAACAAAAACAGGGGAATATTCTCAAGTTTTAATGGAATATTTTGAGCTGATGGATAAATTTGATGTACTTATTGGAAGAGAGCATGTTAAGCATCCAAAACCCCACGCAGAGCCAATTTTAAAAGCATTAGAACATTTTAATACACAGAATGAAGAAATATGGATGATAGGAGATACAAAGCTTGATTTATTATCGGCAAAGAATGCTGGAATTAATTCTATTGGTGTTTTAAGTGGGTATGGTACAAAAAAGAGCTTGATAGAATTCACAAATGTTATTTTCCGTGACTCACTAGAAGCTGTTAACTACTTAAAAAGTAGAAAATAATCACACTATTAACTTATAAGCTAACCTTAATTATATCATCAAGCTATATTTAAGTGCTGGTTGCCTAAAATACAAATAAATAGTATGAATAGAAAATATTTAAAGTTTCTTGAAAAATTGAAGGAGAGTTTATGCTAGAAATTAGATGGCATAGTCGTGCTGGTCAAGGTGCTGTTACAGGTGCTAAAGGTTTAGCAGACGTTATTTCTACAACTGGTAAACAGGTACAGGCATTTGCATTCTATGGTTCTGCAAAACGTGGAGCTGCAATGACAGCATATAATCGTGTTGATGATAAGGTCATTATGAACCACGAAAAATATATGGAACCGGATTATGTCTTTGTAATTGACCCAGCTATAGTTTATACGGCTGATGTAACAATACATGGAAAAGAAAATACAAAATATATTATTACAACTCATCTGAGTACTGAAGAACTTATTGCTTCTCAGCCAAAGTTAAAAGGTAAAGAAGTACATACAGTTGACTGTATTAAGATTGCACAGGAGACTATTGGTCGTGCAATTCCAAATACACCAATGCTTGGTGCTTTTATGAAAATATCTGGAATGTATGATATAGAATTTTTTAAAGAAAATATGCGAAGAATTCTTGCAAAATTGCCTCAGAAAATTGTTGATGCAAATATGATTGCAATTCAGCGTGCATATGACGAAGTAAAATAAGGAGCTAATAATGGCAAATACAGGTTGGGACGAATTTGAAATCGGAGCTATGCTTCGTACTTTTGAAGGTGAAGCTGGTGATATAGCAGGAACACTTCAAGAAGACCGTAATTACACGCAAAACAGCTCTTTTTCTGCGAGCGTTGCTGACTGGAGAATTGAAAAGCCAGTTTTTAATAAAGATTTTTGTATAGATTGTCAATTCTGCTGGATTTATTGTCCAGATATTTCGATAATTTCAAGAGATAAAAAAATGATAGGTATTGATATGGATCATTGTAAAGGATGTGGTATTTGTGTTGAGGTTTGCCCGACAAATCCAAAATCACTTTTAATGTTCCCAGAACAAGCAGAAGAAGAAGTAGAAATTGCTAATTGGCCTGCAAAAGAAACGAAGGAAAAATAGATGGCATTTGATAAAATGGAATTAAGAGATATCGAAGTATGGGATGGAAACTTCGCGGCTGCTCAAGCTTTGCGACAGTGTCAAATTGATGTTGTATCAGCATACCCTATTACGCCGTCAACTCCAATTGTTGAAGGTTACTCAAAATTTTTAGCAGATAATTATGTTGAGGGCGAATTTGTAATGGTTGAGTCTGAACATGCTGCTATGAGTGGATGTATTGGTGCTTCTGCTGCTGGTGGTCGTGTTGCAACTGCAACATCTTCACAAGGTTTTGCGCTTATGGTAGAAACACTCTATCAAGCATCTGGTATGCGTTTACCAATTATATTGAATGTTGTAAACCGTGCATTAGCAGCACCACTCAATGTTAACGGTGATCATGCAGATATGTATTTAGGACGTGATTCTGGCTGGATTCAATTTGATGCGTATTCTCCGCAAGAAGCTTATGATTTAAACTTTATTGCATTTCGTGTTGCAGAAGATCATGATGTTAGACTTCCTGCAATGGTACATCAAGATGGTTTTATGACTTCTCATACGGCTCAAGGTGTGTATACTATGGATGATGATACAGCATATAGCTTTGTAGGTGATTTTAAACCTATGAATGATATGCTTGACTTCGAACATCCAGTAACACACGGTGTACAAACAGAAGAAGATTGGCACTATGAACATAAAGCTCGTCAACATAATGACCTTATGACGAAAGTTCCTGCCAAAATTGAAGAGGCTTTTGCGTCATTTGAAAAATTGACAGGACGTAAATATAATCAAGTTGAACAGTATGATATGGATGATGCAGACGTAGCTGTTGTATGTATGGGTACTTCAGTTGAAACTGCTCGTGAAGTAGCAACTGAAATGAGAGAAAAAGGCATAAAAGCAGGTGTTGTTGGGCTTCGCGTTATTAGACCTTTCCCATTTATGGAGATTAAAGAAGCATTAGAAGGTATTAAGGCTATTGCTACACTTGATAGATCTTCACCAAATGGTGCAGCAGGTATGTTATTTAATGAAATCGCAGGCGCACTTTTTAACTCTGATACAAAAGCATTGCTATCTGGTTATGTTTATGGACTTGGTGGTCGTGATTTAACAAAGAAACATTTAGTAGATTTATATACTGAGCTTCAAGGAAATGTTGATGCAGGTAAAGTAACTACTCCACTACAACAATTTATCGGTGTTCGTGGACCGAAATTACAATTTTTATAGGAGAAAACTATGAGTGAAATGAAAAAAATAAAAAACTTAAAAGAGTTTTCTACATCAGCAGACCGTTTTGAAGGGGCTAACCTTCTTTGTCCTGGTTGTGCACACTCTATCATCGTTCGTGAAGTATTAAATGCAACAAATGATGATTTGGTTCTTGCAGCTTCTACGGGATGTCTTGAAGTGTGTACTGCAGTATATCCATACACATCATGGGATGCTTCATGGATTCACATCGGTTTTGAAAATGGTTCAACTGCAGTTGCAGGAGCGGAAGCGATGTATAAAGCATTAAAAACAAAAGGTCGCCTAAAGCAGCCAGATCGTAACCCTAAGTTTGTAGCTTTTGGTGGTGATGGTGCATCTTACGATATCGGTTTTCAGTGGATTTCTGGTTGTATGGAACGTGGTCATAATATGATGTACGTTGTTCTTGACAATGAAGTTTATGCAAATACAGGTGGGCAACGTTCATCATCAACACCAATTGGAGCTAATGCGACTACGTCACCTGCTGGTCGTGTCTCTTACGGTGAAACAAAAAATAAAAAAGATATAGTTGCAATTATGGGTGCACATAATATTCCATATGCGGCACAGGTTGCTCCAAATAAATGGAAAGATATGGTGAAAAAAATTCAGCATGGTATGGAAGTTGATGGTCCTGTATTTATTAATGCGGTATCGCCTTGTACAACTGAGTGGAAATTTGACCCTAAAGATACTATGCATTTGACTGATCTTGCAACTGACACCTTAGTGTTTCCACTGTATGAAATCATTGACGGACATGAGTTAAATATCACATACCGTCCTAAAAATGTTATTCCTGTTGAAGAGTATCTTGCAGCACAAGGGCGTTTTAGACATCTTTTTAAAGATGAGTATAAGTACTTAATCAAAGAGTGGCAAGAGAGAGTAGATGCAAATTGGGCGTACTTGAACCGCCGTGAAGAAGCTCGCGTTTAGCGAAGTTCTAGGTTCGGCAAATCTTGCACAAAAATCCGACTCTCCGTGTACTATAGTACACTATCGGTCGGATATTTTGCACAATCTTCACCAAATCTAAAACTTCTTTATTTCTGAAAACTTTTTATTTATTTTGAAATATTTTATGAAAATCTCTAAACTTTTTCGGAACTCAGACTTCAGTCTGGGCTAAAATTCATGCCTACTTTTATACTTCAATTTATAATCAAATTATTTTGCTAAAATACATGTAACAATAAATATTAAATTGCACAAGTGCAATGGGCACTCCGCCGAGGAGAACATAGCGTTAGCGTAGATGATGGAATTACTTCCATTATCGTACTTAATAAGATGAAGGGTTTCCTTCATTTTATGAAATAAAATTAAGGAATATATATTATGCCATTATTAGACTCATTTACAGTTGACCATACAATTATGCCTGCACCAGCAGTTCGCCGTGCTAAAGGAATGAAATCACCTTGTGGTGATGATATTACAGTTTTTGATTTGCGTTTTTACAAGCCAAATGTCGATAAAATGGACGGACGAGGGATTCATACCTTAGAGCATTTGTTTGCAGGATTTATGAGAGAGCATCTTAATTCTAAAAATGTGGAGATTATTGACATCTCTCCTATGGGTTGCAGAACTGGCTTTTATATGTCTGTTCTTGGAACACCAACTGAGAAAAAAGTTGCTAAGGCTTGGAAAAAATCTATGGAAGATGTTTTACATGTAAAAAGTAAAAAAGATATTCCAGAATTGAATTTATACCAGTGCGGAAGTTACAAAATGCACTCACTGAAAAATGCAAAAAAGATTGCAAGTGATATTCTTTCACACAAAATAGGTGTGATGGATAATGAAAAACTTAAACTCTCCAAGAAAAAACTTAAAGAGATAAACGGCTAATGCTAGTTGTAGTCCCGATGGATAGCACTGAGGTACACGAAGCAAAAATCACACCGGTGTTAGAAGCTAAAACGTGGGCAGAATTACGTATAGAAGAGGGTGAACTTGTAGAAGTACTTCATGCAGATGTATATGATGGTTTTAAGGCATGGCCTGAGGCCGTTGTAGTAAGCAATGATGGTGAACCGGTTATGGACTTTATTAATATGTCTATGGTTGTACTTGTGGCCCATACGCAAAAAACTATTGATGAAATTGTAGAGGCATATTTATTTCGCGAACTACATGATTTAGCATATTAAAAAGATTTTTTTATGGAGTTAAAACAGTTTTTAGAACTTTTTAACCCTTTACCTGGAAATCATTACCTGCAGGTGGTACAACAAGAAAATTTTGTAAGCAGTGCATTACGAGAGTTACTAGCACCACTTGAAGGGGAATTAAAAGTAGAGCTTTTAAGTAATGCGGATTTAAAGAGTGCTAAACCTTTCCGAGCACTTCCCAGAGATAACGACGCAGTCATTCTTCAGGATATTTTTCATCAACATCAAAATAAATCACAAATACTAAAAATTGCCTACAGAACATTAGCTAATGCAGCAGAGCTGATTATTATGGAAAAAAAAGGTATATTGGAAATTGAAAATGTTAAAAAAATGTTAGAAGAGCATGAATTTAGAACGCCAAATAATTTGGATATACTTGAAGATTATGACATCATAGTAGCTAAAAAAATGCATATGTGGGGGAATGGACTTTGAGTTTTAATGATGATTTACATAGCTTGACCTTAAGTGAAGACGGTTCTTATACAGCCTACTCAAAAGAGTATGATGAACACTACCACTCTACGAGAGATGGAGCATTACATGAATCACTCGTAAAACATGTTGTTCCCGGATATCTACATGTAGAAAATAAATTAGAAGTAAATATTTTAGATATTTGTTATGGGCTTGGGTTTAATACCTTGGCAACGGTTTTGTATTATAAAAAGTATGTGCCACAGTTAAAAGTTAATATTTACTCTCCGGAACTTGATGCTTCTCTTGTAAAATCATTGGTAAATTTTGAATATCCTGCTGAGTTTGAAGTTTTAAGAGAGATGATTGAGACTTTAAGTACAAAGGGGATATATAAAGATAAAAATTTTTATATAGAGCTTTTTTTAGGTGATGCGCGTGAATACATAAAAAGATTTGAAGATAAGTTTGATATAGTCTATCAGGATGCCTTTTCACCAAGCACAAATCCTATTCTTTGGACAAAAGAGTATTTTAGAGATATTGCAAACGCAATGAAAAAAGAGGGAGTGCTTACAACATACTCTATTGCATTTAAAACACGTATGGCACTCTATGAAAATGGTTTTCATATTTATCTCAACACAGGAGAAGGCTATAGGGATGCGACCATAGCTTCTCAAATACAGCTTCTAAATGTAGTAAGTGTAGATATGGAGCATAAGATTTCTTGCAATCCTCATATGCTTTCACTTCGTGATAAAGATATAATAAAACAGGAGATTTAATGATACATATGATGATAGGCTTTTTCAAAGACTACTTTAAATATAAAAAACCGGCAAAAAAACAGCAAAAATGGATGGAAAAGTATTGTACGCAAAAAGGATACGCTATCAACCCAAATTGGATGATGGCTACTAATCTTAAAAGTAATCTTTGCGAAATGGAAGCAACATTTGGTAAACGATACTGCCCTTGTTTTGAACCTTCCGGAGATACCGTTTTAGATAAAAAAATGATGTGTCCTTGTGAGTTTGTCGAAGATGAAATCGCAGAATATGGAACATGTCACTGTGCACTTTTTGGTCCTGCTGATTTGTCAAAAGAACAATGGAAAGCATCTTCTCAGCGTTTAATGGATGAGTACCAGGTGCCAAAAAATCTTAAAAATGGTATTTTAGATACGAGAAATATGCCACTAGACCCTCGAAGAAATCTTCCCATACCAGATATGATGCATCAGGTGAAATCAGTGTTAAATGCTTATAAAGGAAAAATGCTTACTGTCGTAGTAGAACGGGAGCAAGAGGCACTTAACTTAGAAAAAATAGCTGCTTATCGTGGTTTTAAATCTTCTTATGAAGCAAAAGAAAATTGCATAGAGGTAAAACTAATTTTATAATATGAACATACTTACAAGCAGTGATGCTCCGATGAGTGCTACAAAAATAGATAGAAGAAAGTAGATGTTTTTATCTGTATCTATTTTCCCCTCTTTGAGGTGGCGTATCCATCGTGTATAGTAGCGGTAAGTATAGAGCGAGAGGATAATTCCTGCACTTACGATTATAATACCAAGATAACTGTAATAATCAGAATGTTGTAGTTGTACTAAAGCACCCAGCTCTTTTTTCTCTTTGAGTTCAATAGAAATAAGATGTAAAAAAAGTTCAAATTTTTCCACTACAAAGCCTAAAATTATAAGTGAAATTGCAGTACCTATAAGTGAAGTAGTAGCACGTTCTACTGCCATAAGATTTTTAGGATCAATGTCATTTGTAGTCTTTATTTCAGTTCTCATACAAGTATTATAGCTAAAAGTGGAATATACATGTTTTTTGTTTCTATTGCAGATCAAATTAGAGTGAATGATTTTACTGGAGATACAAAACTTGTACAGCATGTCATCGATTCTGCCATATCACTTTTAAAAGTTCATGATACACAAGCAGCAAGAGATCTTCTTATTCCTTTACAAGATGAGATGGATATGACAACACAATATATTCCAAGGAAAACGTATCCTATAGCGACAAAAGAGGCCTTAAAAATGCTTAATAAAGGTAACTCTAGGCTTGTATTTCGTACTTTAGCTACAGCATTTATTGAGCTATAACTTCTAAAAAATCTTTTCCAAACTGAGTGAATTTTTTTTCTCCCACACCATTTACTTCTAGCATTTCTTCTTTGTTTGTCGGCATATCATTTGCAAGATGTTTCAGCGTTTTATCGCCAAATATTATATATGCAGGTACTCCAAGTTCACTGGCTAGTTCTGCTCTTTTTGCACGAAGTTTTTCAAAAAGTTCTTCATCATAATCAAACTCTTTTTCTTGTTTGATTTTTTTCTCTTTTATATTGATTTGGAGTCGTGAAGATTTTATGTCTACAAGTTTTTGTGATTTTAAAACTTCTATGGCGTCATTTGTTAGCTTAAGTACACTGAAATCTCCAAGCGTCAGTATATTGAGTTCTAAAAGACGCTCAACTATGACAAACCACTCTTTCTTGCTTAACTGAGTCCCTATGCCGTAAACAGAGAGTTTATCAGCTTTATTTGCCAAAATCTTTTGTTCTGTGGAACCGCGTAAAATATCTATAATGTAATTTTTTCCAAAGCCCTGATTTGTTTTATATATGGTACTTAAAATCATTTGTGCTTCTTTTGTAATGTCTTGTCGTCCATCTTCAGCGTGCAAGCAGTTGTCACAGCGATCTGAACATGCATCGAGTGTGTCATTAAAATATTCAGCTAATTGTTTGTGAAAACAAATTTCGCTAGTTGCATATTTGTAAATTTTGTCTATTTTTTTATCAAGATGCGCTTTATACTCTTCATTGGTAATATCTGCTAAAAATCGTTTGTGTTGTGCCATATCGCCTGCATTAAAAAGAAGCAGTACTTCGCTGTCTTCGCCGTCACGACCAGCACGACCTATCTCTTGATAGTAATTTTCCTGAGATTTTGGCAAAGACATATGCACCACAAAACGGATGTCACTTTTATCTATTCCCATACCAAAAGCTATGGTGGCAACCATAATATTGATTTTATCATTGACAAAGATTCTAAAATTTTGTTCTCGTACATGTTGAGGTAAGCCTGCATGATAAGGAAGTGATTTGTATCCGTTGCCATTTAAAAAGCTACTTAATTCTTCAGCTTTTTTGCGTGAACTTACATAAATTATGCCACTTTCATCTTTGTGCCTGAGTAAAAAATTTTTTAACTGTGCATGTCCATTGCTGATGCGTCTTTGTGCAGAAATAAAAATATTTTTACGAAATACTTTCCCTTTAAGAAGTAAGGGATTTTCAAGACGTAACTCTCTGAGTATATCTTGTGTGACATTATCAGTAGAAGTTGCGGTAAAAGCGGCTATTGTTGTATTTGGAAAATTATGTTTTAGATTACCCAAAGCCCTGTAATCATCTCGAAATTCATGTCCCCATTGTGAAATACAATGTGCTTCATCTATTACAAAAAAGTTTACATGTAAACCACGAAGTATCTCAATTGTATTACCGTTGTTCAGACGTTCAGGAGAAAGATAGAGAAATTTTAAACTGCCGTTGTATGCCATAGCAATGATATCTTGCACTTCATCATACGTTTGTGCTGAAGATATCATTTGTGCAGCTATATTTTGTGCCTGTAGAGCACGAACTTGGTCTTGCATTAGTGCAATCAGAGGCGAAACTACAATTGTAATACCATCCATTATCATAGTTGGAAGTTGATACACAAGAGATTTTCCACCGCCGGTTGGCAGTATCATAAGTAAATCCCGACCATTTAAAATGGCATCAACACCTTCTTCTTGCAGTTCTCTAAAATTATTATGCCCGAAGGTATCTTTTAAAACTTGATTTTTGATTTTCGTCCCTAAAAACTTGCATTTATTGTATCAACTTCATTCCACGAAAGTGAAGTTGATTTTTGATGATTTATAATGTGTGCCACATAGCGTGCAAACATATCTGTTTCGACATTAACTCTACTCCCTTTACGGTATGTTTTAAAGAGTGTCTCTTTCATAGTGTGAGGAATAATTGTAAGTCGAAAATCTGTTTCATTGACATCATTTACTGTTAAACTCACTCCATCTATGGTAATAGAACCTTTTGGCACGATGTAAGCAATGTATTTTTTATCTACTTGGACAAAAACATCATAAGAATTGCCACTATTTCTTATCTCTTTAACTGTGCCAATCGTATCAATATGCCCTTGAACAATATGCCCCTCAAACCTATCACCCATTTTCATGGCAGGTTCTATGTGTACTTCATTTTTATAGTTTTCGATGGCTAAAAGTTTTTGGCTTTCAGGAGAGAGTTCTACGGCAAAGCCGTCACTGTCTACTTTAACTACTGTCAGACAAGCCCCATTGATGGCGATAGAATCACCCAGATTTGCTCTGTATTTTGATTTGATGCTAAGTGTAGAACCTACAAAGCTTTTTACACTTGCAATTTCCCGAATTAATCCTGTAAACAAATTATCTCCTTAAAATACAATTTTGCCGTTTTCTTGCAAACCTTTGATGATTTCTTTGGCCTTTTCGTGTCCTTTATAGGCTGCTTTACGGCACAAATCAAGGGCTTTGTCATTATCTATTTCACAGCCGATTCCCTGATCGTAAAGCAGTCCAAGATTATAAAGTCCTTCTGCAAGACCGCCATTTGCCGCACGATCAAAGCAGATAAAACATTTAGCATCATCTTGAATAACACCATGACCTTCTTTATAAAGAGCTCCGAGATTGTTAAATGCTTGAAGATTTCCGCGTTTTGCTGCTTCTTCGTACCAAAAAGCTGCCTCAGAAAAGTTTTGCATACATCCAAGTCCGCGTTCGAGCATTAAAGCTACTTCATACATTGCAGGCGGTACACCTCTTGTTGCAGCTTCCATATGAAGTTCATGTGCCCTAAACATATCATGTTCTACGCCACCAACACCATTTTCGTATAAAATACCAAGGTTAAAAAGTGCGTAAGGTTGCTTTGCCTCAGCCGCTTTTGTGTAAAGCTCAAGTGTTTTTGCTTCATCTTTTTCACATCCCTGTGCCATTTGGTACATATAAGCAAGAGAAGTCTGTGCATCAGCATTATCTTGTTGGGCTAGTTGTGTGTAGAGTTCATAAGCAGTTTCATAATCACCTGCATTATACGCTTCATTTGCTTTTTGTATCATTATTTTTCATTCTCCGTACGAATCGGCTGTCTAAAGGTTGTTTTATTTCCCTTTGCAGCTGCTTTTGCTTTTCTTATTTTTTTAAGTAATTTTTCTTTGGCATCGAGATGTTCGTCTCTTACTTTATGTTCATAACTTCCATCGATTTGGGGGTCATATATTAACATTTGTGGTACATAATCTTTATATAAATCTGCACTCATCTTAAAAACCTCAATTAATTTACTTTATATTATGCAAATGATACTGAAAAATGATAAAATTCGCATTAAGATAATAAAATGGATTTTTAAATGAATTATGACGTAATAGTAGTAGGTGGCGGACACGCGGGTATAGAAGCTTCATTGGCATCCGCTCGAATGGGAAACAAAACACTTTTAGTCTCAATGCTTGCTGAAAATGTAGGTGCAACTTCTTGTAACCCTGCCGTTGGTGGGCTTGCAAAAGGACATTTAGTGCGTGAGCTTGATGCACTCGGTGGTGAAATGGGACTTATTACTGATGAAGCGGGAATTCAGTTTCGCATACTTAACCAAACAAAAGGTCCAGCTGTTCGTGGAAGCCGTGCACAAATAGATATGGACAAATACCGTGTAATTGCTAGAAATATAGTACTAGATACTGCTAATTTAGATTTGGCACAAGATACTGTGGAGTCGTTGACTGTAGAAAAAGGAGAAGTCAAGGGTGTTGTAACAACACTGTTAAATGATTATAGAGCAAAAAAAGTCATTATAACTTCAGGTACATTTTTAAACGGGATTATTCATGTAGGTGAAGTCCAACAAATTGGTGGAAGATACGGAGAGCAAAGAAGTGTGGGCTTAAGTGCGTCACTGAAAGATGATTGTGGCTTAAATATGGCACGTCTTAAGACAGGAACATGTGCACGTATTGACAGTTCTAGCATTGATTTTTCTGTTATGGAAGAGCAGGGCGGCGATGCATTACCAAATCCTTTTAGTTTTAGAACAGACAGAGAAAATTTTAGAGCGACAAAAGAACAGCTTCCTTGTTATATTGCTTATACAAATGAGACAACGCATAAGATTATTGAAAGTAATTTTTATAGAGCACCTCTTTTTACAGGGCAGATTGCAGGAAAAAGTCCAAGATACTGTCCTTCTATCGAAGATAAAATAGATAAATTTCCAGATAAAGAGCGACATCACCTCTTTTTAGAACCCCAAACTATGGATAATACGGAAATTTATGTAAACGGTATGAGTACATCTTTGCCTCCTGAAGTGCAGCGTGAAATGATTCATTCAGTAGAGGGGATGGAAAATGCAAAAATTGTCCGTTACGGTTATGCCATAGAATATGATTTCGTAGATCCTCGTGAGCTAAAGCATTCACTTGAAACCAAAAAAATAAAAGGACTCTATTTAGCCGGTCAGATTAATGGGACAACAGGGTATGAAGAAGCAGCTGCACAGGGAATTATGGCAGGAATAAATGCAGGTTTGGCACTACAAAATAAAGAGCCGTTGATTTTGCGTCGTGATGAAGCGTACATTGGGGTGCTTATAGATGATTTGGTGACAAAAGGTACAAATGAGCCGTATCGTATGTTTACCTCCCGTGCAGAGTACAGACTACTACTTCGTGAAGAATCGGCAGATGTAAGACTTGGACATTATGGACATGAACTCGGACTTATCTCTGATGAACAATATGAAAAAATAAAACGAAAAGCACAGCAGATAAAAGAGGGTGCCCAGCTTTTAGAAGATACAAAGTTTACGCCTAATAAAGAGTTTAATGCATTGCTTGCTTCCATGGATGAACAGCCATTAAAAGATGTCTCAACGGCACAACAGCTGGTTGCCCGTAAAAGTTTTGATGTACAAAAAATGTTGCAAATAGTTCCCCAGATTGCGAAATATGATGACTATATAAAAGATGAAATTTTAGTAGAAGGAAAGTATGCCCGTTATGTTGACAAGCAGAGTCAAGAGATAGAACGTATGAAAAAGTATTTAAAAGTAAAAATACCTGAGGGCTTTGATTTTACTGGCATAAGCGGACTTTCAAAAGAAGTACAAGAAAAACTTGCTGCTTTTTCTCCGCCAACACTTCAAGCTGCAATGAATATTAGCGGAATTACACCGGCTGCCATAGAAATAATACATATTTATATTCGAATGGCAGGAAAGAAAAATGCGTAGTTTTTATTATGTGCATACAGGTCATCGTATAGGTTTAGACAGATTTCGACGTGCTGCAGCGATAATAAAGGCCTTAGGAAATGAAGATATAACACTCTTAACAAGTGATTATCGTATAGCACAAATTGCTCATGAGTTTGGGATTACAAATAGTGTTGGTGTTGATGTAGTAAGAAATATTCCTCAAATTGCCCATCATGGCGATAAGTTGATTTTCGATTCCGAAGAAGCAAATCCTCTGATGCTTGATGATATGCGAAATTATTTTTCAAAGTTTGTAAGAATCAGCGATAAAAAGGATGATGTTAAAGCAGAAAATGAGTTTTTACTCTCTCCTTACTTAAATGGTGAGGAAATTTGTCATGCAGTGGTAGTTGATGATAAATACTTTACATGTAAAGAGAAAACAGTTGAAATTTCTTACTTTTTTGGAGATGACGATTATGAAAAAGATTTAGAAAAGCATCTTGATTTTGTAGAAGATTTACATCCGTATTTGCAATTAGGGTTTTATTACTTTTTAGATTATGAAGAAATGTTAAAAACAAAATTTGTTCATTATTTTGAATTTGAAGAGTATGAAACAATGATAATGCAAAGTAAAATTTTAATTACTGCATCACCGCAAGCAGTCCTAGATGCATTAGCGTCTGGCGGTAAGCCGATATATATACAAAGAGAAGATTATAGACAGGATTTTAATGCTTTGTTTGAAAGTTTGAATATTCCTATCGTTTATAATTTTGATAAAAATCACATAACTGTGATTTTAGCAACAATTAATGAGCATAAATACAGAAAAATTGAACAAAATAGTAACAAAATTACTAAGTTTCTAAAAGGAAGCTTAATTTTATAAATAATTAAAACTTATTTGGTGTATAATAAGCATTAAAATTCATAAGAAAGTGAGAACATATGAAAAATAGTAGCCGTAGAGGTTTTATGGGTAAAGCATTTGGTGCTGTAGCCGCAGTAGGTGCGGTTGGTTCATTGTATGCTATGAAGAAGTCTTGGGATCCATTACCAAGCGTCAAAGCAGCAGGTTTTACGACGATAGATTTGTCTGATTATAAAATAGCAAATAAAATGTATGTTGAAGGTTGGAGAGGTAAGCCTATCTTTGTTATGAAGTTTACTCCTGAAATGATTAAAAAGATGGAAGCTTCAGATAACAAATATAAGAAAAATGATATTGCTCGTAATATAGTTGTAGATGGTGAACATTTTATGGTTTGTATAGGACTTTGTACACACTTAGGTTGTATTCCTGCATACCGTCCAGATAAAGAGAACTTTCTTTGTGCCTGTCATGGCGGTATGTATGATTTTGCTGGTATGGTTACAAAATCACCACCACCACGTGGTTTTGATATTCCTCCATTTAAAGTTGTTGGAAAAACATTGGTTTTAGGTGAAGAAGGTCCAGAGTATAAGAAAATGTTAGCAACTGGCGTAACACTTTAATGAGGGAGATATAAATGGCACATTTTACAAAAGCAACAAGTATACATGATTGGTTTAATCAACGCCTCGGTATTGATACGGTTAATCGTGTTTTAGCAACAGAGTATTGGATTCCTAAAAATATTAATTTTTTATGGGCTATGGGAATGATTTTAGCAGTTACCTTTGGTCTTTTATTAGTATCTGGGATCTTTTTATTAATGTATTATCAACCAAATATTCATACAGCATTTGATAGTGTAAACTATACTATTATGCAACAAGTTGATTTTGGTTGGTTATGGAGACATATTCATGCAGTATCTGCATCTGTAATCTTTCTTATTATTTACATTCATATGTTCACTGGTATATATTATGGTTCATATAAGAATGGCCGTGAAATGATTTGGATTTCTGGTATGCTTTTATTTGTAGCATTTTCAGCTGAGGCATTTTCAGGGTATATGTTACCATGGGGACAAATGTCTTATTGGGCTGGTATGGTTATTACTAACTTATTTAGTCTTGGTGGTTTACATCTAAATGGTTTAGTTGAGTGGATTCGTGGTGATTATATTCCTTCTCAAGCATTCTTAGACCGTTTCTTTATGCTACATGTACTTCTTATTCCTCTAATTATTATTGCACTTATTGGATTACACTTCGGTGCACTTCGTATTCCACATGTTAATAATCAAGATGGTGAAGAAATTGATTTTGATGTTGAATCTAAAAAATATTTAGCTGGTGATAAAGCAAACTCTAAAGTAATTAGATTTATGAATGATTTCTTGTCAAAAGATATGGCGGTTGTTGCTATATACCTCGTATTTTTATTTTATCTTGTATTTTGGAACTTTGGTTTTGCGATGGATCCTATTAACTTTGACCCAGCGAATGGTCTTCAAACACCGAGAGATATTTATCCAGAATGGTACTTCTTATGGTCTTATGAAATGTTACGCCCATTCTCTACAAACTTTGGTTTAATGACTTTTGCATTTGCACAAGGAATTATGTTCTTACTTCCATTCTTAGATAGAAGTAAAAATGCCGTTGCTGCTAGTCGTCGCGGCTGGTTTCAAGTTTGGTTTTGGTTGCTATTAGTTGATATGATAGCATTGAGTGCTATGGGTAAAATGCCACCATCAGGTATTTGGTATGATATTGGCTTTACTGCCGCATCACTATTTATCGCATTATGGGTAGCCTTACCTATAATTACAATCTTTGAAAAAAAAGCGTAAGGAGAGGAAAATGAAAGAATTATTGATTTTAGTTATAGTTTCGGTTTTTACGCTTGCAACTTATTATTTGACTGAGACGTTGCCAAGTAAAGTAAATGAGATACATGCAGAGAGTCATGGTTTTGCTTATGCAGATTTACCTGCTTTAACAAAAAAAGGTAATGCTGCACGTGGTAAAGCATTGGTAATGGGTGCAGGTGCTTGTAGTGGTTGTCATGCTATAACTGTTGCTGGCAATCCAGCACCTATGGATCCTGTAACTGCTGCATCTGCATATGGTGTTAATCCACCAGATTTAAGTAATGTAGGGGCTGTTTATTCTCCTAAATTTTTAGCAGCGCTTATCAAAAATCCTGCACATGCACTTATATTAGAGCATAAATTTAATGCTAAAAATGGAAGATCTTTTCCAATGCCACAATTTTATGGTGCAGGTGGAGATAAAGATCAAGAAATTGCAGATATGGTTGCATATTTACAATCTATTGCCGTACCTAAAGATAAGTTAACTCCAGACATTGCATTTCAAACTGCTTGTGGTAGATGTCATGCGGTTCATTATACGAAATGGACACAAATTGGACAAACTCCTAAGTTTAAAAAAGAGCAAGCTAAATTGGAATTTAGAACAAAAGAGTTAAATTATCAAGATAGCTTAATTGCTTACCTGGGTAAATTACCACCAGATTTAAGTATGTATATCCGTTCACGTGGTGAAGAATATATCAATAACTTTATGGAAGATCCTCAGAATTACATTAAAGGGACAGCAATGCCTCGTGTTGGTGTAAGTAAAGAGGGAGCTGAGAAAGTTATGGACTATCTTAAAAAAGCTGGTGATCCAAAAGCCGCTGAGAGAACTTCAGTAGGTAAAGATGTAATGATATTCTTAGTGATATTTGCAATCTTTGCTATTCTTTGGAAAAAAGAAGTGTGGAAAGATTTACACTAACTTCTAGCGCAAAAAGGGCCTGTCCCCTTTTGCACCTTTCATTATCCTCTTTAAAGTAAAGCTCTGATATAATCTTTATTATGAGATTTAGAAATATTAAAAAACGACAAAAACAACACAAGCAATCCAAACAAAAAATTCAACTTCAATATGCATCTTACCCAGATAGAATTAAAGCATTTATTACAGATATGTTTATGATTTACGCTCCTATCCTTTATTTTATTACCTACGTTGTAATGAATGGAAAAGATGATTTTCAATCTTCCCAGTGGGCTCCTTTTTTAGGTGTTACGCTTTATGGGTTGATTTATGCAGTTTTAATAGCAAAATTTGGACAAACTCCAGGGAAAAAAGCCTATAAAATAGAAGTTGTAGATGATAAAACATTGCAACATATAAGTTTTTTTAGAGCAGTATGCCGTTTTATAGCCTTTCTCTTTTCCGCAACCATTCTTATAGGTTTGTTTTTTCCTTTTTACAGAAAAGATAAAAAAGCTTTACATGATATTATTTGTTCTACCATACAAATATATGAAAAGAATTAAATGTCAAGCTATTTTTAACTCGACAAGATATAATACAAGCAAGATAATATAGAGGACAATACATGCTAATTGATAGTTATGATAGAGTAGTTGATTATTTAAGAGTTTCTGTTACTGAACGATGCAACTTCAGATGTCAGTACTGTATGCCAGAAAAACCTTTTTCGTGGGTCCCAAAAGAAAATTTATTAAGTTTTGAAGAGCTGTTTGAGTTTATGAAAGTAGCTATAGATGAAGGGGTAAAGAAGATTCGTATTACCGGTGGTGAGCCTCTTTTGCGAGAAGATTTAGATAAATTTATTAAAATGATTTATGATTATGAACCTTCTATTGATCTGGCGATGACTACGAATGCATTTTTACTCAAAGGCACAGCACAAAGACTCAAAGATGCCGGTTTAAAGCGTATAAATGTCAGTATAGATACATTGAAGCCTGAAGTAGCTCAGGCAATAGCAGGTAAAAATGTACTGAAAAATGTACTCGAAGGTGTAGATGAAGCACTGAAAGTAGGTTTGAAAGTAAAAGTAAACATGGTACCTATGAAAAATATGAACGCAGATGAAATTATAGATGTGCTGGAGTATTGTAAAGAACGAAATATGGTTGTGCGTTTTATAGAATATATGGAAAATAAATTTGCCAAAGCAGATATATCAGGACTAAAATCACCTGAACTTTTAGATATTCTCAAAACAAAATATGAGTTTGAAGATGAAGGCTTTGATGGTTCTTCTCCTTCACATTATTATAGAATGAAAGACGGCTACAAATTTGGAATTATTGAACCATATGGTGATGATTTTTGTAAACAGTGTAATCGTATCAGGTTAACGGCTGAGGGAAATCTTATACCATGTCTTTATTTTGATGAGGCGATGAGTATTGCAGAGTTAATTAAACGTGGTGATATTAAAGGTGCGGCAGCTGTTTTAAAAGAAGTAGTACGTACAAAACCTGAAAAAAATCGCTGGGGTGGAGAAGATGATGAAGTCTCCAACAGAGCTTTTTATGAGACGGGTGGATGATATACCTCGTTGAGCATTTCTACTCGATACAGGGTGAAGGTAAATATGTAGGAACTCCCAGCCTTTTTTTCCGTTTTGGCGGATGCAATATGAAATGTGAAGGTTTTAGTTGCAGTGAAACTGCTCCGGATGGGACAAAGATTATTGGCTGTGATACTGTGTATGCAGTGAATAAGGAACATTTTTCACAAAACTGGGTATCCATAAATAAAGCAGAAGAGCTTATGAACATTTTAAATTTGTATGAACTTCCAAATGCCGTCGATATAGTCCTTACCGGTGGAGAACCGCTAATTTATGCAAATGATGCAATATTTGTAGAGTTTTTACAAAAACTCAATGCACGCGGCCATCAAATAACATTTGAAACAAATGGTTCTTTACATGTAGATTTTGAAAAATATCCTGTTTATAAAGAGTGTATATTTGCACTTTCTGTCAAACTTGCAAACTCAAATGAATCATTGAACAAGCGTGTACGTGGTGATGTTATTTATAATATTGCTTCAAATGCAAAAGATGCCTTTTTTAAATTTTCTATCGATAAAGAGTCTATTACTATGGCTCTTGAAGACGAAATAGAGAGTATTGTGATGCATTCTCCACAAACAAAAGTATATTGTATGCCGGTTGCGGGAAATAAAAAAGAACTGGAAGAAAATACAGAACCTTTAGTAGAGTTTTGTAAGGCCAAAGGCTACAATTTTAGCGACAGACTACATATAAGAATTTGGGATGCCAATAAAGGGGTGTAGAGTTTTCCTGACATAGTTTTACAAGCTTATTTACAAGGACAAATCCTCCCTTTGGTCTGAGCCTTATAAACAAGCTTGTAAAACTATGAACAAACTCTAGAGGAGAAAAATATGATAATCAGAAAACTTTTTAAATTTGAAAATGCACATATCGTACGAGGATGTTCTACTATTAAATGCAGAAGTTCGATTCATGGACACTCGTACAAAGTAGAATTACTTTTTGAATCAAATTTTTTGGATAATGGACAGATGGTTTATGATTTTGGTTTAATGAAACAAAATATGAAAGATTTGATTGAGAGTTTTGATCATGCTATTACACTTTGGAATAAAGATGATGCTGAGTATCTACGTGATATGAAAAAACACTCTGCACGTTGGGTACAGCTCCCTGTATCTCCATCAGCAGAGCAATTTTGTCGCGTTATTTTTGTAATGATTGATAAACTGCTTCATTTAACATCAGTGGTAAATGGAGAAAAAGAGGTGCGGCTTAACAGTGTCATTGTGCACGAAACTGCTAGTGGATATGCACAGTGTTTTAAAGCAGATGCATATAACGAAAATATGGGTTTGATAGATTTGCAAGATATCATTTTCTCTCAAGAAGTTCTTAAAACGTTTCATGACAGTGAACTTTTTGAAAAAATAAAAGAAGAGGAGTATTTTGTAAATCCTAGAAATATTTAATTTTCTTGTGCTAGAATAGATTTATAGTAATGAAATTCTTTTTTTACAAGGAAGAAATATGGCACAAGAAGAAATCAATAAAGCCGTCTCGGGTGAATACAAACTCGGGTTTGAAATAGATATAGATGAAGAGACCGTTCCTCCAGGACTCAATGAGAGTATCATTCGTTTTATTTCTAAAAAGAAAAAAGAGCCGCAATGGATGGCAGAATGGCGTTTACAGGCTTATGAGAAATGGCAAAAAATGCAAGAACCACACTGGGCACATATACATTATGAGCCAATAGATTACCAATCAATTTCTTATTTTTCTGCTCCAAAACAAACTCCCGAAAATCTTGATGAAGTTGATCCAAAAATTCTTGAAGCTTACAAAAAGCTGGGTATTTCTCTTGAAGAGCAAAAACAGCTCCAAGGCATCGCTGTAGATGCAGTTGTAGATTCTGTATCTGTTAAAACAACCTTCTCAGATGAACTCAAAAAACAAGGCATCATCTTTTGCTCGATTTCTGAAGCAATTCAAGATTATCCTGAACTTATTCAAAAATATATGTTTAGTGTTGTCCCAAAAACTGATAACTATTTTGCGGCACTTAATGCTGCTGTTTTTACAGATGGGACTTTTGTTTATATTCCAAAAGGAGTGCGATGCCCTATGGAACTCAGTACCTACTTTCGTATCAACGCACTCAATACTGGACAATTTGAGAGAACATTGATTGTTGCAGATGAGGGCAGTTATGTCAGTTATAATGAAGGGTGCTCTGCACCAATGCGGGATGAATCACAATTGCATGCAGCTGTCGTGGAGCTTATCATTATGAAAGATGCAGAGATAAAGTACTCGACCATTCAAAATTGGTATCCGGGTGATATAAATGGTAAAGGCGGTATTTATAATTTTGTGACAAAGCGTGCACTTTGCAAAGGGGATAACTCTAAAGTTTCCTGGACACAGGTTGAAACAGGTTCTGCAATTACATGGAAATATCCAAGCTGTATTTTACAAGGAGATAACAGTGTGGGCGAATTTTATTCTGTTGCTGTTACCACTCTTGCCCAGCAGGCGGATACCGGAACAAAAATGATACATCTTGGAACAAATACCAGTTCAACAATTATTTCCAAGGGAATTTCTGCAATGAAGGGACAAAACAGTTACCGCGGACTTGTAAAAATAGCTGCAAAAGCAGAGGGTGCACATAATTACAGCGAATGTGACTCTTTACTTATCGGCAGTGAGTGCGGGGCACATACTTTTCCTTATTTGGAAGACAAAAGCTCCCATGCAAAAATTGAACATGAAGCGACAACAACAAAAATAAGTGATGAACAGCTCTTTTACCTTAGACAAAGAGGGGTAAGTGAAGAAGATGCCGTCAGTATGATTGTGCATGGCTTTTGCAAGGAAGTCTTTAGTAAATTACCTATGGAGTATGCTGTAGAAGCAAAGGCTCTTTTAGAATTAACATTGGAAGGAAGCGTAGGATGAATAATATGATTGAAATAAAAAATTTACATGTAGATATTGGGGATAAAAGTATTTTAAAAGGTTTGAATCTCTCTTTGGAAGCAGGGAAGGTTCATGTTATTATGGGACCAAACGGTGCTGGTAAATCAACACTTTCAAAAGCAATTGTGGGTCATTATGATGTGAGTGTAAAAGAGGGAGAAATACTTTACAAAGGTAAAAGTATTCTTGAAGAAGCACCTGAAGTAAGAGCACTTAATGGTATTTTTATGAGTTTTCAAAACCCTGTTGAAGTTCCCGGTGTTAATAATGCTTACTTTTTACGAACAGCAGTAAATGCAAAAAGAGTGTTTGAAGGCAAAGAGGAACTTAATGCTGCAGAATTTTTGCGAGCATCAAAAAATATTGCCAAGGAACTTGGGATGAAGCCTGAACTTATCAACCGTTCTTTGAATGAGGGCTTCTCAGGTGGAGAAAAGAAACGTAATGAAACACTGCAGATGCTTATGCTTGAACCTGATTTTATTATTCTTGATGAAATAGATTCAGGGTTGGATATTGATGCATTACGTGCTGTGAGCGAGGGAATAAATACAATTAAAGATGGGAAAAGAACATTTTTGATTATTACGCACTATAGTAGGATTCTTGAGTATGTAGAACCGGATTTCGTGCATGTGCTCAAAGATGGAAAAATCATTAAAACAGCAGGACCTGAATTAGTCGCAGAGTTGGAAGAAAAAGGATATACAACTCTTGAGGAGTCTTAATATGCAAATACTAACTTTAAAAGAGGGACTTGAAACACTACAATCTTTTCAAACAAAAGAGACAGCCACAGCATTCTCTCGTTTAGCGGAACTTACTTTACCGACAAAAAAGACGGAGGGGTATAGATATTTTGATATTGATACATTGTTCAGTAAAAAATGGCAGCTTTACCGAGCAAAAAAAGTAGAGATTAGTGTATCTGATATTGTAGAAATAGTAGATGGTATTGTGGTAAGTGCACCAAAAGAAGTTCTAGTCTCTTATAGTACTAAAAGAGATATTGATACCGAGCATTTTGATGCACTCTATTATTTGGGACATATATTAAGCCCGGAGGTGATTCAATTAGATTGTAAAAGTGATGCAAAGATTAAAATAGTGCATCGTTTCACGCAAGCCTCTGTATTACTTGCCTATCGTTTGCAAATACAAACTAGTCCGAATATTTCTTTGCATATAGCAGAATCTTTTGAGGGTTGTGATGCAAAAGATACTTTTGTGCTTTATGGCTATGATTTACATGTGCAAAGAGATGCCAGAGTTGAAATGATTAAAGATGAAACACTTATAGAAGGAAGCTATACCCCAATTTATTCAAATTTTATAGAACTAGAAGCACAAAGTGTTGCTAATATATTTAGTTTTGATTTTGGAAATGCTGATGGTCTACAGTTATTAAAGGCAAAACTAGAAGAGAATAGTACTTTTAATGCCAAGCATCTTTTATATGCACAAGGCAATGGAAAAAGAGGAACTATTTCGCATATAGTGCATACTCAGAAAAATGCAAAAAGTTTCCAAATGGCAAAAAATATTCTTCAAGATAAAGCAAAAGGGATTTTTGATGCATTGATTAAAATAGAAAAAGAAGGTGGAGGTACAAAAGCGTATCAAAATTCACAGGCAGTGCTCTTAAATGATGGTGCGTATATGGTAAGCAAACCACAGCTTGAAATTTATATAGATGATGTTGAGGCAAGCCATGGTTCTAGCATTGGTGAGCTTGATGAAGAGCAGCTTTTTTATCTTCGTTCGCGGGGAATACCTTTGCAAGAGGCAAAAAAAATATTGATTTTGGCTTTTGCAAATGAGATTATTGATGCTATAGAAGAAAAAGAGATTCAAGAGAGTGTTCATATTTCATTTGAAAATGTTTATTATGGACAGAGTCAACTTGAATGTATGCTCAGTTGTCATAATTGCAGCGACACAATTATTGGAGAACAATCATGAGTATAATGCAAAAAGTTAATTATTATAAAGAAGATTTAGATATGTTTGAAACGGCTAATGAGAAGTTTGAATATATTTTTGATTTAGGTAAAAAACATACAACTTTGCCAGAAGAAGAAAAAAATGATGCAACATTTGTACATGGTTGTTCTTCTGCCGCATGGCTGATAGGTGAATGTAAAGACGGTAAACTTATGTTACGTGCTGAGGGAAGCAGTGAAATGGCAAAAGGAATGTTGAGTCTGCTTTTAGATATTTTTAGTAATCAAGATGTTGATGATATTCTCTCTTTTAATCCACAAGAACTAAGTAAATTAGGGATTATTGAGCATCTTTCACCGGTCAGACAACAAAGCTTAGAAGCTTTTTTAAATAAAGTTTATAGCTATGCAAAAAGATGTAAGGAAACATTATGAGTGACATTCGAGATATTACGCCACAAGAGAGTGAAGCACGTGTCATTGAAGAATTAAAAAAAATCTATGACCCAGAAATCCCTGTGGATATTTATAATCTTGGGTTAATATATGAAGTTACATGTAAAAAAGACCCTGTGAGTAAACTTAATAAATGTAATGTTGTTATGACATTAACGGCACCAAGCTGTTCAATGAGCCAAATTATTACAGATATGGTAAAAAATATTCCAAATATTATAGAAGATGGCTCTGTTGAAAGCTTAGATATTGATGTGGTATTTGATCCACCATGGGATCAAAATAAGATGAGTAATGAAGCAAAACTTACTATGGGAATGCTTTAAGATATCAGAGAATGAAACTCTTTAGAACAAAAGCTAAACTTTGTGCTAATTGTTTTCACGATAGAATCTTTTGCAATGTGAGAACATTTGTCATCTGCAATAATAAAAGCATTAGCGTGGGCTAGTGGTGAAACCATACCGGGAGCGAATTGTTCGCATACAGTAAAAAATTCTCCGTCAAAATATCCGGGAAGTACAGTTCTTCTTCCTGCTCGTAGTTTGAAATCATCTTTCATTTTTGCTTGTATTGGGTTAATAAATTTGGCACTCTTTCCACTCATAGCATAAATGATGCTTGTGCCGAAGAGTTCAAAGTTTAAGGCTGCAGCCAATGGATTTCCCGGTAAATTAAGAATAAGTTTGTTCTCAATTTTTCCAACTGTTGTGGGCTTACCTGGTTTAATTTCTATTTTATCAAATAGAATTTCATATCCAAAATCGCTAAATGCCTCTTTTGTAAAATCGGCATCGCCAACACTTACCCCACCTGAAGTAATGATAATGTCACAATCAAGAGCACTTTTTATATGTTCGTGTATATCATCAAGTGTATCAATGGCAGTACCAATAAATTCTACCTCACAGCCTAACTCTTTTGTACGGGAGAGTAGTGTAGGGGTATTTGTATTATAGAGTTGGTAATCGGTAACCTGTTCAAAGTGCATTTTAAGTTCATTTCCTGAGGCAAAAAGAGCGACACGTGGTTTTTTATACACTTTTATATGACTAATGCCTTGTGATGCTAAAAGCGTAATTTGATGAGCATCTATTTGTTGCCCTTTTTTTAGAAGAAGCATTCCTTTTTTAATATCTTCACCTGCAAATCGAATATGCTTGGATAAGGTGAGGTTTTTAGGAAGTTGTATACCTCCTTCACACTCTTTGACATCTTCTATTGGGACAATACATTGTGTTCCAAGTGGAATACGGGCACCTGTCATAATTTTAAGAGCTTCTTGATGCTTCAATTCTCCCTGAAAATCATCCCCGGCAAAAATAGTGCATCCTACTTTTACACATTTTCCACTCTCTTCTACTTTGACGGCATAACCGTCCATTGCAGAATTATCGTAGGGAGGTAAATTATGTGTGGCAATGATATCCTGCCCCAACACATATCCGAGTGCCTCTTCAATAGGAATAATTTTAATAGATTTTTGTTTTGTATTTGTATAAATTAGCTCTAAAGCTTTTTCGATTGTAACTGCCATTTTTTAAAACCTCTTTGATTAGTTGACATATTTTACTATAATTTCGTTATGAATGAAATGTATAATATGGGTTTAAGCCTACATAGTTGGTCAGCAGTTGCAGTTTTGGTGATGATTTTCATCAATTTGTATGTTTTAATTAGTGCAAAAGAGCTTGCAAAATATAAAAAAGTGAATTCTTTATATCTTGTGCCTTTAGAGATTACAGTACTTGGTACACTTCTTTTTACGGGTATTGTAATGATGGCGGCAAAGCATCTAAATTTTACAATAGAAAATATTGTGATGATACTTATTAGCATTGTTATCATTATTTTGGAAGTAAAAAGGTTGAAATCTTTAAAGTATCTCAGTACAAAAAAAGACCATGCTTTGGCAGTATATACACCTTTTGCAAGAACTCTTTTACAAATTGAATTTGGTTTAGTTCTTCTTATTTCTATTTGGATGTGGTTGCTTTAAGATGATTTATCTTTTTAATGAACAAGCGGCACAAGAAAATTTTAGCATCAAAGGCGAAGACTTTAAATATCTTATTAAAGTGCGTCGCCATAAAGAGGGGGATAAACTCGGATTTCGAAACAAAGAAGATATAAACACTTTACATATGTATAAACTCATAAAAATTGAGCCGAGAAGTGCTGTATTTGAGTTGATTTCATCAAAAATACTTAAAATCAAAGCAAAAAAAGATTTACATGTAGCCTGGTGTGTGATTGATTCAAAATCAGTTGAAAAAGTTTTAGCATCACTCAATGAAGTGGGTGTGAAAAAGATTACTTTTATTTACTGTGAAAGAAGCCAGAAAAACTTCAAGGCTGATTTTAAACGTTATGAACGAATTATAGAGGCTTCAAACCAGCAGTGCGGACGTACTGAGCTGATGGAATTTTCTACATGTAAAAATATAGAAAAGTTTATAAAAGAATATCCTGATACAAAAGTGTTTGATTTTACAGATAAAACTTTACAGTGTGAGAGTGATATTACAACAGTACTCATCGGCTGTGAGGGAGGATTTTCACCCAAAGAAAAAGAGTTCCTGCAAAATCAGGAAGTCTTTCGCCTAGATACACCAATGGTACTACGTTCAGAAAGTGCAGCTTTGGCAGTGGCTTCAAAGATACTTTTGTGACTTATGAAAATCAATAAAAGAAAAGTTTTGAATTATTAAATTATATTTATTGATATTAAGCAATATAGAAGGAATTAATTTGTAGAATAATATTAAATAAAATTTAAGGATGATAATGAATTTATCGAAGTATATGAACTTAACAGAAGGTGAAGAATCAGTGCAAGAGGTTGAAGGGGATGCCTATAACAGTGATTCTAATCCAATTGCAAGGATGATAGGAACTATCATTAGAATAATTTCAATAATATTGGGATTTAGAAAAAAAACTCATATTATTGTTACGAATAAAAGAGTTATACGTATTGATTTTGAAAAGATACTTTGGGTTATAAATAAAGGTGTCTCTGCTATATCAATGACACCAAGATCTATCAATAATGTTGGCTATTCGAATATAAGAACTTTTTTGATTTTTAAAACTAGGTATTTTATGATGGGAACATCAGGTGGAGATACATTTATTAAATTTCAAGGTAATGATAAATCATTATTTGAAGCAGTTGACAATGTTAATAATACACTGGAAAAAATAATTACTAAATAATTA
>Ga0256829_1000831_pt1 | contig 27926 bp, 29 predicted proteins | sample 131447metaG_FD_185979 | JGI IMG/M metagenome (GOLD analysis project Ga0256829, IMG submission 185979) | Hydrothermal vent microbial communities from Lau Basin, Pacific Ocean - 131-447 | ecosystem: Environmental > Aquatic > Marine > Hydrothermal vents | place: Pacific Ocean: Lau Basin | collected... | reverse complement strand
GCAGAAGGCAAACACGTCGTAGAAGGTGAAATCACGCGCACCGTGCGCACCATCGGCCTGCTCATCGGCAGTCTTCTGCTGCTTGCCGTGGCCTTGGGCGTCTGGCGGGGACTCACCTCGCCAGAAACAGGCAAAGCCGCCGTTGTGGCCGGTTTGGTCCTTGCCGAGGTGATTTTCTCCGCCGCCCTCATCATGCTCGGCAGCATCGTCGAAGGCTTTGGCTTCGGCCTGGCATTGGGCACTCACTGGCCATATACCCGCAATATCCTGGTGCTCACCCTGCGCGGCGATCCGGAAGCCGCCCACCGCGTGCTGGCCACCGCCGTGGGCCTGTGCGCGGTGGCGCTCGCCGTTCTCGATCCCCGCTACGAAACCTTTCTCGGCGTCGGCCTGATCGTGATCACCGCCTTGTTCGGCATGGGCACGCTGTACGTGCTGGCCGGCAAGGCGCCGGCCTTCGTGCATGGCACCCACGGGCTGCTCGCCTATTCGGTGTTCTTGAATTACCTCCTGCTCTTGGCCCATCCCGGCATCGATCTTTTCACCTACATCGAGGTCACCGTGGCCTTGCATTCGATCCTGTTCGCTATCTTCATGGGCGGCATGGTCACCGGCGGACGCGGCTTCGGCACGCCCATCGAGCCTTTCTTGCATCCTCAAAAGCCGTCGCAATGGATCTTCGTGGTGCATGGCCTGGCCGCCCTGATCGTCATCGGCACGCTGGGCTGGCTCAGCCCCCTCTATCCAGTCGCCTTCGCGTTGGCTCTGCTGCAGGCGGCGGTGGGCTTCTTCCTCTTTTATGCCGTCAACCTGAAACCCAAATCCCCCGGCGTGATGGTGGTGTTCCATCAAATCATGGCCCTGCTGATCACAGTGGGCGTGGTATTGCAATGGCGAATTTGACAAACCAACCCGTCGTAGTCGGGATGAATCCGCTAGGGCCGTAGGGTTTAGAAAAATCTATTGCGGCGAAAGGGATAGTGGCACTGCCCCGCTATGATTTTTGAAATCCGACTGGCTCCTAGCGCTGTTGAAATGGGTGATGCGATGACATTTCCTAACAACAGAATGGAACTAATGAGCTATTTTCTTGTCCAATTACCAGCAAAAGAGAAGATGCCCATGCAAGCAGGCAAATCGATCTGCGAAGGGTTTCCTCAGAACAATATGAAACTCGATACGGGAGACAATATCGATGATGGGAGATGCCGACATTATTTCACGGCAACGAAAACAATCGTTGTCCATTTTTTCCGCTCGGGCCTTTGCGTCTTGGTCGCCTCATTCCTTGTGGCGCAGACTCATGCGTGCGCTTAATAGCAAACGAAAAGTCCCCGCCCCGCCCCCGTTCACTGCCCAGGACGCTTTGTCCGCTTTGCTGCATGAAATCAACAATCCTCTCAGCACTCTGGTCAATGCCGCCTTCGCTCTCAGCGAACGAGAAGCCGCGTCGCCGGAAAGCCAGCGGCTGGCACTGGCCATGCGTAGTGAGGCAGAGCGAATCCACAGGCTGGCCGACAACATAAGAATGCTCTGCAGAAAACAAAGCATCACAAACGAAAGATTCGACCTGATTGAAATCGTGAACGACCTGCTTTTACTGGCTCGGCTCGAACCCGGACTGCGCAACCAGCGTCAACTCATCACGCATTTTCCCGAAGGATCTCTTCCGGTCAAGGGTAACGCCGAACAGATTGAGCAAGTGCTCTGGAATCTGCTGCTCAACGCTTCCCGTCATGGCATCGGCGACGTAGAATTCGAAGTTCAGGTCCTGAAAAGCCATATTCGTATCAGCGTACGCAATCAGTACCGCGACTCAGCTTCTCCTTCCACCGGCGGCATGGGACTTGGTCTAAGCCTATCCAGTCATATTCTCCACCGCCATAATTCAGCCCTCTGTCTCATGAAGCAGGATGGCATTTTTGAAGCCAGCTTCCTGTTGCCTCGGGTGCGCAAGCTAAATACGCCATCGGGAGACTCGAGGACGTGCGCATCCTGATCGTTGACGACGAGCCGCCGCTGCGCGACTCGCTGCGCTCACTGCTCGAAACCTACGGGCATGAAGTCATTGAGGCCAGCGATATTGTAAGTGCGCGGGATATAATCGCAGGGCAAACGTCCATCGAATTGGTACTACTCGATCTGTTTTTCCAGAATTCACCGGACGGCTTGATTCTGTTGGAAGAATTAAGCTCCAGACCTGGCACACCCCCAGTGATCGTCACTTCGGGCATGAGCGAAGTTTCGCATGCGATCAAGGCACTCAAGCTCGGCGCCCGAGACTATCTGGTCAAGCCGCTCGATCCATATGAACTGCGTCAACGCCTCGCTTTTTTTGAGCAAGATCAATCCACGTTAAAAGTTCCAACGTCATTCGATCCAGACAGTGACTGTATTCGTTTCGATCATGGACGTTGTCTGGTTTGCAAGAGCCCACCGATGAAGCGCCTGTTGCGGCGGATACACAGCATTATCGGACAGGAATTTCCAGTGTTGCTGCAAGGAGAAACTGGCGTCGGCAAAGGTTTACTGGCCCGCCTGATGCATTTTTTCAGCATCCGCCAGACACAGCCGTTCGTGGCTGTTAACTGCAGCGCCATTCCGGCTGAACTAGCGGAAACTGAGTTATTCGGTCACGAAAAAGGAGCCTTCACTGGAGCACAAGGCAAACGCGTTGGCCTGTTGCAACAAGCCAACGGTGGCACCTTGTTTCTGGACGAAATCGGCGAACTCCCCTTGGAAATTCAAAGCAAGCTGCTGACCGCACTGGAAGAACGTCAGATTCGGCCCGTTGGCGCCAACAACACAGTCGGGGTTGATGTCCGACTGCTTGCGGCCACCAACCGCGACTTGGCCGCAGAAGTCGAGGCAGGCCGTTTTCGCGCCGATCTCTACTATCGTATTTCTACCATTACATTGACCCTACCGCCGTTGCGCGAACGCTCCGAAGATATCCAGCCATTGGCTGAAATGATCGTCGGAGAACTTCGCCATACCTTTCATCGTGAATATATAACCATCCCCCAAGAAACTATCGGCGCACTTAAAACCTATGACTGGCCCGGTAATGTACGCGAGTTGCGCAATATACTGGTTCGCGCCATGACTGAAACTACGGGATTGGAACTGCGACTCGACACCATTCCCAAATACACGCCCACAGACAAATCAATCCCTTCAGCCGATACGGCCGAGGATAAAACGCTGGTGATAGAAAAAATCCTGCCGTTGGAAGAAGTCGAGCGCCGCTACGTGCAAGCCGCCCTGAACCGCTTGGGCGGCAACAAGCTGGCCACCGCCAAGGCGCTCGGTATAAGCCGCGGCACTCTGCGGCGCAAACTCTGCGAAGGTGATGATCAGTAAGGACTGGCGTGGCGATTACCATGGAATCTGCCGGATTCTGGGAAATCTAATGAGGCATGGAGTAGCGGATCACTCGAGATCGATTTCTTCAAAAAAACGCTATTTTCCTCAAGATAGCTCAGAATCGCAGCCTCCGATCCACTAGAATGGCGCCTAGCAGCAAGCTGTTGTTGTCGCTTAGGCATGAGCAAGGGAAAGAAAATTAGTTGAAAAAGTGCAGTTTGCAGAGCATAAATGCGTATTTCGAGTCCGATTTTAATGCGCTTCCGTGCCGCACATAAGTAGAGTTTCGACAGTTGCTTCTGGAAGTACTGATATCGCGATTTACAGATGAAAAAGAGTCTATCGTATCCACTATCTCATGAGCGACCGATGACATGACACCTCCCAAAGTGCCGACTCTCACGCCCCAGAAAGCCTATAAACTGCTTCAGGAGGACCCTCGAAGCTTGTTGATCGATGTGCGCTCCAGCATGGAATACCTGATGGTTGGTCATCCGGTGGGTGCGATTCATATACCTTGGCTGGATGAGCCTGACTGGACTCCCAATCCGCGTTTCGTGACCCAAGTACGCGAATTGTTGCTCGGTGGCGCGACCTGTGCCGATAGCGACTGCCCCGCCATCATCCTGATCTGTCGAAGCGGACGCCGCTCGGCCGAAGCGGGTGCTGTTTTACTCGAAAACGGTCTTAAGCGTGTCTATAACATAGTGGACGGATTTGAAGGTCCTTTGGATGAAAACCATCACCGCAGCACCATCGGCGGCTGGCGCCACGCCGGTTTGCCTTGGGAACAATGCTGAATAAAACATTTTGAAAAGGAGGTTAGCGCACTCGCAGATAGCTCAGATGCGCTTTGAAAAGACGCCGCTGTTTGCCGATATCGCGTTCCATCACAAAAGCATCCACTCCAATCCGGTCTAAATGAGGCGCAAACAAGCGTATGAAATCATACATGAAACCGCGCAACACCAAACCGCGACGCAAGCCGATACTGGTCGTTTCGAGTGAAAACAGATGTCTTGCGTCCAGGCAAATCAAATCAGAGTCTCTCTCGGCTTCGTAGGCCATTTTCGCAATCAATCCCACTCCCAACCCCTCACGTACATAGGTTTTGATCACCTCGGTATCCGGCGCGGTCAGCACCAGATCAGGCTCGAGGTTGCGCCGTGCGAACGCGGCGTAGGTTCCTGATTTGTCGCCGAACCCAAAACTATAGCTAACCAGTGGATAGCGGGCGAGTGAGGCCAGAGTCAGCCTACCCGTGTTTGCCAGAGGATGACCGGGTGGCACCACCACTGCTCGCCCCCATCGATAACAGGGCATCAACACAAGATCGCTGAAATGATCAAGCCCTTCAGTGGCAATAGCGAAATCGACCTTACCCTCAATTGCAAGGTGGGCGATTTGCTCTGGTTCGCCCTGATGCAAATGTAAGCGGACTGTGGGATGACGTCGCCGAAACGCTGCAATAACCGGGGGCAGTGCATAGCGCGCTTGATTATGTGCTGTAGCGATTGACAAATCCCCTTTCTCCGGCGAGGCGAGATCCGTGGCGACGCGGCGTATGTTTTCCGTTTCCGCACGACAACGTTCAAGAACCGGCAAGAGACCACACCCGAACTCGGTCAGACGAGTGATCTGCTTGCCATTACGCTCGAAGATCTGACCACCAAGTTCATCTTCCAGCAAGCGGATCTGCTTGCTCACCCCTGGCTGTGAAGTAAACAGCGCCTCGGCGGCGGCCGTAACGTTAAAGCCTTGTTCAACCACGGCGCATACATATTGAATTTGGCGCAGATTCATAGCAATACGAATGAGTTCGCCCTTTTCCTCCAGAGCCTTCTTATTCCATTTAGATATAACAAAATGAAAAACAATTCTTTCACAAAATGATTGCCGAAGGCTAGCATCGTTGTCGTGAATTCTCACTAACAACCAGGTAAAGAGGGGTAACTCATGGCATTGGATTCTCTCTCATTGATGCATCAACCCGCCGCGCCGGCGATCCATTTCAGCATCATTTACTGGGTCTGGCCGAATGTGGCTTTCTGGGGTGCCTGGCTGATTATCTTGTGTATTGGCATCTATGCGCGCATTCCCGAATTCATGGAAATGGACGCCGAGGCGCGGCGCCGCTATCACGCCGAAAAAGCACAGGAGGACGGCAATGAACATAAGTAAGTTTATGCAAGACATCATCAAAAAAAATATGACCTTGGAGGACTTGCTGCCCACGCAGATGCCTGTTTATGTAAACTCTTTCGCCTATTTCTTCGGAACGATGACCATTTCCTCAATCGCTGTGATTTTCGCCACCGGCGTTGTGTTATCCATCTTCGGCCCCGACTGGTGGCATTTCACGGCAATAGGGGCATTCGTCAATGCCATGCATTTCTGGTCGGTTGAGGTGTTTTATCTGTCGGTCATGCTGCACATGACATTCAAGTTTTTCAAGGCGGCCTGGCGGGATGGCCGCGAGCGCACATGGATGAACGGCTGGATCATCTTCGCCGTAAGCATTTTTTCCGGTATTACCGGCACCCTCCTGCAGGGCAACTGGGACTCACAATGGAATTCCCAACAGGGTAAAGATGCGTTCAATGCCATGGGTCTGGGCTGGCTGGGATGGCTGAATTACACCACTGTGCTTACCCTTCATATCGTCTTTTTTGCCGCTATCGTATTGATTCTCATCATGGCGCACATCACTTTCGTGCGCAGCGAGAGTCCTGTGCGACCGATAGTGGAAGAAGACGAAAAATATATAGAGAAAGCCGAATAATCCAAGAGGATGACACCATGAGCGAACTGTCAGACAAAAACCTGCAAGGCATCCCGATGAAGCCCTACGATCTCATTCGTGAGGCATTGATGGTGCTTGGCGGCATTCTCATTGTTGTGCTTTTCTTGGCCGCCTTCTGGGGCTTTCCAGGAAGGAACTATTGGCCGCTTACGATCAAGGAGGTGGCCACCAAAGCGCCCGTGGCATTCCTCAAGCGCACGATTTCATATTTCGATGGCACCAGTGGTCTGCAAACCTACGGCCCGCCGTATACACATGACAACGAAAACGCCCAGCATATAGGTCCCGTCTGCCCGGCCTGCTGGGCGGGGGTGGTGTTTCCTCTCAATGCTAAAGAAGATCTGGTGATGCAACCCCTAAAACAGATAGCTCAGCTAGATCCGTCCATAGCGAAGGCGCTGGCGACGTATCAAGAAGCCGGCTCCAAGCAGCAAATGGCCTGGGATACGGCCTACACTACCGCGCTTGACAAGGCTCAGGTCAAGAACGGGCACGTTATCCTGCCAGTAGGCAATTACGGTCCAGTGCCGATACTGATGAATGGCATGCTCAAATTTGCCCGCGCCGGCCTTCTGGAAGCGGCATTGACCTACAATACGAACCCCAAACTCGCCCCGTATGAGACGGACTATACCCGTGCACTCCTCTACTTGGGGGGCAATATCATGAACACCGTAGCGACCCACTTCCATGAGCAAGGCTACCAATGGGGCATGACACATATGGCCGGTCCTTGGCCGGGTGCCTGGTGGTTATGGTCTTATTCTTTCTGGTATCAGATCCCACTCGCCAATTCTCCCAGTGCGGATTTGATCAATTTTCTAATCTTCGTCGGCATACTGCTGCTCGGCATTACCGTACCATTTAATCCCTTGTTGCGGCGCATCCCCTATCTGATTCCAGTGTACCGGGTCATCTGGCGGGATTGGTATGCGCGTTATCCAAACGGCGATCCAAGCCGACCAGCAAAGAAATCAAGAGAAAGATGAACAAATGTTCATATCAAAAAATAACATTGACAAGGATAATCGTCATGATTCACAGCGATTGGGCCTTCTGTCCGGTTGCCCCCGCTGAGAATCCATGGCAAACGGATTCATACACACCTCAATCGACAAAGAGGACAAAATGAGATGAACGAAGCAAATGAACAAACGCAACTGGGGTCATTTTTCATTGAACTATGGAAAGATGCCAAGGTGTTCGATTGGTGCGTGGTTCACCATATACTTTATGGTTTATCTTTAGGGCTGACCCACGCCGGCAAACCAAATGCAGATGTTGATCTGCTCGCCACCCTGTCTGGATATCACTGGATGCATGAACTCGCACGTTCAATGAAAGCACACCACCCCGATCAATTCAGAGAAAAAATGGGAAAAAATAGAAACGACACCATAGAAAGGATATTCCTGACGACCTGGGGTGAAGCGCGACACGAAACAGGGGATTGGCGCGCGTGTGAGAACCGGTTGCAAGGCATGGCGCTGATTCTGAAAGCCATGAGTCAGCATGAATTAGCGGAGAATGCGGCCTTACTAGCTAGGATCGCCGCTGAACACGAACGACGCGCGTCCGTCATGTGCCAGATGGCAACCCGGCAACTGCGCATTCTTGACGGTTTTACTGATGTTGCCAATCAGGGATGATTGGCCTTTGTAAAATCTCAACAAACTGTTGAGTGTTGAGGCAGGCTCATACGAGGCGGAGAGAAAAAAGCCGAGGAAAAAGATGGTTCCGACGAGATAGCTGCAAGCAACAGAGATGCTCTATATTTAAGGAGAATTAGAGCTTGACTTTGGGAGGTTTCCGTGATGAAACATTCGTTGACTTTACCCTTCTCACATTTACAACCTTCCGGTTGCTGCCTTTGGATAGCAGCCAATGCACTTTCTATCGGCATCTTACTCGGTCTGAACATCCATGCCGGGCATTTCACTTTACCTATCGTCCTTAGTATCGAAGCCTTGGTCATAAGCCTGTGCGCCAGCCTCAGAATCGCCGCACGGATTGGAAAAGCCCTGAATCCATCCCCTTGGCTCATACTTATGGCAACGACAGCCACCCTGATCCTGACAGGACTGGCAGTGTTTCTGTGCTTGAAAGCAGCTTCTGTATCCACTCTGATATTGATGATCTGTGCCCTTTCATTAACTGGCGGCGTGTATGTGCTTTTGGGTGCGGTACTCAAAATGGAAACGAAGCAACGTATTCCTCGCCAAATCCCAAGCCGCTGACACCACGCAGGACTGAGTCGCTTGTTGGCGTGAATCCTGGCTGGCTGCGGCCTTGAAAAATGTCGCATGGAAACAATTTCATCTTACCTGTGCCTAGGCACCAATGATTTAACAGCTTACGTCAATGGATCCATAAGCTGGATAGGGCTTGTAATTGGGTAATAGAAAAGAATTTTTTTGTGTGCTCAGATCGTCATGTAATCTGGCCCACAGCGGTTATCCGTTCTTCCTTAGCCTTCCAGCGAATACATCCAGGCGTCAATCGAAACAGAAGCACTGGCGAGAATTTCAAGCTGACGGTCTTCAAGCACATCTCGTCCCGGCTGCTCTTGCTGTCGGGCTGAAATCAATCTGTCACGATGCTTAAAAAGCATGCGGATGGCTGGCGAGAACAAGTCTAGAAATGCGCTCAACCATCGGTTGGTTGGCCATGAAGGCCAAGCATGGTCAATTCTGAATTGCGGGAGTAATTGCATCAAAGTATCGCCCGAGTACCAGGTTTCCCCCGTTACCCAACGATTACAGGCAAATAAACCCAACGGCTGCCCCCACTCATCCATGCTAATTCCGATGAGGTGGGCTACCGCCGCATCCCTTTCTGGCCAGGCAGCCGATTGCTCATGACGAGGCGCCGGCAAAGGCGGGCCTATAAGCGAGCCAGTGCGCAGAAATGTATGAAAATGTCCATGTTCCCCCCACCGATCCCCATGTGCATGATAGTAATATTGGCTATGGTATTCCATATCGAAGACGTCACCGTCGGGGTAATGCCTGAATTCAATGAATTCTCCCTGGCCGCGAAGCAGCTCGCCGACCAAATTGAGGCCGGCCTTTTCCAACACGCGCATGCATTCCCGCACATCATGGCCCGCCTTGATGAGCCTGCGCTTTTCTTCGAGACAGAGCGTTGCCGCGAGCGAATCCCAGTCCAGATCAATCGGATTGGGGTAACAGAAAGGCACGAGTGAGCATCAGGGGAGTTATGGTTACTTCATCCCCGCAGGGGAACAAGGCGCGCAGGGATTTTGACTACCACCAGACATAGAGGACTGTCCAGCCACGCCTGGCGTGGCCATGGGGTTCTTTTTCACAGCTTGAGCGCATCCCGATTTTCCAGGCATAGAAGCGCTGCAGGGATTGCATGGATTGGCTTGTGGGCATTTGGTCGTTGTGGAAGGTTTTTGCATCGTGGCTGCCGGGGAACAGGGGTTGCTAGTCTGCGCGGCGTAAACTGGCACAGCATAAGCACCCAAACTGATCATGCCGGTGGCGGCGAGTGCCGCAGTTATGCGTTTGGCTTTTGGATTGGATTTCATAATAACTCCCTCATTGTGGAAACAGTTGACACAAGCACATCAACTCTAGTCATACACGCTGGCAGGTGTTTTGTCAAAGCCAAAACCGCTTTTGGATGATGAGGTTTGGTCGCTGCAAATCACCTCCATTCACCCCCTTTTCCCCAACCACTGGTGATACCACTGGACGACATTATTACGTAAGCGCTGGAAGAGGCTTCCCTGGGGATCCGTCTGTAATGCCACTGCCGGATCGCTGGCGAGAGTTTTGCCGTTCAGGCTAATGATTATCCGCCCCACGCGTTCGCCCTTGCTGATGGGAGCGGCGAGCGGCTTGATGGGATGCAACTGTGTGGCGAGGCGCGAAGAGGCTCCGCGAGGAAAACTGACATACAGCGCCTTAGCGATCCCGACTGTTACCGTAGGCTGGGCGCCGCCCGCCACTTGTACCTCTGTGATACGTTCTCCCGGCGTGTAAAGACGACGGGTTTCATAGAAGCGAAAACCATAGTTGAGCAGAGTTTCTCCTTCACGGGTGAGAACGTCGAGATTGCCGAACAGCTTACTTCCCGGCTGGGAGGGCACGTCCAGAAGCGTGGCCAGCATGCGTTGATGACCTTGCTGCGCACCGGCGGCAAGCGCCCATCCAGAATGCTTGCCTCCATAGCCGGTTTCAAAGCCTACTGCCTGGGGATCTCGCCATAGCAGCTTGTTGTAGTTGTATTGCGTGATGCCGTTCCAGGTGAAGGATTTTTGCGAAAAATAATGCAAGTACTGCGGAAATTGCGTCCACACTGCCCGCGTCAACCGCGCCAAATCCAGAGCAGTGACGGCTTGACCCGGCGCATTGAGGCCGGTCACGTTCACGAAACGGGTATGCGTCATGCCCAAGGCCTGCGCGTCGGCGTTCATAAGACTGACGAAAGCGGCTCGGGTTCCGGCAATTCCCTGGGCCAGGGCCACTGCCGCGTCGTTTCCGCCGTCGACGATCAGTCCTTGCAACAAGTCGTTGACGCTGACCTCGGCGCCCTGTTTGAGGAACATGCGTGTACCGGGCTGGCGCCAGGCCGCAACCGTCACTGGAAATCGGGTACTGAGCTTGATCTGGCCTGACCGAAGTTCCTGGAACACCACATAGGCGGTCATCAATTTGACCACGCCTCCCGCCGCAATGGGCTGATCGGGATTCTGTTCGGCCAACACCTGGCCGCTGCGAAGTGCCATCAACACATAAGCCTTGGCTGTGAGTTGAGGTACAGCCGGCATCACAAATGGCGTTTGCGGAACCACGGCCGCCTGAGCCAATGGCACCCAACCGGCAATCAAGAAAGGAAGCACGCTGAGGAAACGTTGTCTCATCGCATTTGAGATAAAGAAAAAGAAAAATTTCTAAAGCGACCGAGAAGACATTAAAACGCCGTGAACGGCCAGCACCATGGGTGAATGTTTCTGGGTGCCTATGATCCATAAACGGCGTCAACCGGAAAAGAGGCAAGAACGAAAATTCATGTCAACGTCATAGAACAATCCCTGTCCAAAAACGCCGCAACCCACTCTATGAATTCGCATGGTTCGTGAACCAGCCTACAAGGCTCCCTGCTTTCAAACTGCCGAAAATCCCACTGCAGTGGACTGCTGGCCGGTCAGAAGCAATGTTTTCAATTCGTTGCGGTTGCAAGCGCCGCCAATTGATCCGCCAACTCAAGATAGCGTTCCCCTCCTTGAGTCCCTCTATAAACCGCCGAGGAATGCCTCCCAGACCGACTTGTGCACCTACCAAAGCGCCTGTCAACATCGCCCGTGAAAGATTCTGACCGCCACCATTGACGGCATGGAGCACCGCGCTTTCAAAATCGTCGCCAAAACGGGCGCTGAGATAATACACTGCGGGCATCTGATGGTAGATGGCGCAAGGCATGCCATAAACCAAGCTTACTTTCCATGCGGATTGAATGCTGACATCCGGGTCTTTAGCCGCGCGGGCGACGTAGCCAGCCGTGAGAAGCGCATCCGGCGAAGGGAGCCATCCCCTTCTTCCGATGGTGCGTTGTCATTCGCCAGCGCATCCAGACGCCCTCCTGTGACTGTATAAAAGGGCAATTCGCCCGCGCGAACGGTCGCCATCAGGGGATCGGAGATGGATTCGTCTAGTGACCTGCCGCGAAGTAGCAAGGCGAGCACACAGGTATAAGCAAGGCTCATGGCCAGGACCGTCACGTCCTTTTGAGTAAGGGCGATATGGCTGAGCACGGCAGTGGCCAGGGAGGTGAGGTCACGATGGAAAAGAGCCGCCAATGGAATACTGCGCTCCGCGCCTTCGGCAGTGTCGGCATATCCAGCAACCTGGCCCCAGGGTTTTCGTTCGATTATCCGCTTGCGCCAGGTTTCGCGGATTGGCTGGCTGGTATAACCGCCAGGCCCCTGATTGGCGCGTCCATCCAGAAATGGAAACAGAGACTGATCCAGACGATGAGCAAAATCGGCTTCACTGTAACCATCGCAAGTGACTATGGACTCCATCACCATGACGAGTAAACGGCCGCTTTGGGAGCATTCTCCAGCTTCCAGGCCAGCATGATAGTGATTCAGCGGCGGTCGCCGGTAATCGCGCACCCATTCCTCACAGATGCGGCGCATGGCATCGAGATCGTAATACCAGTGACAACCGGTGGCCAGGGCATCGCCGATCAGGGCGCCGAGAATGGCTCCCCGGCCACGCGTCTTCGGGGCGCTGGTTCGATCCGCTTCTGCGAGCCGCTCATTCCGATCTCTTTTCCCAGATCGTGACCTCGGCCAGCGTGTGCTGATATTTGCGGTCCGTTTCCCGGATCACGAATGGCACATCGCGGGGAAAACCCAGCAACAGGCGGAAATGGGCATCCAGGGCGTCATGCAGACCCTGCAAGGTGGTGTAGTTTTCGCCGTCTTTCTTGAAGCCGCCCAGCCAATGCTCGCGGGGCGTGAATTCTTCCAGCCAGGTGTATGGCGAGCTGATCACCAGCAGCCCTCCGGGGCGCAGGCGGAAGGTGATGTCTTCAAGGAAACGCTTCGGCTCGCGCAAGCGATCGATGAGATTGGCGGCGAGCACCAGATCGTAATCGGTGAAGACAGGCTTGAGGTTGCAGGCGTCGCCCTGGAAGAACTCCACCTTGCCGGCATTTTCTGAAAGGCCCGGCGGGGCAAGCTCGGCGGTGTGGTAGCTCAACAGTTCTCCTTCGTCGACCACGGCATAGGGAAAGCGGCCGCTGCGCTGGAGGGCCACACCCACCTGGATGAAGCGGGTTGAAAAATCGATGCCCGTCACTTGCTCGAAGTGACGGGCGAGCTCGAAGCTGGCGCGACCCACCGCGCAGCCGATGTCCAGTGCGCGCCGGCATGGGCGGCCCGCCATGGCCTCCATGGCCAGCCTCACCATGGCGGCGGGGTAGTTCGGGACCTCGAAATGCTCGGGGCCGTAGTGGAAGTCGCAGTATTGGGCGACCAGGGCATCGCTTTCATAGACCGGCACCTGCGGCAGGGGGTTGTCCGAGCGTACGTAGCGGAACCCCGCATGCTGGAAGAAATGGCGGCGGAAGGCGTAGCGCGCCTCGCGCTGGGTTTCGTTGCCGCAGCTGATGAACGAGCCGCCTTTGATCAGGCTGTGCTGCTGGTCGAAGGTCGGCACGGTGAAGTCGTCGTAATAGGGGTGGACCTCAAAACCCGGGAAGGGGTAGATGGGCGTTTCCGTCCATTGCCAGACATTGCCGATCACGTCGTAGAAGTCGCCGTGGCGGAATTTGTCCACCGCACAGGGCGAGCATCCGTAGGCCAGCGCGATCTGGCCCGGCGCCGTCTCCCAGGCATCGGAATCGGGCAAGCCGCTCAAGACGCGAAGACGCCGCCATTCGTCTTCAGTGGGCAGCCGCAGGCGTTCGCCGCTTTGGGCTGATTTCCAGGCGAGGAAGGCGCACGCCTCGTGATAATTGACCTCTACTGGCCAGTCCCAGGGCATGGGGCGTTCTTCGGCGATCAGGCGCAGCTTCCAGGCATCGCCTACCCGCCGCCAGAAGGTCGGATGCTCGACGCCGGCGAACCGGCGCCAGGCGTCGCCTTCCTGGGTCCACCACCGGGCATCTGCATAGCCGCCGGCTTCCACAAAGGGCAGGAATTCGCCGTTGGACACCAGATAGCGGCTGGCGGCGAAGTCGTCGAGATCCAGCTCATGCGTTCCGTATTCGTTGTCCCAGCCATACAGCGGGCTGTCGCGCCGTTTGCCCAGATGCACCCGTCCGCCTGCCACTGGCTGGAGCGCATTTTGCGGCGCCCGGCGCACCTCACCCATGGGCTCTGGGGCGAAAGCGGCCACCGCCCGCACTCGTGGCAGTGGAAGCTGGCGCATGAGTACCGAGCTGGTTTCCAGGTGGATGTTCTCATGCTCGATGCCCATCAGTATCGCCCACCAGGGGGAACCCCAGGTGATGGGCAGGCTCAGCGGCAGGCGGCGGATGACGGTGTCGACGGTGTCGCGTACCGTGTCGCGGTAGGCACGCACGGCCTCCACTGCCGGCCAGTCGTAATGGGACTCGTCCAGATCGTCCCAGGACATCTCGTCCACGCCCACCGCGAACAGGGATTCGAAACGCGGATTCAGGTGCTCGTCGAGAAGTCCGGCCACGATGAGTTTGTTGATGAAGAACACGGCCGTATGGCCGAAATAGAAGATCAGCGGGTGGCGCAGCGGAATGGCTTTTTCATACCAGGCGCGTGCGTCGGCCAGGTGTTCGAACAACTGTTCGTAGCGGCTGAAACCGGAATGAAACAGATCCAGAATCTGCGAGCGCTTGGCTTCGGCGTCTTCACCGTCCAGACGCAGGATCGGCAAGTCATTCGGCACGGCACACGTCCTTCGCTATATGTCGGTTTATGTCAATCAGAGTATTTATTATAGGCTCAATTTTGGGTTTATAGCCCATGCGAAACACAATACGGCCTCATGCCTGAACAATAGCCCTTCTATCCTGATTCACTCATTCCCCATCCTCTCTCTCCGGGAGGAGTTGCAGTTCGAGCACGGATTCGGCGCGATTCAGGCGCAGTCGTAGCACGCAATATTCCTGCTGCGGGATTTGTGGATCGGGATCACCGGCGCAGGCACAGCCGGGCAAGCTGCTTTGGTAGAACACGCCGATATCCATAACAACCTGACTTCCTTGCTCATGGCGATTCAGTTCGAGGAAGGCAGCATCCTCCGGATGAGCATAACTGCCGTGGGCCATGGCTTGCTGCAGGGGTGCGAACAAAGCGTCCATAAACAATAAGGCCTGTCTCATCAAATCCAGGAAATCAGGACTCCCCCAAGCATTCACCACATTCTCGGGCAAGGGATAGATACCAAACGATACCGCTTCAGCTTGCATTCAGTTTTTCCAGATATTGACGGGCGAGGTCCAAAAACTTGGGCGTTGGGCCTATATCCTCATAGATCGGATCTCCGAATTCATCCTGGCTAACGATCGTATTTCCAGGCTCATAGGGCAGTGCCTCATCGTACTCTTCTTGCCTGGCGGTTGGAGAAGCTACGATACTACCGCAGATTGCCCTCAACCATCAGTCAGAGTTGCACTTGTGAGTTGAATCCGCGAGTTCATACAGTTCCCTCAAGGCCATCAGCCTGGTAAGATCATATTTTGTCAAAAAAATATCGAGCCTCTGATCACGCCTGGGGTGATCAGAGTCAATTTGCCAAGTTTCAACAAGGCGTTTGATTTTCGTATGAGTTTCTCATGAGATTGAGTTTGGCGCGCCAAAATTGCTGAGAAGGACGTAAGTTGTCCTCTAAAACGAACTCAGGTCATGGAAGCAGCCTGACGACGAATGTAATCAATCAATCGCCTGCTGGCCGAACCTGGATTGCGCGGCGACAGCATATAAATCTGGCGTCTTAGGGAAGGATCCAGAGAAATCCCCCTCAACGGCCCTCGGTCATGGCGCAAAGCCATTTGTGATGCAAACCCGATTCCTAGACCTTGCCTAACGGCTTCCTTGATGGCGGCGACTCCCGCTAAGCGAATGCCGGTGTCCACCTCGATGCCGGCGGCGCGAAACGCCTCTTCGACCTGGTCACGCAATGCAGAGCCCTCCTCTCTCCAAATGAGCGTTTCTGCACTAAGCTGTGCAAACGTAACCGTCGGTAAAGCCGCCAATGCATGATCGTGGCGTATCACCGCAACGATTTCATCGCGGGCAATAGCTTCAGCCTCCCATGAAGGCGGCAAGAAGGATGACGGCTGAGCTTCAATGAAAGCCAAGTCGGCGTATTCCAGCCGTGCGAGCACCTCACCTGAATTGTAGCTTCCCAAATCGATATCAATACCCGGTGCCTGACGTCGGAAACCAGCCAGCAAAGAGGGTAGAACATAAGCTCCAGCCGTTTGGCTGGCTCGGATTCGAACCATGCCGCTTTCCCCGGCGTTGAGCTTATCCACCAGAGCTTGGACATCCTCAAGCGTAGCGATCATCTCACGCGCGTGAACATACAGTTTTTTACCCGTATCGGTTAATGCAATTTTTCGTCCGGATCGCTGGTAAAGCGGTTGGCCGATACGTTCCTGCAGTTTCCGCAACTGATTGGATACAGCCGGCTGGGTGAGATGCAATCGCTTGGCGGCATTGTTCACGCCACCCTCACGAACCACTAGGGCAAAGGTAATCAAATGCTCAGGATTAAAACGCATACTTCACCAAATATGATATATAAAGTCATTATAAATTATTTTTAATAATATAACTTTGGCGCTAGACTGATCTTGATCGTATGAATGAGACATCAAGGAAATCCATATGAACGTCAAGATATTGCATGAGATCCAAAATCCACGAGAGATGATTCGTCAATTTACGCCCAACTGGTTTACCTTGAACATGGGTACTGGCATTCTGTTGTTGATGATTCACGCCTTCCCCTACCCTTTTGCAGGGCAGCACGTATTGTCACATGCGCTGTGGTGGTTCGACGGCATCCTATTCATCTCGTTTTCAGCGATATTTTTGCTGCGCGCAATGCTGTATAAGGACACCATCTGGCCCTTGCTGCAACATCCAGTGCAATCGATGTTTCTCGGCGCGATTCCCATGGGACTGGTACCCATCATCAACGGCGGGCTGCTGTTTGGGATGCCGGTGGATTGGGCGCAAGGATTATGGTGGCTGGATGTAATCCTGGCCGTGGGCAGTGGATGGTTGGTGCCTTATATGATGTTCACCCGCCAAAAGCACAGCCTGGAAAACACGACAGCAGTCTGGTTGTTGCCCATCGTGGCCTGCGAAGTGACAGCATCGTCCGGTGGCTATCTGGCCCCCCATCTTGCCCCAACCCTCGCTGCAGACGTGGTTGCTGTGAGTTATATGTTATGGGCCTTCTCAGTTCCTCTAGCCTTGGGCATCATCGCCATCGTGTTCTTGCGGCTCGCTTTACACAAACTCCCCGATGCCGGCATGGCAGCCTCCAGTTGGCTGGTGCTTGGGCCTCTGGGAACGGGCGCCCTGGCAATGATGGTATTGGGCCAAGCGGCACCAGCGGCATTCGTCGGCACTCCACTCGCGGCCACTGCGACATTGGCCACGCCGCTAGGAATCTTGGCCGGCGCATTGTTATGGGCCTATGGAGCCTGGTGGTGGGCGATGGCCTGGTTTTTCACATTGCGCTATATTCAGGACGGCTTGCCGTTCAATATGAGTTGGTGGGGATTCACATTCCCGCAAGGTGTTTACACCGCAGCCACTCTGGTGCTGGCTCAACAAAGCGGTTTTGTCGCCCTCAAGATTTATGGTGCTCTGCTGGTGGCGCAACTGGCCGGTTTTTGGGGGGTGGTAATGGTGCGCACTTTGCAAGGAATGTGGAGTGGCGCTTTGTTTCATGCGCCCTGTCTGAAATCGGAATGCGACATGCTGCAACGACCGGAAGCAAGAAACAAGCATCAGAGCGACATGCTATAAGCAGCAAACGACCCAAGGGGCGGGCCACCTTCGCCCCGATCCATCCGCCCACAAGCGGAATTTCATGAGGTGAGTAATAGTCGGTTGGATACGGCTGATTATAAGATTTGGCGGAGAGAGAGGGATTCGAACCCTCGATGGAGCTTTTAACCCCATACTCCCTTAGCAGGGGAGCGCCTTCAGCCTCTCGGCCATCTCTCCATGGTGCTGGCTTTTGCGACGAAACCTCTTTTGAAAGAGATATTCAGCGCCTTACAACTGGTTGCGTAGCATAACCATTGATGCTGATTTGGTAAACCCATCGGATTCATTTTCCCCCGGATTCCTTCCCCGCCCCATCCTCTTCCACATTAATCCGAGCGCGAATTTCCTCACGATGTACGGAGATATCCTCAGGCGCTTTGACTCCTAACCGCACCTGATTGCCTTTAACTCCAAGGACGGTGACAGTAATATCGTCGCCGATGATGATGCTTTCCCCCACCCGTCGCGTCAGAATCAGCATTCTTAGAAGTCTCCAATAATTTTCAACATGGCCTCAACAAGCAACCGAATTCGTGACGCCGGCGGGCGGCTTTGCCAACTCGAAAGCCTCATGCAATGCGCGCACGGCCAGCTCAAGATATTTCTCATCAAGGATAACGGAGATTTTTATTTCCGAGGTGGAGATCATCAATATATTGATACCTTCGCTCCCCAGGATTTCGAACATCTTACTGGCAATCCCGGCGTGCGACCGCATACCCACGCCGACCAATGAAATCTTTGCAATTCTCGGATTACCGTAAATCTCTCTGGCACCAAGTTCAGCAGCTGCGTGCTGGAGGGCTTCCAACGCGCTTTGGTAATCGTTGCGGTGAACCGTGAAGGAAAAGTCGGTGGTGCCATCTGAACCGACGTTTTGTACGATCATGTCGACCTCTATATTAAGATCGGAAACCGCACCGATAATTTTATAGGCGACACCCGGATGATCTGGCACGCCGGTCATGGTGAGTTGGGCTTCGTCCCGGCTAAAAGCTATGCCAGATATCAGAGCTTGCTCCATAATTTCGTCCTCAACTGTGATCAGAGTGCCTGGCCCCTCCTCGAAACTGGATAACACACGCAAAGGAACGTTGTATTTTCCAGCGAATTCCACTGAGCGGATCTGCAAAACCTTGGAACCAAGGCTGGCCATTTCAAGCATTTCCTCAAAGGAAATGCGATCGAGCCGACGTGCATCATTGACTACCCTTGGATCCGTGGTATACACGCCATCGACATCGGTATAGATCTGACATTCGTCTGCTTTAAGCGCGGCGGCAAGAGCCACCGCGGTTGTGTCGGAACCTCCTCGCCCCAAAGTGGTGATATTCCCCTGCCCGTCCACGCCCTGAAAGCCCGCAACCACCACTATGCGTCCTTTCGAGAGATCCTGGCGGATGCGTTCTTCACCGATAGAAAGGATTCTCGCCTTATTGAAGGCACTATCGGTTTGAATGGGCACTTGCGCTCCGGTGTAGGAACGCGCCGGACACCCCACCTTTTCCAGGGCCAGGGCAAGCAAACCAATAGTGACCTGCTCACCGGTTGCCAGGATCACATCGAGTTCCCGGCCACGCGCCTGAGGGTGTATAAATCGCGCCAGGTCAAGCAAACGGTTGGTTTCTCCGGACATGGCAGAAACCACGACCACCACGTCGTCCCCTTGCTCTCTGAAGGATTTGACTTTGCGAGCCACCTTCTTGATTCGTTCGGGCGAGCCTACGGAGGTGCCACCATATTTTTGGACGATCAGTGCCATTATTTAGGAGATTTCCAGCATTCAAGCAGCATGATGCGCCAATTGACGCGCCACCCAATCGTATACGGAAGCAAGCGCGGCATCTAGATTTTCAGGTTCATTGCCGCCCCCTTGCGCCATGTCGGGACGCCCTCCGCCTTTACCCCCCACCTGACGGGCCACGTGCTTGAGCAAATCGGCGGCGCTGATATGCGCCGTTTCTTCTTTACTCACGCCTGCTGTTAGAACAATCTTCCCCTTGTCGTCGACAGCGGCAAGCACGATAGCGGCGCGATCCAGTCGATTCTTCAGGCGATCGAGAGTCTCCCGCAAGGCCTTGCTATCCAGCCCATCCAGGCGCGCGGCCAGAACCTTGGTATTTCCTATGACTTTCGCCTGCTCGGCGAGATCTGCACCGGCCTGCTGGGCGATTTTGGCGCTCACTTCCTCGAGCTTTTTTTCAAGCCGGCGGTTGCGGTCCAGCAACTGATGCAATTTTTCTTCAACCTCATCCTTGCCCGTCTTCAACAAACTGGCAATCTCACCGAGGCGGAATTCATTGGCTTGCACATAATTCAGGGCGGCTTCGCCAGTTTCGGCCTCAATCCGACGAATACCTGCGGCTACGCCGCTTTCGGAAATGATCTTGAAAAAACCGATATCCCCAACCCGACGCACATGGGTGCCGCCGCATAGCTCCGTTGAAAAACCGATATCCAGCACCCTGACATGCTCGCCGTATTTTTCACCGAACAGTGCACGCGCACCGGCCTGCCTGGCCTTATCAAGCGACATGACGCGGGTTCGCACATCAAGATTTTCACGGATCTGCTCATTGACCAGGCGCTCTATCTGACGCAATTGATCGAGCGTAAGCGCTTGAAAATGAGTGAAATCGAAACGCAACCGGTCGGCGGCAACCAATGAGCCCTTTTGTTCGACATGCTCGCCCAGCACACGCCGCAAGGCCTCGTGAAGAAGATGCGTTGCGGAATGGTTCAGGGCGATGGCCTGGCGCCTTTTTGCATCGACTTTGGCTTCAAGTCGATCTCCGACGCGCAAAGCGCCTTTTTCAAGACGCCCCAAATGGCCATGCGCCTTGCCATACTTGCGAGTATCTACGACCTCGAACTCAACTTCCGTAGCATAGAGTTTGCCCGCATCACCGACTTGTCCCCCCGATTCGGCGTAAAAAGGCGTGCGATCCAAAACCACCACACCCTCCTCGCCTTCTTCTAGCGCTTCGACTGGTTCATGGCCGTTTTTGAACAGCGCCTCGATTCGACCAGTATCCTCCAAACGCTCATAACCGGTGAATTCTGTTTCAGCACTGAGCTTGACTGAGTCTCCATAATCAGCCTCGAATCGGCTCGCCGCTCGTGCCTTGGCTCGCTGCAACTCCATCTCCTTTTCAAAGCCCTTCATATCGAGCTCCAGGCCATGCTCGCGGGCTATGTCCGCCGTCAAGTCCACTGGAAAACCATAGGTGTCATAGAGGCGAAAGATTACGTCTCCCGGCAAGCGACGGCCTGACAATCGATCGAGGGTTCCTTCAAGCAATCGCAATCCGTTTTCCAGAGTTTCTGCAAAGCGCTCCTCCTCCTGGGAAAGTATTTGCTCAACTCGAGCCTGGGCGGCGGCAAGTTCAGGATAGGCTTGGCCCATCTCACGCACCAACGGCGCCACCAATCGATAGAAAAAAGGCTCTCGTAATCCCAAGCGGTGGCCATGACGCGCCGCGCGCCGAATGATCCGGCGCAGCACGTAACCTCTACCTTCATTAGAAGGCACGACCCCATCGACGATCATGAAACTGCACGAACGGATATGATCCGCGATGACGCGAAGAGAGGGGTTATCCAGGCTATCCATCGCGGCGAGGTCGGCAACAGCATGCATCAGATTCTGAAACAGATCGATTTCATAATTGCTATGAACGCCTTGCACCACAGCAGCCAGACGCTCAAGCCCCATCCCCGTATCGACCGAGGGATGAGGCAAAGGGGTGAGATTGCCCTGCCGATCACGGTTGTACTGCATGAACACCAGATTCCAAATCTCGATGTAACGGTCACCCTCCTCTTCCGGCGTGCCGGGAGGGCCGCCAGGCACTTCAGGGCCATGGTCATAGAAAATTTCAGTACATGGTCCACAGGGGCCGGTCTCGCCCATCGTCCAGAAATTATCGCTTTCGTAACGCTTACCGCCCGGCTTGTCGCCAATGCGGCTGAAACGCGCGGGATCGACGCCGATCCCATTCAGCCAGATATCGGCGGCCTCCTCATCATCGACATACACGGTGACCCATAGTTTTTCAGCCGGCAATCCCAGCTCTTCGGTGAGGAACTGCCAGGCATAGGCGATCGCCTCACGCTTGAAATAATCGCCGAAGCTGAAATTGCCCAGCATCTCGAAAAATGTATGGTGACGAGCCGTATAACCCACGTTTTCCAGGTCGTTGTGCTTACCCCCAGCGCGCACGCAACGCTGCGCTGTGGTCGCCCGAGCATAGGAACGGTGCTCCTGGCCAAGGAATACGTCCTTGAACTGCACCATGCCGGCATTCGTGAACAAAAGCGTGGGATCATTGGCCGGCACCAGCGGGCTTGATGGCACGATTTCATGTCCCTGATTATGAAAATAATCAAGAAATCTTCTTCGCAGCTCCGCGCTCGTCATTTTGTCCATCAATCTTCCTCAAGTCGCGCATCACTCTCCATTGATACGCGCAGTGTATTCATATCAAAGCCACGCTGTTGCATATGCCGCAAACGCTTCGCTCGTTCTTTATAGTCAGCGGGCGACCGCTCTTTAAATTGCCTGCGGTAATAACGCCTGCCAATCTCGGCCCAATCTTCACCCGATTCTGCCATTGCCCGATCTATCAACTCCGGATCGATCCCACGCCGTAATAATTCCATGCGAATCCGCCGGGGTCCATATGCTTGGGAGGCGCGTCCACGAATAAATGCCTCGGCAAAGCGGGTGTCGCTTTGTAAGCCGCGAGCTTCTAGCTCTTTCAATACAGTCTGGATCTCTGCCTCGGAAATCTTGCGCATGCGCAACTTCGTTTCGAGTTCCTGGCGAGAATGCTCGCGCCGAGCTAGAAGACCTATGGCGATATCGGCCGGCGAACGCTTTCGGCTCAACAGATTTCCCGCCCTCAGCTCTCTTTCGTTTCGACTGCCGCTTCATCTGCTGTCCCTCGCGGGAGCAATTTTTCGCGCAAGGTGCGATCGATTTCAGCGGCCATCTCCGGATGCTCCTTCAGGTAATTACGCGCATTGTCTTTGCCTTGCCCGATTCGCTCGCCCTGATAGCTATACCAGGCGCCAGATTTGTCCACCAGGCCTTCGCGTACTCCAAGATCGATCAGCTCACCTTCGCGCGAAATTCCCTCACCATAGAGAATTTCAAATTCGGCCTGGCGAAAAGGCGGCGCGACCTTGTTTTTCACCACCTTGACACGAGTTTCATTGCCGACAACCTCATCACCCTTCTTGATTGCCCCGATTCGCCTGATATCAAGACGAACCGAAGAATAAAATTTCAAGGCATTGCCTCCAGTCGTCGTCTCAGGATTCCCAAACATCACCCCGATTTTCATTCGGATCTGATTAATAAATATCACTAATGTATTGGATTTTTTGATGTTTGCAGTCAGTTTACGCAACGCCTGCGACATCAATCTCGCCTGCAATCCCACATGTGAATCTCCCATGTCCCCTTCTATTTCCGCCTTAGGAGTCAGGGCGGCCACGGAATCCACCACCACCATATCCACCGCCCCGGATCGCACCAGCATATCAGCGATTTCCAGAGCCTGTTCGCCTGTATCCGGCTGAGACACAAGAAGATCATCCACTTTGACGCCGAGTTTTTCGGCGTATATGGGGTCTAGCGCATGCTCGGCATCGACAAAGGCGCAGGTGCCTCCGGCGCGCTGGCATTCGGCGATTGCCTGCAAGGTCAATGTTGTTTTGCCAGAAGATTCCGGTCCGTAGATCTCAACCACGCGGCCACGAGGAAGGCCACCGATACCCAGGGCAACATCCAGGGCCAGAGACCCTGTTGATATGGCTTCGATATCCCTGGCCGCAGAGCTCGCGTCCCCCATGCGCATAACCGACCCCTTGCCAAACTGCTTCTCGATCTGCCCAAGGGCGGCAGCAAGCGCTTTTTTGCGATTCTCGTCCACTCTATTCTCCATTAAAAGACTGTTGAAATAAGTTTAGATGACAGAAAATGACGCCCTCAATTCACCTCGAGGAAAAGCAAGCCTTTGGGAGCCGCCTTGCGTTCATCTTGCTGCAAGGTGGAAATTCAACAGCGTAATTGATCATGTAATGATTTCCATTATCCCATAACCTCCATACCTTGACACCTGCCTAAGAAACTACAAAACATCTGGCGAAAGGCCATGAAAACTCCGGAAGCCTCACGTCAAATCCATCTTCCTAGGAGTGTCGCTACTTAGGCAAGAACAATCGCACGGGCGTGTAGCGCACTCCATGGGGAGTACTCACCGATTCCATCAGAGCAAAACCATTTGATTTCCATAATACTTCGGTGTTGCGGGGATTTTCTGGTAAACGCCGTGCACCGCGCACCAAAGTTACATGAGGAACGAAAGGACGGGGGTCGAGATGAACGCCGCAGCGGTGAAGTACCTGATTGATATCATTGGCCAATGATTCGAGCCGTGAATCTTCTTCAGCAGGGCCCATCCACAGCACCCGGGCGCGCTCAAAGCAGGCAAATCTGTTCAACTTTATATCCAGACACATGGGTTGGACTGATTCGGCCTTTGCAATCAGACAGCGCAACTGATCTTCATCCACGCTTCCCGCGAAAGCCAGGGTAATATGCAAATTGGCTGGCCGAATCTTGCGGCCCGCTGAAAACAGCAGTGCGTCCAAAACTCGCTCGAGTTGTTGGCGGGTGGCGCGATCAGGCAAAGCAGCAAAAAACACCCTTCGCATGCCCGAGCCAGTCTGGTTGTCGGGCTCATTCTTGGGTAAATGCAAATTGGGAAGTCCTTCGTAAGCAATAAAGGAAGGCGCTATCGATTGGGGGCACCCAAATCGGGAGAATTTAATTTTTCTAAAAGCAGTTGTAAGGCAAAATGCGTCGCAGCGCGCCGAACGTCTTCCCTGTTGCCCGGAAAATGTTGCCTTAGCGCCACTTCGAGTCCTTCGGTACCAACAAGGCCGAACCACACTGTACCCACTGGTTTGTCGGCAGTTCCTCCAGAGGGGCCAGCAATCCCGCTCACGGAAAGAGCCCAGGAAGCACCGCTTACTCTTTGCGCGCCCGACGCCATGGCCTTAACGCACTCTGCACTAACCGCGCCCCATTGTTCGAAAATGCTCATTGGAACGCCCAATAGCTTATGCTTGGCCTCATTGCTATAGGTCACAAATCCGTATCCAAACCAATTTGAACTACCCGGCACATCTGTGATGACCTTGGCAATCCACCCCCCAGTACAGGACTCTGCCAACGCCAGCGTCTCATTACGTTGCAACAAGCGGCTGCCAACTGCCCGTGATAATTCAAAGTCCGAATTCATAGCCTTCTCGCATGTTGGTTATGAAAGTTCCCAGGAAAAACGGGGGCGAATAAAATGTCATAACATCGTCCGACCTGTTTCTTTCATCCGAATTTCTCAAAATACCAGGCAAAATACAAGCATGACAAAATCTGTTGAACATACCCCCATGATGCGCCAATTTCTCAGCATCAAGGCCGAATACCCTGATTACCTTCTGTTTTATCGCATGGGGGATTTCTATGAGCTTTTCCATGAAGATGCCCGTCATGCCGCGAAACTGCTTGATCTGACTCTGACTTCAAGGGGTCAATCAGCCGGCGAGCCCATCCCCATGGCGGGTGTACCGGTACATGCGGCCGATCAATATCTGGCCCGGTTGGTCCGCCTTGGCGAATCCGTGGCGATCTGTGAACAGGTGGGCGATCCGGCGACGAGCAAAGGGCCGGTAGAACGAAAAGTTGTACGCATCATCACGCCAGGAACGATCACCGACGAAGCGCTGTTAAACGGTCGTCAGGACAACCTGATCGCCTGCGTGCATAAGGGAAGGAACGGCGCTTGCGGCATCGCCGCACTCGATCTTGGTAGCGGGCGGTTCACGATCAGCGAACTCAATGACGATGAAGCGCTGGTGGGTGAGCTTGAACGCCTGCACCCTTCAGAACTGCTGTACAAAGAAGGGAGACCTCCTCCCCTTCCAGGCGAACCTCGCCCTTCCTGCAAGGCTTATCCTTCATGGCACTTTGACGAAGAAACGGCCAAAAGACTATTGACCCAACATTTTGGTACCCGGGACCTGAGTGGTTTCGGCGCTGAATCGATGTCTCTTGCAGTCGCCGCCGCCGGCGCGCTCCTGCATTATGTTCAGGAAACACAGCGTAGCGCGCTACCTCATATCATCAGCTTGAGCATAGAGCGACGTGAAGATAGTCTCATCCTGGATGCGGCGACCCGCCGCAATCTCGAAATCGAATGGAATCTTTCCGGCGCCCAGGACCATACATTGGTGTCTGTTCTAGACGAAACGGCGACCCCAATGGGAGGACGCTGTCTGCGAAGGTGGCTAAATCGCCCCTTGCGTGATTTTGCTATCTTGCGCTCCCGCCAGAATGCTATTCAGTCGCTGATTGACAGGGAAATGTATGGCGAGATTCATGAGGTATTAAAAGGCATAGGTGACATAGAACGCATTCTGGCGCGTGTCGCCTTGCGCACAGCACGACCCAAGGATCTTGCCAGACTCAGGGATGCGCTCGCCGCCCTCCCCTCCGTCCAGACCCGCCTGGACTCTATCGATGCCCCTTTAATCCAAAAACTTCGTGAAGATCTGGGTCCGCATCCCGCCTCGTCAGAATTACTCACCAAAGCGTTAGTCCAAGAGCCTCCTGCAATGATTCGCGAAGGCGGCGTCATTGCTTCCGGATATGATGCTGCCCTCGATGAATTACGAAGTCTTGCTGAAAATGCAGATCAATTCCTGCTTGAACTGGAAACACGTGAACGGGAGCGCACTGGCATCTCTGGCCTTAAAGTCGCCTATAACCGCATTCATGGTTATTACATTGAAATATCGCGTCTTCATGCCAAGAATGTGCCGGAAGATTATGTTCGCCGACAAACACTGAAAAATGCGGAACGGTTCATCACCCCCGAGCTCAAGTCGTTCGAAGACAAAGTGTTATCTGCGCGGGAGCGCGCACTGAGCCGAGAAAAACTCATTTATGAAGCCATCTTGGATCAACTTCAGCCCAATCTTTCCAGTCTTCAGGCCACCGCTAGTGCACTTGCCGAACTCGATACGCTCAATACCTTGGCCGAACGAGCAGTCACCCTTAATTATTCCGCCCCACAATTAATCGATACTCCCGGAATTCACATTAAAGGAGGACGCCATCCTGTTGTTGAGCGTGTCCTGGATGAACCATTCATACCAAATGATCTTGATTTGGATGAAACCAATCGCATGCTCATCATCACCGGCCCGAACATGGGAGGGAAGTCAACTTACATGAGGCAGACGGCGCTGATTGTCCTCCTTTCCCATACGGGCGCATTCGTGCCCGCCGACAGCGCCATCATCGGTCCGGTGGATCGCATCTTCACTCGTATTGGAGCGGCTGACGACCTGGCCTCGGGACGCTCCACCTTCATGATTGAAATGACCGAGGCGGCTAACATCCTCAATAACGCCACATCTCGCAGTCTGGTACTGATGGACGAGATAGGACGAGGCACCAGCACCTTCGATGGTTTATCCCTGGCCATGGCATGCGCGGAACATCTGGCGCAAAAGACCCGTTGTTTCACCTTATTTGCCACACATTACTTCGAACTAACCTCTCTGCCAGACGATATTGCAGGCGTCCGCAATGCTCACACCGAAGCAATGGAACACAAAGACAAGATCATATTCCTGCATCAAGTGCGCGAAGGGCCGGCCAGCCAAAGTTATGGTATACAGGTCGCTCGCTTGGCTGGAGTGCCGCCTGCCGTGATAAACAAGGCCCGTCAACATCTAACAAGATTGGAACAGGAGGCGATGAACCATATAGATAGCCCGCAACTCTCACTGTTCGACGTCGCCCGCCCACATGAGACGCGAATACCGGAACAGATAGCCGAGCTGTTGGAATACCTTCGTCAAATCGAGCCTGACGAGGTATCCCCGCGCGAAGCCTTAAACTTGCTGTATGACTTGAAAGCGCGTGGAAAGGACGCAACCCAAGAAACTTTTTCTTGAACGGGGATTCGCCAAACATACCCGCCAAGATCGCAGGGATAGGGGTCCAGGCTTACAATCCAATTGTAAGCGCCCACGAATCGACACCTGTTCTCTGATCACCTACTGCCACAGACTTTCTCCTGCCTCACCACAACGCAGGAGAATCCCATGGCACCGACCGACACCACTGACCGCACCACCTTCTGGCAG
>Ga0256829_1000830_pt1 | contig 27927 bp, 23 predicted proteins | sample 131447metaG_FD_185979 | JGI IMG/M metagenome (GOLD analysis project Ga0256829, IMG submission 185979) | Hydrothermal vent microbial communities from Lau Basin, Pacific Ocean - 131-447 | ecosystem: Environmental > Aquatic > Marine > Hydrothermal vents | place: Pacific Ocean: Lau Basin | collected... | reverse complement strand
ACTAATGTAACTAACAACGCATTAGTTTTGAAACTTTTAAAAAGTAGTATTACTAGTGTACAGCAGCCAATTTGGGATCTAATGATGAAAAACATTTACGATACTGGAGCTTATCAATTAAGTCAAGAAGATTTTAAGCTTAATATCTTTTATAACGAAGCTGCACCACTTAACTATATCACACCAGTAGAAGGTACATCTTTTCCTACTGTAGATTTAGATAATAATCCAACAACAGATGATGAGGTTATACAAGAAACTACGCTGCTAAGATTATTCAATTTTGATAAATTAAATTTTAATAATGATCCTCAAATAGGAGGAGACGGATTTTTTGATTTTGTATCAGGAATAACTGTAATACCAGAAAATGGTAAAATAGTTTTTACTAAAGTAGAACCGTTTGGACGTTATTTATTCGACTTATTAGATGATGATGGTAACCCAGGTGATAATGCTGCAGATTATGAAGCAGATACTTACACTAACCCAAACCAAGAAAAATACGTTTATGACTTGTTATATAAAGCAACAAAAACAGCTGCTTTAGACGAGTCCGAAAAAAATAAATTCCAAATAAAAGGACGTTACAAATCGTCTGGTGGTGATGGTATCCCGATTGGAGGATTTAATGTGCCAAGAGGATCAGTACGTGTACAAGCAGGAGGAAGAGTGTTAGTAGAAGGTGTAGATTATACAGTAAATTATCAGTTAGGTAGAGTATACATTATTGATGATGCTTTAAAAGCTTCAAACACACCAATACAAGTTTCTACAGAAAATAATTCAATCTTTGGGCAACAAACTAAACGTTTTACAGGAATAAATGTAGAACATCGTTTTAACGAAAACTTTGTGGTTGGCGCTACGTATTTAAACCTTAACGAAAGACCTATTACGCAAAAAGCAAACTATGCTACAGAGCCTATAAACAATACAATTTTAGGGTTTAATGGTAATTATTCTACAGAAGTTCCATTCTTTACAAGACTTGTTAATAAGTTACCAAATATAGATACAGATGCACCATCAAATTTTTCTGTTCGTGGTGACTTTGCATACTTACTACCAGGTGCACCAAAAGGAACTAATTTTAATGGAGAAGCTACTGCATATATAGATGATTTTGAAGGTACTCAAAACGGAATAGATCTAAAATCACCTCAAGCTTGGACACTATCTTCTAGACCTTTAAATTTAAATAACACGACAGCTTTTGATGCTGTAGGTATAGAAAATGGTTACGGTAGAGCAATGTTAAATTGGTACTCTATAGATCCTATTTTCTACGGAAGTCAAAGACCATCAGGTATCTCAGATGATGATATGTCAAGCCTTTATACAAGCCGTGTATTTGTAAACGAACTTTTTCCGCAGCAAGATATAGCTCAAGGACAAACAACAGTTATTAATACTTTAGACTTAGTTTATTATCCAGATGAACGTGGTCCCTACAATTTTCAACCAGGTTCTGAGAATGGAAATACAGTAAACCCTGAAGAGAGTTGGGCAGGAATAACGAGACAAATAACATCTACAGATTTTGAGCAATCTAATGTTGAGTATATCGAGTTTTGGCTTCAAGATCCATTCCAAGAAAATCCATCTAATCCAGGAGGTAAATTATTTATAAATCTTGGAAGTATTTCAGAAGATATCTTAAAAGATGGACGTAAACAATATGAAAACGGTTTGCCACAAGACGGTAATATTAGTTTGTTGCCTCAAACAGCTTATCAGTCTGTAGTGCCACAAAACCAAGCGTTAATTTATGCATTTGATACCACAGGAGAAGAAAGAACTAATCAAGACGTTGGATTTGATGGTTATAATGACGCAGAAGAAGCAGCTAATTTTCCAGCAGCATTTTCAGGAATAGCAGATCCAGCAAAAGATAACTACAACTATTATTTAAATGCTGAAGGAGATTTGTTTGAACGCTACAAGCAATATAATGGCATAGAAGGTAATTCTCCAGATTTCTTTAGTGATACTAACAGAGGATCAACAACACAACCAGATGTAGAAGATGTTAATCGTGATAATACTATGAATACTATTGATAGCTATTATCAATATGAAATAGAAATAACACCTGCTACATTAAACTTAGATAACGAGTTTATTGTTGATACTAAAAATGTTAACGGAAACAGTAATCCAAGAGTTTTACCAAACGGAGATACGGCTTATCCAAAATGGTATCAATTTAGAATACCAGTAAGTTCTGGTGAAGCTGTAAATGGTATTACAGACTTAAGATCTATAAGGTTTACAAGACTATTCTTAAATGGCTTTGAGCAACCTACAGTATTTAGATTTGGTACATTAGATCTAGTAAGAAGTGATTGGAGAAGATTTAGATTAGCATTAGATGGAGGTCCAACAGATCCAACATTTGAAGATACAGATTTTAGTGTAGGTGCAGTAAGTACACAAGAAAACGAAGGTAGCTATGTATCGCCACCAAGCGTAGTTCCAGAACAATTAAATAATAACAATACCATTGTTAGGCAAAATGAGCAGTCTTTAGTCGTTAAAGTATGTGATTTAAAAGCTAAAGATGCTAGAGCTGTATTTAAGAATATTGCAATAGATATGCGTCAATATAAAAAGTTGCGTATGTTTATGCATGCACGTCAAGGCGAAACACCAGGCTTAGGTGATAATGAGATGGTAGGGTTTATAAGAATGGGTAACGATTTAACCCAAAACTACTATCAAATAGAAATTCCATTAGAAGTTTATAATGGAGGCGGTACAGCAGAAGATTTTTGGCCAGAAGTAAATGAAATAAACTTAAAACTTGAAGTTTTACAACGCTTAAAAGCTTTAGCAATTAGTAACCAAACATTAACAAGTGGTCAGGCTAATTTTTATGATGTTGTAGGAGATGATTTAATAGAGGTTCCTTTTTCTGAACAATTTGAAGGTTATGTATCTGGTCAACATCGTGTGGCAATAAAAGGTAATCCTAATTTTGGAGATATTAGAACCTTAATGGTTGGTGTAAAAAACGCAACTAATAGTAACTTATGTGGTGACGTTTGGTTTAATGAGCTAAGACTTTCAGACATGAATAACGAAGGTGGTTGGGCTGCGGTAATGAGTGTAGATACTAATTTAGCAGACTTTGCAACAGTAAGTGCTACAGGTAGAATGAGCACTTCTGGTTTTGGAGACATCAACCAAGGACCTAGCGAGCGTAGCTTAGAAGATGTAAAACAATATGATGTTGTAACTAATGTTAATATTGGTCAATTATTACCAGAAAAATGGGGATTACAAATACCATTTAATTATGGTCAAGGAGTAGAAGTGGTAACACCAAAGTTTGATCAACAATACGAAGATTTAGAGCTTCAAACACGAATGGACGAAGCTGCAGACGATGCAGAACGTGATCAAATTTTAGAACAATCCGAAGAGTATACTAAAAGAAAAAGTATCAACTTTATTGGAGTTAAAAAAAATAGAACAGGAGAAGCAAAACCTCGTTTTTACGATGTAGAAAATTTAACACTTAACTACTCTTACAACAAAACAGAACATAGAGATTTTGAAATTAAAAACTCTGTAGACAAACAAGTAAGAGCAGGTGTTAATTATGCCTATAATTTTGAACCAAAAGTAATTGAGCCATTTAAGAAAAATGATTCTTTATTTACTGGAGAATATTGGAAGCTATTAAAAGATTTAAACTTTAATGTGTTACCTGCTAGTTTTACTGTAAACACAGATTTAAACCGTCAGTATAATAGACAAAAGTTTAGAGACATAGATTTAGGAGGTAATAATATTGGATTAGAAGAACTATATAGAAGAAACTATACTTTCGACTATCAATACAATATCAACTGGAATCTTACAAAATCACTTCAACTTAACTTATCTGCTTCAAATAACAATATTGTTCGTAATTATTTTAAAGACAATATTATTAACGGAGAACCAGATCCTATGCTAGATGTTTGGGACGGTTTCTTTGATTTTGGAGATCCAAACCGTCAACAACAACAAGTTGGTATTAATTATGAAATTCCTTTTGCTAAAATCCCAACCTTAAACTTTATAAAAGCAACGTATAGTTACTCTGGGTTATACCAGTGGCAAAAAGGATCTGATTTATTTGGTAATCTTACAGCAGATGATGGTAATACCTACGATTTAGGTAACTCAATATCTAATGGTAATTCACACAATATTAATTCAACTTTAGACATGAATAAGTTGTATAAATATTTAGGTATTGCAAAAAAGAGAAGTCCAAGACTTAGTAATAGAGTTAGTAGGGCACGTGGTGCACAACCACCAGCAGTTGCCAATAAAGATGAAAAAGCAAAACAAAAGAAAAAAGGTGATGGTTTTGGAGCTAAATTAGGAAACTTTGGTATCGGAATCTTAACTTCAGTAAAACGTATACAAGCTGTTTATAGTGAAACTAACGGGACATATTTACCAGGATATTTACAAACTCCAGGATTTTTAGGAACATCAAAACCAACATTAGGTTATACTTTAGGTAGTCAAAGAGATGTGCGTGATCTTGCAGCAAGAAATGGATGGTTAACAGTGTTTCCAGATTTTAACCAGCAGTATACATCTAACCAAACTAAACAATTAGATTTATCAGCTAATTTAGAACCAATAAAAGATTTAAAAATCGATCTAATTGGATTTAGAACTTATGCTGAAAATTACACCGAAAATTACCGTATAGAAAATAATGAGTATGTGTCTTTAACACCAAATACGTATGGTAATTTTAGTATTTCAGCTTTTACGTTGCCAACAGCATTTGGTAAAAGTGACGAGAATGGTTCTCAAGCATTTGACGATTTTAGAGCAAATAGAATTGAAGTAGCTAAACGTTTAGCAACACAAAGAGGAATTGACGTAACCGATCCTGCAAACTTAGACGCAGAAGGTTATCCTAAAGGCTTTGGTAAAACAAGTCAGCAAGTATTATTACCAGCTTTTGTAAGTGCTTATACAGGAAGAGGCGCTAACAAAACTCCGTTAGATGCATTAAGAGATATTCCAATTCCTAACTGGGATTTAAAATATACAGGTTTCATGAAGTTAAATTGGTTTAAAAAACGATTTAAACGTTTTTCTTTAACACATGGTTATCGCTCAACATATACCATTCAACAGTTTAGAACAAACTTAGATTATACACCAATAGATTTTACAGTAGATTACGATTCTCAACCAAATGAAGCTTTGGATCAAGCAGGAAACTATAAAGCAAAAAGTTTATTAAGCGGTGTAACTTTAACAGAAATGTTCAGCCCATTATTCCGTTTTGACATGGAGATGAAAAACTCAGTAAGAGTCCTTTTAGAAATGAAAAAAGACCGTATGCTATCATTAAGTTTTGATAATAATCTAATGACCGAAATTGCAGGAAACGAGTATACAGTAGGATTAGGTTACCGCCTTAAAGATGTACGCATAAAATCAAAATTAGCAGGACCAAGACGATCAATAGTATCAGATTTAATTATGTCTGCAGACTTGTCTGTAAGAGATAACAAAACAATAATTAGATACTTAGATGTAGATAATAACCAAATAACAAACGGTCAAACCATTTGGGGATTAAAATACAATGCAGAATATGCTTTTAGTAGAAACCTAACAGGTATTTTTTACTTCGATTATACTTTCTCAGAATATGCAATTTCAACAGCATTTCCTCAAACAACAATTAGATCAGGTTTGACACTTAGATATAATTTCGGAAATTAGTAATTCTTTATTTGAAATTATTACTCATTTAAATACATTTGTAGCAACTTAAAAAATAAAAGATGAATATTCCAGCAGATTTAAAATATACTAAAGACCATGAATGGGTTAAAATTGAAGGCGACCAAATAACAGTTGGTATTACAGATTTTGCTCAAAGTGAGTTAGGAGATATAGTTTACGTTGAGGTTGAAACTTTAGACGAAACTTTAGATGCAGAAGAAGTTTTTGGAACAGTAGAAGCAGTAAAAACAGTATCAGACTTATTCTTACCTGTAGCAGGAGAGATTGTTGCTTTTAATGATTCTTTAGAAGACGAACCAGAAAAAGTAAACACAGATCCTTACGGAGAAGGCTGGATGATTAAAGTAAAGGTATCTGATGTAGCATCATTAGACAGCTTACTTTCTGCAGAAGATTATAAAGCCATAATTGGTGCGTAAATTATTAGTATTACTTAGCATAGGTTACTCAATTGTGCTTACAATATTAAGTTTATTGCCACAAGTAGGACCAAGTAATATGCCAAGTAATAGTGATAAAGTATTTCATGCAGTTGCTTATATGTTTTTTACCATGATTTGGTATCTAACACTAAAACAAAGTTATTTTTTAAAAAAAGCTTTAAGTAAAGCAGTTGGATTAGCCATAGTTTTTGGCATAATTATTGAAATATTACAACACACATTAACACAGCACAGAGAAGCAGATATTAAAGATGTAGTAGCCAATATAATAGGAGCTCTTTTAGCTGTATTGATTATTAAATTAGCGTTAAAAATGAAAGTTAAAAACAACTAATACCTTGTTTTTTTAGTAAATAAATAGTTATTTTAGCATTCAGTAAAAATCACAAACATGGAACCAAAGAAAAATCCAGAAGCAAATGTAGGTCGTAACAGTAGTCTATATCTAGCAGTAGGTTTAGCACTTATGATGTTTATTTCATACACAGCGATTAATCATAAAACATATGACAAAGAAGCAATTGACATTGGTCAATTAGATCTTGGTGAAGAAATAGAAGAAGAAATTCCAATTACTGAAATACAAAATACACCGCCACCACCACCGCCACCACCAGCAGCTCCAGAAGTTATCGAGGTCGTGGAAGATGAAGAAGAAGTGGAAGAAACAGTAATCGAGTCTACAGAAACAACTCAAGAAGAAGTAATCGTAGAGGTTGAAGAAGTAGAGGTAGAAGAAGTAGAAGAAGTTATTGAAGACGTACCATTCTCAATTATTGAAAATGTACCAGTTTTTCCTGGATGCGAAAGTGGTAACAATGATGCTAAGAAAAAATGTATGTCTGACAAAATCAACAAATTTGTACAACGTAACTTTAATACAGATTTAGCTCAAGATTTAGGTTTAGATTCAGGTATTAAAAGAATATTTGTATCATTTAAAGTAGATACACAAGGTAACATTGTAGGAATTAGATCAAGAGCGCCTCACCCAAGATTAGAGCAAGAGGCAGCAAGAGTAATTCAAAAATTACCTAAAATGAAGCCAGGTAAACAAAGAGGTAAACCAGTAAATGTACCTTACTCTTTACCAATTACATTTAGAGTAGAATAGTTAAATAACTATCATATATTAAAAATCCCGTTACAATTGTAACGGGATTTTTGTTTTTGGTATGTTTATTGTGACATTTTCATAATATTAACATTTAAACTTTATTAATTATGAAAAATCTTAAAAAAGAGCACAATCTCATTCGCCAAAATGAGAATAAAGTGCAGCATTCACAAAAACATGATGCAAATTTACAAAAAAACTCAACGTTGTATTTTCAAGTGGGTTTAATTCTTTGCTTATTGGCTGTTTATGGCGCTTTAGAGATGCGTTTCGAATCAACAGATTTAGCTATTGTCGAAAATTCTGTAGTGCCAGAATTTGAAGAATACACTTTAGATCAAAAAAAGTATGTTGTTGAAGATGCAGTTAAAACTGAAGAACCGCAACCAAAAGAGCAACCAAAGGAATTGATTGATTTAAAAGAAGTGCCTGATGATACTCCTGATGAAAAAATCACAAAGAATATTGTTACAGAAACAAATGTAAAGACTAAACCAATTGATTTAAACCCTGACGATTTAAATGTTGATGAACCAGAAGAAGAAATTGAAAAAATTTTTAATGTAAATTTGGTTGAACAAGTACCAATTTACCCAGGTTGTGAAAGTGAAACCACTAATAATGGGCGAAAAAAATGTCTATCAGATAAGCTCTCCAAATTAGTTAGAAAAAAGTTTGATACTGGTCTTGGTAGCGAGTTAGGTTTAAACGAAGGTATTCAAAAAATCTATGTGAATTTTAGAGTTGATAAAGCTGGTAATGTTCAAATTTTAAAGACACGTGCACCACATCAAGATTTAGAAGAAGAAGCTAAACGTGTGGTTAGTAAAATACCACAAATGAAACCTGGTAAACAAGGTGGAAAAGAAGTTTCGGTTTTATATACCTTACCTATAATATTTCAAGTAAGATATTAAACAGATACTATCATTTTTTAAATGTCGTTATCTTAGTAGATAGCGACTTTTTATGTTTAAAGCTGTTTTAAAAAAAGCCTTATCTTTCAGCAAAATTTAAACCCAAAATAAATGAAGTCATTCATTTTAATCCTATTCACTCTATTAACGTGTCTATCCTACGGACAAAATAATACTTTTAGAAGTAAACCACCGGTTTTCGAAAATTGTAAAAACCAAGAAGATAGTACTCAACTTAATTGCTTTAATCAAGAGGTTTTTAATTTTATATTTAAAAATTTTCAAACACCAAAAGAAATTGATTCTAACTATAAAGGCGAAATAGTTGTGGTTTTTGAAGTCACAGAAAAAGGAGTGTTTAAAACCATTTTTATTGAAGCAAAGCACAAATCGTTAAAGGAAGAAACACAACGTATATTTGATCTATTTCCTCAAATAGAACCAGCAACTTATAACGGTAATCCTACGTTTAGACAATATTCTATGTCTATTTATTTACCATTAAATGAAGCTAATAAACCTTCAGAAGTTGAAGCTTTTGTTCTTGATCATAATAATCAATCTAAAATCAATCAGGTTGTACAGTTAACAGATTTAGAAAAGAAGGCTAAAGCCGAATTTGATAGCGTACAAAAAGCAGTAACAAAATATCAAAATAAAGAATATAACAGTCAAATAAATATCCCATTTAGTCATGAAAACTATTTTCGTTTTGACCGTTCGATGAATTTAGTAGGTACCAATAGTCACACAGCATCAAAGCCATTTATGTATGAAGATGTTGAAAATTATTACGATTTTGAAGCAGAAAATGAAGCTTTAAAACAAGATAGACAGACTTGGGCAGGACAAAAATTATGGAATGAGCATTTAGTGCAATTACAAGGAAAAGAGTATTGGTTTACTGTAGATCCTGTTTTTGATTTACAATTAGGTAAAGATACTGATGCAGATTTTGATTACACGTATAACAATACACGTGGTGTTTATATTCAAGGTGGATTAGGTAATAAATTTAGCTTTTCTGCAACGGTTTACGAAAATCAAGGTCGCTTTGCGCAGTACGTTAATCAATATGCAGAAAGTTTAAAGGCGTTTGGTCCTGATCCTGCCATAATACCTGGTCGTGGTATTGCAAAACGATTTAAAGATGATGCTTATGATTATCCTGTAGCAGAAGGATATTTGTCATATTCACCTGCAAAATTTATTAATGTTCAGTTTGGACATGGCAAACAATTTATTGGCGACGGTTACCGTAGTTTATTACAAAGTGATGTAGCAAGTCCTTATCCTTTTTTAAAGTTGAATACTAAATTTTGGAAAATTAAGTACACCAACACTTGGACCTGGTTAAAAGATGTAAGACCAGAAGCGGTAGTAGATGATGCATTTAGAACAAAATATATAGCAAATCATTACTTAAGCTGGAATGTCTCAAAAAAATTAAACATAGGATTATTTGAATCTGTTATTTGGGAAAATACTAACGATAGAGGCTTTGATGTTAACTATTTAAACCCAGTAATTTTCTTTAGAGCGATAGAATTTGAAACTGGTCAAGGTGCAGGTAATGCTATTTTAGGAGCTTCAGGAAAATATAAATTTAATGATAATGTAAATATTTATGGACAATTTATTTTAGACGAATTTTCTTTAAATGATGTGAAAGCAGGAGAAAAAAGCTGGAAAAATAAGTTTGGGTTTCAATTAGGCGCTAAATATTATAACGCTTTTAAAGTAAAAAACTTAATGCTTCAAGCAGAATATAACCAAGTAAGACCGTATACATATTCTCATAATACAATTGTTCTAAATTACGCACATAACAATCAACCTATGGCTCATCTTTGGGGCGCAAATTTTAGAGAGTTAGTTTTGATTGGGCGTTATCAAAAACAACGTTGGTTTGGAGAAGTTAAGGTTATTATTGGTGTTAGAGGTTTTGATTACAATAACGAAACAGATAACTTTAGCTATGGTGGCGATATTTATAGAGATTATAATGACAGACCATTTGATACAGGTGTAGAAATAGGTCAAGGTATAAAAACAACATCAATAAATGCAAGTGCTCAATTAGGATACTTAGTTAATCCAGCTTCTAATTTAAAAGCATTTGTTAATGTAAATTACAGAAATTTTAACCCAGAAGCAGAAACATTAAACGTTTATAATAACAGTACTGTTTGGTTTAACTTTGGTTTAAGAACAGACTTATTTAATTGGTATTTTGATTACTAAAAACAATTAAAACCATCATATTAAAGCCTCAAGTTAAAAACCTTGAGGTTTTTTTATGCTAAATAATCAATTAGCAGTATCTTTGCGCAAGCAAAAAAGTAAGCTAAAATTTTGAGTACAACAACTACGGTCGTAAAACATACAGCAATTTCAGATTTTAAAGAAATTACAAAAATGCGTTTGTCTCTAAGCGTAGTTTTTTCATCTATTGCAGGTTATTTACTTGGTGCAGATACAATAAGTGTAAAAGTCTTAATTTTATTAGCTCTTGGCGGTTATTTTATGGTTGGAGCAAGTAATGCGTTTAATCAAATTATAGAAAAAGATTTAGATGCTTTAATGCATCGCACAAAAAATAGACCAGTTGCTTCAGGAAGAATGACTGTAAATACAGCATTTATAATTGCTTGTGTTTTTACTATTTTAGGTATAGTTATTCTTTATACTATTAATCAGCAAACAGCAATGTTTGGTGCTATTTCAATATTTCTTTACACTAGTGTTTACACACCTTTAAAAACAAAAACACCTTTATCGGTATTTGTAGGAGCTATTCCAGGAGCTATCCCATTTATGTTAGGTTGGGTAGCAGCAACAGATCATTTTGGTATAGAACCAGGAACTTTGTTTGCACTTCAATTTTTTTGGCAATTCCCACATTTTTGGGCAATAGGCTGGTTTTTATTTGAAGACTATAAACGCGGTGGGTTTTTTATGTTACCTACAGGAAAACAAGATAAAGGAACAGCTATTCAAGTAATACTATACACTATTTGGACTATTTTAGTTTCAATAATTCCAGTTTTTGGTTTTACAGGAAAATTAGAATTATCGATAGTAGCAGCAATTATTGTTTTTGCATTAGGTTTAGTAATGTTATACTACGCTATACTTCTTTATAAGAAAATGACCGAAAAAGCGGCAAAACAATTAATGTTATCTAGTGTACTTTATATAACAATTATTCAAGTTATTTACGTCGTAGACAAATTTTTAAGATAAACAATGGATTTAACCGAAGGAACAATTCAAGAAAAACACAGAAGATCAAGAAAAATGATGCTATACTTTGGTATAGGAGCATTAATTATGTCTTTTGCAGGTTGGACTAGTGCATTTATAGTAAGTAGTTCTAGACCAGATTGGTTATCAGATTTTGTAATGCCTCAGCCTTTTTGGACTAGCATTATAATTATGATAATTAGTAGTGTAACTTTTATAATAGCTAGAAAAGCTTTAGAAAAAAATAATAAATCATTAACAACTGTAATGCTAGTAGTTACATTTGTTTTAGGGCTATTATTTGTTTTAAATCAAATTAAAGGATTTAATCAAATTATAGACATGGGATATAATTTTACAGGACCAACAAGTAATGTAACGGTAAGCTATATCTATCTTATAGCAGTGGTACATATTATTCATGTTCTTGCAGGATTAATACCAATTTTAGTAGTAATAGTAAATCATTTAAGAGGAAAATATACCTCAGAAAATTATACAGGTTTTGAATTAGCCGAAATATTTTGGCATTTTGTAGACCTATTATGGCTTTATTTATTCTTCTTCTTATATTTTTTCTTAAGCTAAAAATTGGCGTAAAACCTTATTTAGACGCGTTAAAATTTAGCGGAAGCAATTTTTTTAAGTCAATAAATTGATTATTTTTGTCACACTTTTTAACAACTAATTTAACACTATGAGCACGACAGTTGCAACTACCAATACAGAAGGTAAAACTTGGAGTGGTGGAAATGAGCCACTTAAAGCAAGTTATGGTAAAATGATGATGTGGTTTTTTATCGTAACAGATGCCCTTACTTTTTCTGCGTTTCTAGCAGCTTACGGATTTTCAAGATTCAAATTTATAGACTCTTGGCCAATAGCAGATGAGGTTTTTACTCACGTACCTTTCTTACACGGTCAAGAATTACCTATGATTTATGTGGCGTTTATGACGTTTATATTAATCATGTCTTCTGTAACAATGGTATTAGCGGTAGATGCTGGTCACCATATGAAAAAGAATAAAGTAACTTGGTATCTTTTCTTAACAATTATTGGTGGTATTATCTTCGTTGGTTCTCAAGCTTGGGAATGGGCAACATTTATAAAAGGAGATTATGGTGCTGTTCAAACAAAAGGAGGAAACATTTTACAGTTTGGAGAATATAAAACAAACGAAAACGGAGAACAAGAATTTAAAAGAGTAGCAGTTAAAGATTTTGTTATAGTATCTCCTACAGAAAGAACTAATCACGAGCGTAAAAACGGACTTTGGTTTGTAGATGAAGGTACATTACCTCCTTATCAAATCAAAGATGTTGTTGCTGGTTTAGAAGCTAATCCAAATATTTTAGTAAGAACTCAAATTTTAAATGAAGAAAGAGAAAAAACTATACTTTCTCGTGAAGAGTCATTAGCAGCTATCAAAAATAACGGTAAGCGTGTTGTAGAAGGTGCAAACTTAGAAGTTAATGAATATGGATCGCCATTATTCGCAGATTTCTTCTTCTTTATTACAGGTTTTCACGGTTTTCACGTACTATCAGGAGTAGTAATTAATATTATCATTTGGTTTAATGTTATTTTAGGAACTTACGAAAGACGTAAAAGCTACGAAATGGTTGAAAAAGTTGGTCTTTACTGGCACTTTGTAGATTTAGTTTGGGTATTCGTATTTACATTCTTCTACTTAGTATAATTTAATAGAAAAAGATTTATCATGGCAGATACACATAAATTAGAAATATTTAGAGGACTTATCAAGTTTAAGTCTAACACTCAAAAAATTTGGGGCGTATTAATCTTACTATCTATTGTTACAGCTGTAGAAGTTGTATTAGGTATTTACAAACCAGAAGCTTTAGAATCTCATATATTAGGGATGAAAGGTTTAAACTGGATCTTTATCATACTAACAATAGTAAAAGCATATTACATTACTTGGGACTTTATGCATATGCGTGACGAAACACCAGGGTTAAGACGTGCAGTTGTTTGGACAGGTGTATTCTTAATCTGCTACCTAGTATTTATTTTATTACAAGAAGGTGGATACGTTTATGATGTTTATGATAATGGTTTTATTAAAAGAGATTTCTAATATAGAAACTTAACATAAATTATAGTAAAAAAGGTGGCTTTATAAAGCCACCTTTTTTTATTTTTGCATAACTAAATACATTTCATAAAAATGACGAAGAAAAATATAAAAAAAGGAGCTATACTAAGCATTCTATTCTTTCTACCAGTTATTTTTCTTTTGTTTCTGTACCCATCTACAAATAATTATAATCCATTAGATGTAGTGCATGAAGATGTTTTAGATTTTTCTAATCTTTCTTCAGCAAAAACAGACATAAATCTTAAAGATCACATAACAGTTTTGGGTTTTTTAGGTGAAGATCCAGAATCAAAAATTGTAGAAACTTCAAATTTAAAAGAGCTTATTTATGATAAGTTTCAAGGGTTTAAAAAGTTTCAAATTGTGATGATTGTAGCAGAAGGTACAGAAGATAAAACAGAACGATTATCTAAAGAGCTATCTAAATTTGAACCTTTGGAATATTGGCATTTTGTTTCATTAAGCAATTCTGATATAAAAAAACTGTTTAATAGTTTAAGATCAAGTCAAGTTTTAGACTATAATCAGGCTATTAGTAATGTTTTTATAGTAGATAAAGACCTAAACCAAAGAGGACGATTTGATGATAGGTCAAAACGAGAAATTAAAAGAGAAGAGAAGCCATATATTTTAACCTCATACAATGCAACAATGGTTTCTGAGTTAAAAAATAAATTAGCAGCAGAAGATTTGCGAGTACTTTTTACAGAGTACAGACAAAAACGTAAAGGCGAATTTAACTCAACAGTTAGAAGAGCAGAAGATTTAAAAGGAGAGCAAAATGAGTAAAAAAGCAAACTATTCATACGTAGGAATATCGTTTATTATTTTACTGTTTGGAATTATTTTTATTCCAAAAATTGTAGACAGAATAACTAACAAAGATGTAAATCGTACCTATGAAAGTAGATCAGGAAGTATATTAAAAAATCCTTCAGAAGTAGATAAAAAAGATCAAGCTTTAGAGTATTTGGTTATTAATGGTAAACGTAAAAAGGTGCCAGAATTTAGCTTTACTGATCAAAACGGAAACACGATTACTAACAAAGATTACTTAGGTAAAGTTTATGTGGTAGAGTTTTTCTTTACAACATGCCCAACTATTTGCCCAAGAATGAATAGAAATTTAGTCGAAGTTCAAAATACTTTTAAAAACGAAGATAACTTTGGTGTAGCGTCGTTTAGTATTATGCCAGAGACAGATACGCCAGAAAAATTAAAAGAATATGCCGAAAACTACGGAATAACAAATCCTAATTGGCATTTAATGACAGGAGATAAACAAGATATTTATAACTTGTCAAATATTGGATTTAATATCTTTGTAGATGTAGAGAATTTTGAACATTCAGGAGATTTTGCTTTAGTAGATAAAAACGGATTTTTACGATCTAGAAAAGATGACTTTGGTAATCCAAAAATCTTCTACAAAGGTGTAATTAGCGAGCAAGAAAAAGTAGACGAAGACGGCAATCCGCAAGAAATCTCAATGCTAAAAGAAGATATAGCCAAATTATTAAAAGAATAAATAAACGTCACTTTCAGTGATTTTGAGGTACGAAAAATTGTATCGAGAAGAAAACATGAGCATAGAAAACCTACAAGAAGAAAAAAAGTACAACAAATGGATTGTTGCACTTTCGGTAATTATCCCATTAGCAGTCGCAGCATTATTTGGTATAAAACTTAAAGACTTTGGTATAGATGTAGAACCATTAACCTTTTTGCCTCCAATTTATGCAGCTATTAATGCAGTAACAGCAATTGTTTTAGTATATGCTGTAATTTCTATTAAAAAAGGACAACGCAAACAACACGAAAATTTAATGAAGTTTGCAATTACACTTTCTGTATTGTTTTTATTAATGTATGTTGCTTATCACATGACAAGTGACTCGACCAAATTTGGAGGAGAAGGTGCTATAAAATACATCTATTACTTCATTTTAATTACTCATATTGTATTGTCTGTTGCAGTAATACCATTTGTGTTAATTACATATGTTAGAGCCATTACAAACAATTTTGAAAGACATAAAAAAATAGCAAAAATTACTTTTCCGTTGTGGTTGTATGTTGCAGTTACAGGAGTTATAGTTTATATAATGATTTCACCCTATTATGTTTAATTTGTCTGTTTGAGCGCAGTCGAGAACTAATTAATAATGAAAACAAAATTTCTTTTTATAATTATATCATGCTTTTTCTTTCTAAAAAGTAATGCGCAATGCGCAATGTGTCGTGCTGTTTTAGAAAACGAAGAAGGGCAATCTGCAGCAAAAGGAATTAATGACGGTATTATTTATTTAATGTCTATACCTTATATTTTAGTATTTGGTTTAGGCTTTTTTGTGTATTGGAAATATTTTAGGAAGAAAATTAAAGAATGAACATTCTTGTCAAAAAAACACCAAGTTACTTACATAACTAGATTTTTTTTTTTCACTTTAGCGAATATTAATCAAAAATATTTATTAAAATGAAAAAAATTAAAGGCTTGGCAATTGCTACTGTTTTTGTTGGTTCAATGCTTTGTTCTTCTGATTTAGAAGCGAGAGTAACTGGAGGAGGAACAAGAATTGAAGGTAATTGTGTAGTAACGTATGAAACACATTCAATTTTATTTGGACTAATTACTTGGGAAGAAGAAACTTCAAGAATTTGTGGAGATAGTCCAATTGAATTTGACTATGATGATACTTGTTGTAGTTAAAAATTAAAGAAGGATAAATATCCTCCTTTGTTTAAAACAATGAATAAATATATATTATTTTTTTTCTTTTTTCATTTCATCTCATTTTCTCAAGAAATTTCGGGAACAATAATAGATTTTGATTCCAGTAAAAAATTACCTTACGCTAATATTACATTTTTAAAAGTTAATAAAGGAGATTACTCTAAAGATGATGGCTCGTTTAACTTAACATTGCCCAATAACGATTTAATTACAGATAGCCTGTTGATAAGTTTTGTTGGGTATCTATCCAAAAAAATAAGTGTAAAAAGTTTATTGAATAGTCATAAAATTATTAAGCTTAAAAAGGATAATCAAGTTTTAGACGAAGTTATTCTTAACGTAAAAAAAGCAAAGTATTCATCAGAAAATAAGATAAAAAGAGATAAATTTTTTAAAAAATTTAGCCCTTCGGTTCAATATGGATTAGAAAATGCTGTTTATATACAAAACCCTAAAAGAATAAAAGGTAAAGTAACCGCCTTAGATTTCTTTATTGAAAAAACAGATAGTGATAAGAGTAATTATAACGCTACTTACTTTAGGGTTTCTTTTTATGATATTGACTCTATAACAAACCAACCTTCTAAACCATTAATTAAAACTCCAATCCTAATTAAAAACACCAACCAAACTCAAAAAATATCTTTAAATTTAGAAAAGTACAACGTGCCTTTTAAAGTCAATGGTGTTTTTGTTGGTATAGAAACAGTAAAGCCTAACGCTACAGAATCTAATTCTAAATCTACTTTAACCTCACCTTCTTTAGTAATGACTTATAATGATAAAATGAGCACCTATTATAGGTATAGAGGTAAAAAGTGGAATGCTAGAGATTATAAACTAAAAGTAAACAGGCTATTAAAAAAAGCAGAATATTTATACTCTACACCATTAATACAACTTAAGGTTAAATATATTAAATAAGAAATTAGTGTTTAATTATTGATAGTTTAATGAAATTAAGCGTCTCTTTTATATTTTTTCTAGTTACCATAACAGGTTTGTCTCAAACTATACAAGGTGTTGTGCAGGATTCTATTTCTGAACAACCTTTAGTTTATGCAAATATTGTTTTAAATAATACTAATAAAGGAACGTCTACAGATGAGAAAGGTTTTTTTAGCTTTAAAGATGCAGTTCTTAGCCCTAATGATAGTCTGTTAATAAGTCATATAGGTTATTTAAATAAATATGTCAAAGTAAATGATTTTTCAAACACGGATAATCTTAAGTTTAAATTAAAAAAAGAACAGACTAACTTAGACGAAGTTATTCTTAATGTAAAAAAGGCAAAATATTCATCAACAAAATCTTTAAGTGTAAAACATAAAGGTTTATATGCTTCTTCTGAGCCCTTTGGAAACGAAACAATTACATTTATTGAAAATGAGAAGAATAAAAAAGGGAAGATAACTAATGTCGAATTAAACTTTAAAGCTAACAAAAGAGAAAATATAAAAACTTACAAAGCTTATTTTAGAGTCAAATTTTATGAACTAGACAGTATAACTAAAGCGCCTGGTAAGTTATTGTCTTATGATGATATTATTATTAAACCAGAAAATAAGACTCAGAAAGTAAAAGTAGATTTAGAGGATAATTTTATTTTATTTCCAAAGAATGGAGTTTTTGTTGGTCTAGAGGTTATTAAACCATCTTCGGTTACTGTAAACAGTTCAATGTATGTTGTCGCTCCTGCAATAACAAAATCACATACAGAAACACCATTGTCTTGGTACAGATACAGAGGTAAGAATTGGTTTTTAAATGACAGAAAATCTCCTTTTAAAAAGAAATTTTATACTAGTAATTATGTTTCAATTGATGTAAAATACATTAAATAAAAAAAGATTTTATTTCTACTTCCTAAGTTGATTTTAACTTTTAACAAAATATTTCAAAAAAAATTGTAACAAATCTTGTCCTTTGTAGTCTAATTGATAATGAGTAACTTAAATCAATCAAAAACCATCAATTATGCTCACCATAAAAAAACTACACAAGTCTTACCCAATTGGGGATTCTAGTCTACATGTTTTAAAAGGAATTGATTTACAAGTCGAAGAAGGCGAAATGGTAGCCATCATGGGTTCTTCTGGTTCAGGAAAATCAACACTACTTAATATTATAGGTATGTTAGACGAAGCTGATGAAGGAGAATATATTTTAGATGGTGTACCAATTAAAAATCTTACAGAGAAAAAAGCAGCCATATATCGTAATAAATTTTTAGGATTTATATTTCAGTCATTTAACCTAATTAGTTACAAAAACGCTTTAGAAAATGTGGCGCTACCGCTATACTATCAAGGTCAAAAAAGAAAAGATCGTTTAGAAAAAGCTTTATTTCACCTTGAAAAAGTAGGTTTAAAAGAATGGGCACATCACTTACCTAACGAGCTGTCTGGAGGACAAAAACAACGTGTAGCAATTGCGCGTGCTTTAGCAGCTAACCCAAAACTATTATTAGCAGATGAGCCAACGGGAGCTTTAGACACCAAAACATCTCATGAGATAATGGATTTTATCCAGTCTTTAAACGATGAAGGAAAGACTATTCTTATGGTAACACACGAAGAAGATATTGCTAGTATGTGTAAGCGTATTGTACGTCTTAAAGATGGTGTAATTATGGAAGATACATTTGTAGAACAAGTAAGAGCTTCTCAATATGTTTGATATAGATCTTTGGCGCGAGATATTTCAAAGTATCAACAAAAACCGAACTAGAAGTTTGTTGTCTGGTTTTACGGTAGCGTTTGCTATTTTATTATTTGTCATACTTTTTGGGATTGCTAACGGACTTAAAAATACGTTTGCAGAAGCATTTGTAGATGATGCAGCCAATTCTATTTTTATCAATGCAGGTATGACTACTAAAGCCTATAAAGGATTGCAGTCAGGTAGACGTATTCAACTTAAAAATGAAGATCAAAACTTTATTGAAGACGAGTACGGTAATAAAGTTCAATACATCACTTCTAGAATTTATAAAAATGTCAACGCCTCATTTCGTAACGAAAAAAACAGTTACAATTTAAGAGCAGTAAATCCTGATCATCAGTTTTTAGAAAAAACAATGATAAGAGATGGACGTTACATAAACCAATTAGATATAGATAATAAGTCTAAAGTTGTTGTTATTGGTCGTTTGGTAGAAGAAGATTTATTTTTAAAAACAACTGCTTTAGGTAAATATATAAACCTAAGTGGTATACCTTATAAAGTTGTAGGAATTTTTACAGACGATGGTGGCGATAATGAAGAACGAATGATTTATATGCCTGTATCTACCGCACAACAAATTTATGGTAATAACGATTATATAGATCAGATTAACCTAGGCTACAATCCAGAATTAGATTACGATCAAGCTATAAACTTTGGAAGACAATTAGAAAACAAATTAAAAGAACGTTTTACAGTGTCTCCAAAAGATCAGCGTGCCATTAGAGTACGTAATATGGCAGAAGGGACAAAGCAAGTTGGTATGATGACTTTTGGACTAACTGTTATAATTATAGTTATTGGTTTTGGTACACTAATAGCAGGTGTTGTTGGTATTAGTAATATCATGATATTTATTGTTAAAGAACGTACTAAAGAAATAGGTATACGTAAAGCACTTGGGGCATCACCACGATCAATAGTTTCAATAATTTTAATAGAATCTATCCTAATCACAGCAATTGCTGGTTATGTAGGATTGTTAATTGGTGTTGGTGTTTTAGAGTTTGTTGGACCAATTTTAGAGCCTTACTTTATTAAAGATCCAGGTGTAAGTACAAGTTTGGTTGTAAGTGCAACCATAACGTTAATCATTGCAGGATCTATAGCAGGATATTTACCAGCAAAAAAGGCGTCAAAAATAAAACCAATAGTAGCACTTAGAAACGATTAATATGAAGTTTTTATTCGAAAGAGATACTTGGCAAGAAGTGTACGAAAGTTTAAGCAAAAATAAACTTCGTACCATATTAACCATGGTTGGTGTTTGGTGGGGAATTTTACTCCTTATCGGCTTACTTGGTGCTGCACGCGGATTAGAAAATTCGTTTAACAGATTATTTGGTGATTTTGCAACAAACAGTGTATTTGTTTGGGGACAAAGTACAAGCAAACCATTTAAAGGTTTTCAAGAAGGAAGACAAGTACAATTGCAATTATCTGACGCTAAAAAAGTAGAAGAAAATGTAGAAGGTATCGAGTTTGTTGTGCCTCGTAATCAAAACCAAGCGCAAGTGGTTAGAAATTTCTTATCAGGTACATTTAGTTTAAACGGAGATTATCCTTTATTAGATAAAGTACAGAAGAAAAAACTAATTCACGGTAGATTTATCAATCAAAACGATATTGATAATAACAGGAAAGTTGTTGTAATTTCAGAAGAAGTCTACAAGCAATTATTTGAAAAAGATGCCGAAATGATTGGCGAGTACATTCAAATAAACGACATGAATTTTAAAGTGGTTGGTATGTTTCAAAACGGAAATGTAAATATGGGACCAACCAGTGATATGCACATACCATTTACAACATTTCAGCAAATCTATAATTTAGGAGATAGAATTGGTTGGATGATGATTACCGGTAAACCAGAATATGACATCGCTCAAATAGAACAAGACGCAAAATTATTACTGCGTAATCTAAATAGAATTCACCCAGAAGATAATCGTGCTTTTGGTAGTTTTAACTTAGGTAAAGAGTTTAAAAAAGTTACGGGCTTTTTAGTTGGTATGCAGTTTTTAACTTGGTTTGTAGGTATAGCAACATTAATTGCAGGTGTTTTTGCAATTGGTAACATTCTTTTAATTACAGTAAAAGAGCGTACTAAAGAAATTGGTGTAAGACGAGCATTAGGGGCAACACCTTTTGAGATAAAACGACAAATTTTAGTAGAAGCCGTTTTCTTAACCATATTTGCAGGAATATTAGGAATAATTTCTGGAGGTTGGATATTAATAGCATTAGATGCAGCTTTTGGACAAGGTGATGAAGCTGTTATAGTAAACGCTTCAGTCTCTATAGCAGTCGTTTTTATAGCATTAATTATACTTGTTGTTTTAGGAACATTAATAGGATTAATACCAGCATTTAAAGCCACAAGTATAAAACCAATAGAAGCATTAAGAGAAGAATAAACTAAACAATCAAAATTAATAATCAATACAATGAGTAAAACAGCAAAAATCCTAATTAGCGTCATAGTAATAGTATTACTGCTAGCTGTAGTTTTAAAGTATTTTAATAACGCTAATTCTAAAGCTATTGAAGAGTTTAAAGTGGAAGAGCCATTTTATACCTCAATTAACACTAAAGTTGTCGCAACAGGAAAATTAAATCCAGAGGAAGAAATTGAGCTTAAACCTCAAATCTCAGGAATCGTAGATAAAGTGTTAGTAGAAGAAGGAGATATCGTAGAAAAAGGAGATTTAATTGCAAAAATTAGAGTCGTTCCTAACGAGCAAAATTTGGCAAGTGCAAGTAGTCGTATTGCATCAGCTAAATTATCTATGAATAATGCCGAAACACTGTACAACAGAAACAAAACTCTTTTTGAAAAAGGAGTAGTTTCTAAACAAGATTTTGAAAATAGCGAGCTGTCTTACAACCAAGCTAAAGAAACTTACAACCAAGCTTTAAACGATTATCAAATCATAAAACGCGGATCGTTATCTGGCGGAAGTAGCGCAAACACAAACATTACTGCACAAATTGCAGGAACAATTCTAGAAATCCCGATTCGTGAAGGAGACCAAGTCATTCAAAGTAACAATTTTAATGCAGGTACAACTATTGCTACTATTGCAGATATGAGTAAAATGATTTTTGAAGGAAAAGTAGACGAAGCTGAAGTTGGTAAAATAGAAGAAGGCAAAAAAATAAAAGTAGTTTTAGGAGCTTTAAACGAAAAAGACTTCCCTGCAACTTTAACCTTTGTGGCACCTAAAGGAATAGAAGAAAATGGTGCAGTACAATTTACTATTAAAGCAGATGTAGATGTAGAACAATCTACAAGAATTAGAGCAGGTTATAGTGCTAATGCAGAAATAGAAATGGAAAGCAAAGACAGTATTCTTTCAATTAAAGAATCATTACTTCAGTTTGATAGAATTACAGAAAAACCTTTTGTAGAAAAGCAAAAAGAAGACGGCACTTTTGAAAAAGTAGATGTAGAAACTGGTATATCAGACGGTATCAATATCGAAATTACTGAAGGTGTAAGCGAAGGAGATAAAATAAAAGTGTGGAATAAAGCATCAAAAGATAATAATGATGGAGGTAACAACTAAGATAAAACAACTAACCTTAGTAGGATTGCTGTTAGTAGGATTATCTGCTTCAGCACAACAAAAAAAATGGAGTTTACAAGAGTGCGTAGATTACGCTCTTGAAAATAACATAACCATTTTACAAGGAGAAAATTCAATATTAAATAACGAGCAAAATATAGATGCTTCAAAAGGACAGTTTTTACCAAGCGTGAGTGGTTTTGTTGGACACACATTGTCATTAGGTAACAGAGAGTTATTTCCTGGTCAATTTGTAGACCGTACAGATAACTCAACTAACGCATCGATTAGTTTAAATCAAACTGTTTTTAATGGATTTAGATTAACTAATCTTTACAAACAATCTCAATTAAATTTAGAAACATCAAAGTTAGAACTTAACAGAATTAAAGATGATATTTCTTTAAATGTGGTTAATGCTTATCTTAATGTATTATTTAATATAGAAAATCTTGAAATAGCTAAAGCGCAATACAGTTTTAGTAAAAAACAATTAGATCAAGTAAGAGATTTAGTAGATGCAGGTGTGCAACCACAAGCTAATGTTTATGATGCAGAAGCAACATTAAGTAGCGACTTGCAAAGTGTTACAGTTGCAGAAAATAATTACGAGCTAGCATTACTTTCTTTATCTCAATTATTACAATTACCTTATGAAGGTTTTGAAGTAGAAGTTATAGAGTTAGATAACCCTTCATCAGAGTTAATGTATAATAACGCTAGTCCTATAGTTTCTTATGCTCTTGATAATAGATACGAAATTAAAGTAGCTCAAAAAAACATTGAAAACTCTGCTTTAAATACAGAAATATCTAAGAGTGGATATTTACCAACAGTTTCATTTAACTATGCATTTGGTTCTAATGTCTTTTTTACAAATCTTATAGACACAGAAGATTCTTTTTTCAATCAGTTAAATAACCAAAAAGGACATAGATTCTCACTAAATGTAAGCGTTCCAATATTTTCGCAGTTTCAAAATAAAACTAATGTCGCTAAAGCAAAAATTCAAGAAGAAAATGCTCAGCTTAATCTTAAACAAGCTAAGTTAGATGTAGAAGCAAATGTACAACGCGCTTTTACAGATGCTAAAGCTGCTTTAAGAGCTTATGAAGCTGCAAAGTCTAGTTTGCAATCTCAAAAAATTGCATTTCAAAACTCACAAGAAAGATATGACATAGGCGCAATGAATGCTTTTGATTTAGAACAATCAAGATTAAGATTGGTCAATGCAGAATCATCTTTAATTAATGCTAAATACGATTTTATTTTTAAAACAAAAGTGTTAGATTTCTACCTTGGTAAACCAATAACTCAGTAATACTTTGGCATACATTTTAAATATAGAAACTGCAACAACAAACTGTTCTGTTTCTGTTGCAAAAGACGGTAAAACTATAGCTTTAAAAGAAGACTATGACAACGGTTATAGTCATGCAGAAAAACTTCATGTTTATATAGATGAAGTTTTAAAAGAAGCACAAATCGAAAAACAACAATTAGATGCAGTTGCGGTTAGTAAAGGACCAGGTTCTTATACAGGTTTGCGTATTGGTGTATCAGCAGCAAAAGGATTATGTTTTGCTTTAGATGTACCTTTAATCGCGGTATCTACTTTAGAGGCTTTAGCACATCAAGTTGAAGCTGAAAGCGGCTTAATTGTACCAATGTTAGATGCAAGACGCTTAGAAGTGTATTCAGCAATTTTTAATTCAGATTATCAAGAAGTAAGAGCTATTGAAGCTCAGGTTTTAGATGAAAATTCTTTTTCAGAATATTTAAAAGCGAATAAAGTTTACTTTATAGGAAACGGTGTAAAAAAGACAATGGATTTAATTAAAAGTGAAAATGCAGTTTTTATAGAAGAAAAACTACCTTCTGCAAATGAAATGAGTGCATTGTCTTTTGAAGCCTATAAAAAAAGCAACATCCAAGATGTTGCTTACTTTGAGCCTTTTTATTTAAAAGATTTTGTTGCTTTAAAATCTAAAAAATAATTAGTTTTCTTGTTTTTGTATTTCTACGCTATGTGGATAAGGTATTTCTATTCCTGCAGCATCTAAAGCTTCTTTAGTGTTTTCCATAGTTTCAAAATATACAGCCCAATAATCTTCAGTCTTACACCAAGGTCTAACAGCAAAATTTACAGAGCTATCAGCTAGTTCTAAAACGTTAACTGTAGGAGCTGGCTCTTGTAAAACCTTCGGGTTATCAGTAATAACTTTCATTAAAACCTCTTTAGTTTTTTTAATGTCAGAATCATAACCAACTCCAAAAACCAAATCCACACGTCTTGTACCTTCCGTAGTGTAATTAACAATGTTTCCATTAGATAATGCACCGTTTGGGATGATAATTTCTTTGTTAGAAAGACCTATAAGTTTGGTGGTAAATATTTCGATTTCTTTTACAACACCTATTTCACCTTGTGCTTCAATTAAATCACCAATTTTAATTGGTTTAAAAATCATTAATAAAACACCTCCAGCAAAGTTGCCTAAAGATCCTTGTAAAGCCATACCTACAGCTAAACCAGCAGCAGCTAAAATGGCAGCAAAGGATGTGGTTTCTACACCTAATTTAGATAGAATAGCTAGGATTAGCAAGATTTTTAAAACCCAACCTAAAAAATTTATAAGAAACTTTTTTAAGCTTTCGTCATAGTCTCTTTTTTCCATAAATTTTTTAGTAGAGCTTAGTAGTTTTTTTATAATCCATGACCCTACAACCCAGATAATAATTGCTGCGATTATTCTTAATCCATAATCGGTAGCGTACTTAATACCTGTATCAATCCATTCTTCTTTCATAAATAAAATTTTAATTGTTTAACTTTAAGTTCAAAGTTAGGAATTTATTGTTCGTTAGGAATTTATTGTTCTAACTTGTTTTATATTTGATAAAACTATTCAAATAGTTAAAAAGCGATTTTTATCGATGAAATAGTTAAATTGTCAAATTTATTAGGCAAAATTTATGCGATGTCGTAAATTCAAGCACATTTTTAACAAATTCTTTACAGTAAGCATGAAGAAATTTTTACTATCGTTATTCTCTTTTTTCTTGGTAATCTTAGGATGGGCACAAGATATTAATATGCAAAACGGAACATTTAACCAATGTTCGGGTGTTTTTTATGATTCTGGAGGACCTTCATCTAACTATGCAGATGATGAAGATTTTGTTATAACTATATGTCCAGATGGACCAGAACAATTTATTCAATTAGACTTTACTTTGTTTAGTACACAGGTTAGTTTAGACGTCATGACTATTTATGATGGAGACGATATTACAGCACCTGTAATAGGTAGTTATTCTGGTGGAGGAGCTGCAAATAACCCGGGTACTATTTCTGCGTCACCAACTAGTACTACAGGTTGTATTACTATTCAGTTTACTTCAGATAGTGGAGCTAACACTTTAGGATGGGCAGCAAACATCTCATGCTTACAATCCTGTCAAACTATAACGCCTAGTATAGATTCAACAGATCCTGTTGCAGATGGAACTGGTGTTATTCAAATCCCCTTAGGCGGTACAGTGTTGTTTGATGGAAGTGCAACGTTTGAAGATGATGGTACTGGAGCTACTTATAACTGGAATTTTGGAGATGCAGGTGTAGCTTCAGGACAATCAGTTAGTCATACATATAATAACCTTGGGACTTTTACAGCTACGCTTACAGTAACAGATACAAATCCAACAGGATGCTCGGCTTCAACATCCGTTACAGTAGAAGTACTTAGTCCATATATAGATGTAGATCAAACAACTTATACTGTGGATGAGTTGGTTACAGATGTTTTGATTGATAGTCCATGTGCAGCAGTTTCAAATATTAATTGGAGTACAGGGACTAATTTTGGTAATGATAATGGTATAGGGTATTTTACAGCCTTACCAGGAGCTTTTCCTTTTGAAGCAGGAATTATTTTAAATTCAGGAGATGCAATGGAAGCAGAAGGACCAGAAACTGGTACACAAAGTAGTGGTGGATGGCCAGGAGATGCCGATTTGGAAAATGCAATTCCTGCTTTAAATGCGAATGATTCAAATGATGCTAGTTTTATCCAATTTGATTTCGTACCTATTGCTAATTCAATAAGCTTTGACTTTTTATTTGCGTCAGAAGAATATGGTGGTTTCCAATGTAGTTTTACTGATGCATTCGCTTTTTTACTAACAGATTTGACTACAGGAGTAACTACTAATCTTGCATTAGTACCAGGTACAACAGATGTAGTATCTGTATTTACAGTTCGTGATAATACTTATAATGGTGGATGCCCATCTGTAAACCCAGGATATTTTGATTCTTATTATGGCCCAGGTGGAGAACCTCTAAATAATGCCCCTATTGACTTTAGAGGCTACACTAGATCAATGACGGCTTTTTCAAACGTAACACCTAACAATAATTATCGTATTAAATTAGTTATTGCAGACGCGTTTGATAGTGCATATAATGCTGCTGTATTTTTAGGAGCAGGTTCTTTTGACTTAGGAGGAGATTTAGGTGACGATGTAACAATTGATGCAGGAACTGCAATTTGTGGAGGAAATCCTATTACATTAGATACAGGACTTACAACAGCTACACATACTTGGTATTTTGAAGGAAATCCTATAGCAGGAGAAACGGGACCAACTATAGATGTTTATCAAGAAGGAAATTATAGTGTAGATATTGTGTATTCAGCTTCTTGTCAAACTTCAGATTCTATTTATATTGAATTTTTACCTAGCCCTACTGTTGAAAATACAATAGACTTAATACAATGTGATGTGTTTTCTTCAGATGAAACATTTGATTTAACGGTTAATGATGCTGAAGCTATTGGTACTCAAGATGCTTCTCTGGTTAATGTTAGTTATCATAATTCTCTAACAGATGCTCAAAACGATACTAATCCAATTACGACGCCCGATAATTATATAACTTCAGGTCCTTACCCAGAAACTATATTTGTAAGAATAGAAGATAGTGCTTCTGAAACTTGTGTAAGTACTGATAGTTTTACTTTAGATATTTATTCCTTATCAATCAATCCAGCGTCAGATATGGTAGTTTGTGATGATCCGAGTAATGATGGTGTAGAGCCATTTGATTTAGAGAGTCAGACGCCATTTATATTAGGGACACAGCCAGCTTCCGATTATGTAGTTACATATCATAATAGTTTTGCAGAAGCAGATTCAGACACAAACGCATTAACGAGTCCTTATGTCGGCGGACCAAACGAGCCAATCTATGTAAGAATAGAG
>Ga0256829_1000829_pt1 | contig 27931 bp, 22 predicted proteins | sample 131447metaG_FD_185979 | JGI IMG/M metagenome (GOLD analysis project Ga0256829, IMG submission 185979) | Hydrothermal vent microbial communities from Lau Basin, Pacific Ocean - 131-447 | ecosystem: Environmental > Aquatic > Marine > Hydrothermal vents | place: Pacific Ocean: Lau Basin | collected... | reverse complement strand
TGTTTCCAAAAAAATGGACACTCAGCTCTGTATATCTTGGGGTTTTTCTAAGTAACTCATGATCTTTATCGGTAAATCGCTTGCGCATCATCTTTTCCATTTAAATTTCTATCATGGTAAAATATAACTTAATTATATATACACCATGTTTGCATTAATATTATAAAATACACCTTGAATATGTTTATGCATTTATTATAAGTTAACAATACCTTCTGGATACAGCTCCTGCAATTCATCTTTTGTAGCATTTATAATATATTCTTCTAAGTCATCTGTTAACAGTTCTGATTTAGATTTTTTAGATTTTTTTCCAATAAAAGGCATTGTATAATTTTTATTATGGATTCTGTAATGCTCCTCTGATTCCATCATATTATCAAGATTTGCATTCCGAATTGCTTTACTAAGAACTTTATCTGAGAGCTGGACGCCAAGGTTTTTATATAAAAACCTAATCTCCTGAACCGTATTTTCTACTAAATTTTCATATTTTAAAAAATGTATTCGTTGAGCATCATTTCTTTTATACATCCAACTATTTATATGTTTTTTCCATGCCACAACTCCATAAGTATCGTCTTTTACAAAAGCTTCAAAATCAGCTTTATATCCAGAATGAATCATCATATTATAATAACTTATCATAACATCTACAGGATGTCGTATAAGATAAATAACGAATATATAACTATGGTTAAATTGCGAATGAGATTTTATAAACGTTCTATTTAAAAATCTATTAATCATAGCCTCTTTGGTTTGATGAACATCGATTATATACTTTTGAATATTGTAAAAAGTTGCTATTTCATCTCTATTGATTAATTGTAATTCAATATTGCTAATGATATGCGATAACCAAGTTACACCACTCTTTGGAAATTCTACAATATATATATCGTCATGCATTGGATTTTTTACAACCAGATTTTGATCTACCATTTTATAGCCTTTTTACACAATATCATATCACAAAACTCACAATAAAACACATTTGCTTGCTTCAACACTCTTTATTAACTTTGAAACTTTCTGACTAACACCAGCATATCTTTAAAGAAATTATGATTATTAAAACCGAGCTTTAAATTCCAATATATTACTTCGTGTATATTTTCATTCACACTAAAATCTATCTTGATACCATATTTCTCACCAGCTTTTTTTAAATAAATCTCATGAAAAGTATTACCAAGCCTAGCAATATCTGTTTGCTCGCAATCAAAAAATTCTAAATTTTCAAAAAACTTATTAAAATATAGCTGATGTTGTTGTTCAAAATCATTTATTGTTGTATTTTTATGATTTAAGTCTCGTACCCCTGCAAAAGCAACATCCTGTGAATATTGAATCAAAAAATCTATTAACTTAATATCTATTGAATTGATATTTTGTCTAATATGATTAGATATTAATACCTCTAAAGATTGACAAAAATCATAAATATCAGAAGGAGTGACAGATTGTATTTTACAGATATTGTCTTGAAACAATATCTCAACATTGCGTCTTTGTTTATCACTAAAACTAAATGCCTTAAAAGTAACATCTGGAAATCTAGCCATCAGCTCTTTGATATAGTCCATGAAATCTTTGTCGTTTAGATTTTCCTGTGTAGCCAAAAACCCAATTACATTTTTCTCATACAGATTTTCTAGTCTTTTTTTATCTATTGTAGCTTCAAGAGAATTTTTAAATACAAACTCATCATAATGCTCATCATCTCTTGATGGCATATATACTTCTGCCTTAAAATTTCGCTCATCATCACTATAATAAAATTTCAACTTTTTTGCATTGTTTTTGTATTTATCTAAGAGTTGATAGTTTATACACATCTGTTTTAGATCGTATATGTTGTTTATTGATCTGTCTTTTGAGTTTACATGCAAAGTATCTATCTCTTTATCATCAATCTCAACTATGATTGTCGTGATCTTATCCAGATCCAAACTCATCTCTATGCCCATGCTAATAGCATCAATGCTTGCCTGGATGAGTCCTGCTAGTGAAAAAAGCCAATACCTATGGGCATAAACCCACTCTATCATCTTTTGACGCTTATCGTTATCTGTTCTTGCATCTCTTACCTGAAGCTGCGCTATCTCGATCTCTTGGTGCATGATCAGAGCTTGCGTGGCGTCTATAAATATATCGGCAAACTTCTGCTGGGCAAAATACTCTTTTATATGATCGATCTCACTCATAATATCAGCCAATTTTTGAAAATCCACCTCTTCATAAAGTCTTTTTTGATCCAACTTGTCCATGATTTCACATTGATGCATTACATGTAAAAAAGCATCTTCCACCTCTTGCTTTATCTGCTTGGCAAAGATAAGCATCTGCTTTATCTTTTGTTTTGCGTCTGCTTGATCCTTTAAGATATCAACTGCTTTTCTGTTGCGCAGTTTTATCTTTGTCTTTTTTACAGATACATCTACAACCTCTTTAACGGCATCTGCAAAACTCATCTCAAGAGCACCTTCGATACGCGCACCCCCTTCTGTGGCATTGATAGTTTTTATTCCTTTTTCATTAGCACAAGAGATATCTGTTTCAAAAAAGTTTTTAAACAGTTTCCACACCACTGTTGTTTTAACTTGGCCCTCTCCACCGTAAGCAGGAACATAAATGGCATTTTGATTAGCAGGTGCATCTGCCTGACCAAATATATGACCCTCACTGTGTGTTGCTCCATCTTTAGCAAAAGCTAAGTCCTGACCTATTAAGATACAGTTTTTAAAATCGGCATGAAAAACAAGCTCATACGCCATATTTGCCGCACTCATGCCAATGCCGAGATAGCCATAGTCCGGCTTGTTAAAATATCTTGTATATCCAAACGGGCGCATGCTTATTTGAAGCACCCCCGCTTTTATCTCTTTAAATAGATCGGGATGGGCAATTGAGGTGATGGCAAAAACCACATCTTCACAAAATTCTTTAGAAACCGAGCTGTAAAATTTGGCCGTCTCTATTACACGCTCTAGTGAAAATACGATATCTGGCTTTATATCCTCTTTTTGGAGTATGGGAAATGAAGCGTCTATGCAACAAATAGTTACATAATCTTTTATCTTTTTAAGAAGCGGCAACTGTTTTTTTAGTGACGGACCCGTTGAGACGATAACTGCTGTTTGTGTATTTTTACACTGCTTTAGCAGCTGCATAAGCGTTGGAGTCTCAAGCATTTTGTCCATATTTGCTACTTGATGTTTTAAGCCGATTAACGCATCAACAGAGCTGTTGCCCGTGCCTCTTACGACATGTTCGATCGCTTGCAAAAACAGTGTATTTATCCTTATAATCTCATCACTGTAATGCCTCTCATAGTAATCAAGCGTTATAAAAAAAGTATATGTTTTACAGAAGAGTTTTGCTTCAGCAAGCATAAATATCATAATCGCCTCGGCACTGCCCATATCTTCACTATCTAACAAAACCAATCTATCTTGCTTTATTTCAGCCGTAAAGTCGTTAAAATGAAACGCTATATAGATAAGCTCAACCTCCGGCTCAACCACAACAACTCTGCGCAGAGTTTCATTTTGCAAGAGTGCTTTAAAAAAAACACCATTGCCTAAACCGTAAAAATATAAAAACGGATATCTTTGATACTTTACAAACTCGTTTAACTTGTTTTGCGTTTCATTTATCGGCACACCGGAATATAACACATCGCTGTTTTTAGTATCTGCGATATTTATATTAAGAGGGTCTTTTTCATCAACAAATACTTCAAAATTTTTATTTTCTTTGACTGAGAAAAGCTTGGTTGCAAGTTTCGGATTTTTCTCAACAAGCGTTTGAAGATTTTGTTCATAAAATGACATCTATTTCCTTGAAAGATTATATTTGATGTATATTTACATGTAAAGCATAAAGCCTTACACGTATTAAAGATACAGCTATTGTTACTGTAATAGTTTTAAAACATTTCGCTGAGCAGTATTTGCCTGAGACAAGGCATATGTACCAGATTGTGCTAAAATGTTTAGTTTTGAGAATGTTGCACTCTCTTTTGCAAAGTTAACATCCATAATTTGTGATTGTGCAGCCTTTACGTTAACCTGTGTAACTGAGATATTGTTTACTGTCGCTGTAAACTGATTTTGTGTAGCACCGATACCTGAACGGATCTTATTTAGATCTGTTAATGCGGCATCAGCTATGCTCATAACAGCCATAGCACCATGGAGCGTAGTAACACCGGCATCTTGCGCTTTACCGATACCTTGGACATTTAAGTTAGCATTAAAGCCCATAGCGCTTGCATTATTTGCTGAAATCTGACCGTTTATTGAACCTAAATTCACGGTAGCTTGAGCGGCATTTGCATTAATATCCGTATCTAATGTAGAATTTCCAGCCGCACTAACGACGATATCTTGCGCACCGGCACGTGTTAGGGTCAATCTACCAAAATTTATCGATTTATCACTAGAACCTAGTCCTGTTACAGCAGTTAAATTGGTACCGGAGATTTGAATACCGCGTCCATCAGTAGAATTAAGAACCAAGTTACCGCGATTATCAACCGTTGCACTAACACCCGTTGTTGAAGTGTAATTGTTAATGGCATTGACTAAAATATTTTGACTGTCGTTAGCGTTTGTCTCTGTGATATTTCCAAGATTAACACCGTTAATGGTAAGTCCTGTAATAGTCCCGCTTGCAACAGCGCTGGCTCCGGTACTCTCAACCTGAAAAGATGCCTTAACACCGCCTAGAGCATTTGAGTTTGCATTGATTTCACTAGCTAATGCGCCTATTCCGGTACCTGCACTAGTTGAAATAATGACAGAGGATAAACTAACTTTGTTAGTACCTACCGTAAAGTTTAATTGTGCACTGCCGCTAGCTGAAATATTGCTAGATGTCTCAAAACGAGTATTTCCTATTTTAGCTGAGTCGGTAGCACCTATGTTGGCGGTAATAGTCTGATTCGCATAAGCACCGACTTGAAACGACTTATTTGTAAATGAACCAGAAAGCAGTGACTGACCATTATATGATGTCGTATTTGCGATATCGTTTAACTCTGACATCAAAGCAGAGATATTTGCTTGAATCGCTTTACGCGTAGTAGTAGTCTGACCGGCTTGTGCGGCCTCAGTTGCCTGTGTTTTGATAGTATTTAATATACTTGTCTGCTGAGACATTGCGCCATCGGCAATTTGCAAAATACTAATACCGTTGTTAGCATTATTAATGGCCTGACCAAGTGAGCTTGCCTGAGATTTCAATGAATCGGCGATTGCCAAACCTGATGCATTATCCGCAGCACTATTGATACGAAGACCTGAACTAAGCGCTGTTAGAGCTTTAGCTTGTTGGTTGGCAATATTTTGCGCATTTACCTGAGCATTAAGAGCCGCAACGTTTGTGTTAATTACGTATGACATTATAAATCCTTTTATGTATAAGAGCTTTTGCTCTTTAAGTTATTTCAGCGTCCTTGCTGATATACTTATATCGGCTTATCGTACAAACTATTTAGCAATTTTTACAAAAAAACGGTTTTTTTGCTACACTTTCAAAACTAAAACATCTAAATATCGCATAAACAGGGAAGAACTTTGGATTTAATTATAGTCGAATCGCCGGCAAAAGCGCGCACAATAAAAAACTTTTTAGGCAAAGGCTATGAGGTTATAGCCTCAAAAGGTCATATACGGGATTTGCCAAAATCACGCTTTGGGATAACGGTTGATGAACAAAATACTCTCACTCCCACATACAGTGTTGCCAAAGAAAACAGTCCTACAGTTAAAGAGATACAGGCTCTTGCAAAAAAAGCTGATATTATATATATAGCGACCGATGAGGATAGAGAAGGTGAAGCTATCGGATGGCATATAGCCCAAGCGATAAAAAAAGACCCACTTAGCCTGCCTAGAATAGTCTTTCACGAGATCACAAAAAGCGCTATCACTCATGCGCTCCAAACTGCGCGAAAGATTGATATGGACCGTGTTAATGCGCAACAAACACGTAGGCTACTTGACAGGATAGTCGGCTACAAACTCTCTCCCTTGCTTAGTTCAAAAATCCAAAAAGGTCTCTCAGCGGGTCGTGTGCAGTCATCGACTTTAAAGATAGTTGTTGACAGAGAGCGTGAGATAAAGGCTTTTAAACCTCAAGAATATTGGAGCATCGATACACTATTTGAACCAAATATAGAAGCAGCCCTTGTCGAATTTGACGGCAAAAAATTACAAAAACTCACCATTGCCACAAAAGATGAGGCTGAGTCTATAACAGATATTTTAAAAAAAGATCTCTTTGCAATAGATTCTATAACAACAAAACAAAGAAAAACTGCAACACCTCCTCCGTTTATGACATCGACCCTGCAGCAGAGCGCTTCAAGCAAGCTAGGCTTTACGCCTAAAAAAACCATGATGGTAGCTCAGTCATTATATGAAGGAGTAAAAACTCCAAACGGCACCTCCGGTGTCATTACCTACATGAGAACAGACTCGCTAAATATAGCGGATGAAGCCATAGAATCAGTAAGAGCAGAAATCAAAAAAAGATTTGGCGATAAATATCTGCCTGCTTCTACTAAAGTTTATACTAAAAAGTCAAAAGGCGCGCAAGAGGCACATGAGGCCATACGACCGACTATGCTGGATTTCACTCCTGAAATTGCATCATCGTATCTTAAGGCAGATGAGATAAAATTGTATCGTTTAATCTATGAGAGATTTATGGCAACACAGATGGAAGATGCCCTGTTTGAGCAACAAACTATCATCTTTAAAGGCGAACGCGGCATCTTCAAAGCAACCGGAAGAAAACTTATTTTTGACGGTTTTTACAAAATACTTGGAAATGATGGCAAAGACAAGCTTTTGCCTGCTTTAAAAGAGGGTGAATCTATAAACATCAAATCCATCAAACCAACTCAGCATTTTACTGAGCCGCCTGCCAGGTACAATGAGGCTTCTATCATTAAAAAGCTTGAGGCTGAAGGTATCGGTCGTCCGTCAACTTACGCACCGACTATATCCACGCTTACTGCCAGAACTTACATAAATATCGAAAAAAAGCAGCTTGTACCTACTGAAATGGCGTTTAAAGTAACTGAAATTTTAGAAAAAAACTTCAGCAATATCGTAGATAGCTCTTTTACTGCCAACATGGAAGAGGTTTTAGACGAAATAGCCCAGGGTCACAAAGATTGGCAAAAAACGCTTCAGGATTTTTATTTTCCGTTCATGGAGCAAATAGCAAACGGTAAAGAAAACATAGCCAGCGAAAAACTTGCAAGACCACTTGGAAGAGAGTGTCCTAAATGCGGAAGCGAGCTATTGCTTCGTTCAGGCAGATATGGTAACTTTATAGCATGCAGTGCGTACCCTAAATGTAAATACACCGAGCAGGTAGAGGGGGAGAAAAAAGAGGAGGATAAAGAGCATTCAGAAGAAAAGTGTGATAAATGCGGTAGCGATATGATTATTAAAAACGGAAGAAACGGTCAATTTTTAGCATGTAGTGCGTACCCTAAATGTAAAAACACCAAACCTCTTAATTCAAATCTTAAAATCTCAGAAACTCCATGCCCTCAGTGCGGAGGCAAGCTTATATACAGACAGTCTAAACGAGGTGCATTTTGGGGTTGTGAAAACTATCCGGATTGTAAATTTATCTCAAAATTTGAACCAACCAAGCTAAAATGTAAAGAAGAAGGATGTGACGGCTTGCTTGCCAAAAGAACCTACAGAGGCAAAGAGGTATATGAGTGCATAAAATGTAAAAACCACACACCTGTGCAGGATAATCAAACATGAAAATAGGAGTACTCTCAGATACCCATAAAAAGATAGATCTGTCTCAAAAAATTATTCAACACTTTGTGAAAAACAAAGCAGAATTTTTAATCCATGCAGGTGACATTGTAGAACCTGAAATACTGCAACAGTTAAAAAACAGCGGACTTAAATATATCGCTGTTTACGGCAACAACGACTCACATCTTGCCAAATACCACAACTTATACAACCTCGTCCAAGAGCCGCACCACTTTAGGTATAAAAATACAAAATTTAAACTGATGCATATGCCGTTTTATTTATCAAAAGATGATGCCGATATTGTTATTTTCGGACACACACATGCATTTGAATGCGACTTTAAAAACAATACTCTGTTTTTAAATCCCGGGGAAGCATGTGCCAGAAATAAAGATCTCAGTGAATGCGCACTTTTAGAGATTACAGATAAAGCATATAAAGTAACGCGGTACAACAAAAAACCAAAAGAGAGTAAATTTAACGAAACTGAGCTAATTTTTGAGAAAATATCATGAAAAAGATTTTTTTATGTGCAATTAGCAATATAAACAGCGGTACATGTAATGAAGACTGTAAATTTTGCTCACAAAGCGTAAAATATAAAGCAGATATACAAAGATACACTCAAAAACCAATCGATAAGATTATAGATGAAGCCATAGCCGCACAACAAGCGGGAGCGCTTGGTTTTTGCCTCGTAACAGCGCACAAAGGTCTTGATGATAAAACTCTTGAATTTGTCTGTAAAACAGCAAGAAGCATCAAGCTGGCAGCTCCATCTTTAAGACTTATAGCATGTAACGGCACAGCTACTACTAAGCAGTTGCAAAGCCTCAAAAAAGCCGGCATTTTGGCTTATAATCATAATCTTGAGACATCTCGCAAATTTTACCCGCAAATCTGCACAACTCACTCCTGGGATGAAAGAGTGCAGACATGTAAAAATGTAAACGACTCCGGTCTTGCTTTGATATGCGGCGGTATTTTTGGCTTGGGGGAGAGTCGGGATGATAGACTCAGCATGCTTGAAGAGATACAAAAATTAAACCCTGTCTCCGTACCTATTAACTTTTATCACCACAACGAAGCTCTGCCTCTAAAGCCCAGTTCCATCACTGTTGACGAGGCGCTAGAACTTATAAAACTCACCAAAAAAATGATTCCAGGTGCACAGCGCATAATGGTTGCAGGCGGACGCGAATATATGTTTAAAGATAGACAAAAAGAGATATTTGGTGCTGGAGCAAATTCTATAGTCATAGGCAATTATCTAACAACAAAAGGTGAAAATGTGCAAAAAGATTTGGACATGGTACACTCTTTAGGTTATGATATCGCACTATCGGTAAATACACAAGATTAGATGATGACACATAACGCAGAGCTTATCATCACCATATCGCTCATTATTATCTTTGCTCCATTTTTTGCTAAAATATTAAAGCTTCCGACTACACCCATAGAGATAATACTGGGCTCAATTTTTGGATATATCGGTTTTTTGCAACATCACGATCTGTTTAAACTCGTAGCAGAATTTGGTTTTTTATATCTAATGTTTATAGCCGGCACTGAGATTGACATGAAACAGGTTTTAAAAATACCGGCAAAAATGCTTAAGCTGACTTTTGTTTATATCCTGCTTCTTTATGCTATTGCTGCGATATTTACACTGTATTTTTCCCTAAGCGGTGTGTTTATAGTGATTTTACCGCTTATTTCAGTCGGACTAGTGACAACGCTCTCAAAAGAGTATGGAAAAACCCCTTGGCTGGAGCTCTCCATGACAACCGGGGGTATAGGAGAAGTGGTTAGTATCACCATGTTAACACTTGTCTCAGCAGGACTAGAGCATGGCATGAGCCACGGACTGCTTAAAACTGTAGTATCATTGATTTTATTTTTACTGTTTATGTTAATTTTATTTAGAGCCCTGCAGCTACTTTTTTGGTGGTTTCCTCAAATATCGACCGTTTTAATGCCACACAAAGACAACAAAGAACAAGATATCAGACTCTCTATGGGGATACTGTTTATTTTAGTCGGAGTTATGCTGTATCTACACCTAGAGCTTGCATTTGGAGCATTTTTAGCAGGTATATTTTTACCTACGTTTTTTGACCATAAACATGAATTACCACAAAAGCTCTCAAGTTACGGTTTTGGATTTTTTATACCGATATTTTTTATCTATATAGGAAGCTCATTTGATTTGCACAGTCTGCTTACTAAAGGATTATTGCTTGAAGCCGTTACAATAACTGTCGTTATGATTGTTATGAGAACAATCAGTGCAACAGTTTTTATAAAATCCAACGGACTAAAAAATTCACTCCTATTAGCACTCAGCCACTCAATGCCGCTAACTATCCTAATAGCCATGGTAACACTTGCGTATAATACAAAAACAATAGATAAAATATCTTATGATGCTTTTATCCTAGCTTCTTTGTTTCAGGTAATCATCGTTATGATAATCATAAAAATAATACAAATGAAAAAGACCGCATAAGCTTTATTCTTTCTTTTGGATATAACATGCTATTTTATAACCATGGTTTAGTCCAAGCGCAATAGAGCCGCCTGACTCTTGTGTGATATCACCGGCTACAAACAATCCTTTAATATTTGTTTCATAATTATCATCATGAACAGGAACTCCATTTTGCTCTTTTATACCGGCATTTGCTAAAAATGAACTAGGAGTAGTGCCGCCTATTGCATAAATCACTCTATCAAAAGTATCAGCAGATATCTCATCAAATAAAACTTTCACTTTGCCATTGTCATCTTCAAGCCCTGAAATATTTACACCCAAAATAGGTTTAACTTCATTGTGGGCTATGGCATTTGCGATATTTTTTTGATTTGTCGGGTTTGCCCGTCTAAACGTCTCGCGTCTGTAACAGATGGACACATCATTTGTAGCTGCTAAGTCCACCGCATACTCTATAGCACTATCACCGCCTCCAACGACTAAAATCTTTTCTCCCTTGCCACATCCCTCAAGGGTGTATCCGATTTTTTTCCTAATAGATGACGGTATTTTGTATGTCGGTTTGTTGGGTTTACCCATTCTTCCTATCGTTACTACCGCATATTTTGTTTTAAAGCTTCGACCGGCTATATGTACATTAAACAAATCGCCCTCTTTTTCAATCTTGCTTACCTCAACATTTGTAATAAGCTCGATATCATGTTTGGCGATAACCTCATCAAAAAAATCAAGTGTACTCTCTTTTGTTCCGTCTAAAAAATACAAATTGCCGTCTAGCTCTACCTTTTGACCCTTCCAATCCTTGTCAACACGCTTATTGTCTTTATAATACTTACGAATAGTAGCATTATGATTGTCATCTTTTTCAAGCATTAAAATATTTTTAATCCCGCAAAGGTAACCCTCAACTGCCGCCGCTATACCGGCAGGTCCCGCTCCTATAACTATAAGATCGTATATTTTATCCATTGTTTGCCTTTATTGTAATTTATCTTTAAAATGATTTCTAAATTTTTCTATCTTAGGTGCTATTACCGTCTGGCAATACCCTTGATTTGGATTACGCTTAAAATAATGTTGGTGATACTCTTCTGCTTTGTAAAACTCATCAAGTAAAGAAACTTCTGTCACTATCTTGCGACTATAGTGCTTTTTTATTGTCGCTATCGCATCTAGGACAATCTGCTTTTGAGCATCATCATAACAATATACGACAGAACGATACTGAGTACCGGTATCTGCGCCCTGCCCATTTAACGAAGTCGGATCGTGCACGGCAAAAAAAATCTCCAAAATATCATGCAACGAAACAGTGCTATCATCATACTCAACCGATACAACCTCAGCATGTCCCGTGGTACCGCTGCACACCTGTTCATAAGAGGGATTATCTAACTCTCCCCCTGCGTATCCGCTAACAGCTTGCATAACTCCCTTAACAAGAGAAAATACTCCTTCCATGCACCAGAAACATCCTCCTCCTAAAACTATGCTTTGCCTTGCCACCTTGAGTCCTTTGGTTACTCATTTATATCAAAAATTATACCAAGCAACGCTTAAGCGTTTATTAAGGCAAGTAAGTATATTATAAACACAGATTATGAGAAATATAATTAAAAAGTGAAATCTCAACTAAATTTCTCAAAAAACAATAGAAATAAAAAGAGGCTATAATGAAAAGCGTATTAATATTAGGTGGTGGATTTGCGGGTGTTGAGTCGGCTATATATCTAAGAAAACATAACTATAAAGTTACACTAGTTAGCGATCGTGATTTTTTTTATATCTATCCGACTTCTATATGGGTGCCAACTCATGACGTTAAATTTAAAAATCTATGTGTTGGTCTAAAGGATCTTAAAAGAGTGCACGGTTTTAACACAATCATAAGCGAGGTTCAAAGTATTCAGGCTAAACAAAAACGCATCACTTTAAACAACGGCGATGTGCTGAGCGACTTTGATTATCTTATAATTGCACTTGGTGCATCTAAAATGAAACCTAAGGGCGTGCAACATACACTCTCAATATGTGGCGCACCGCAGCAATCCATGCAGATAAGAGACAAACTTGATGCTTTAATAAAACAAGGTAGCGGCAAGCTTGCTTTTGGCTTTGGAGGCAACCCCAAAGATAGTTCAGCCGTCAGAGGAGGACCTGGGTTTGAGCTTCTTTTTAATGTCCATAATATGCTTGCAAAAAAAGGCTTAAGAGATAAGTTTGAACTGACTTTTTTTGCCCCTATGCAACAACCGGGTGCCAGAATGGGAGACAAAGCTCTTAAAATGATGGATATGATTTTTAAAAAAAACAATATCCATAAACAATTTGGTAAAAAGATAAAAGAGTTTGTTGCCGATGGTGTGATTTTTGAAGATAACAGTAAGCTTGAGAGTGACTTTACAATGTTTATACCTGCGGGAGAGGGTCATAGTGTAGTCAAAAGTTCAGATTTACCGCAAAATGATGCAGGATTTATAAAGATTAATGATTTTTGTGAAGTTGAAGGCTTTGACTATGTTTACGCCGTAGGAGATGTCTCAGCTATCAAGGGGCCTTCCTGGCGTGCTAAACAGGGTCATATAGCAGAAGTGATGGCAAGAAATACGGCATACAATATTTACGCCAAAGACACCAATAAAACAAAACTAAAAGGATATAGCGAACATTTAAATATCTTGTGCGTTATGGATAGCGGAAACGGAGCAGCATTTGTATATCGGGATGGTAAAAAAGCCAAAATGATACCAATGCCCATAATAGGACACTGGCTTAAAAAAGGGTGGGGTCATTACTGCAGACTCTCAAAGCTAGGCCGCATTCCAAGGATTCCTGGAATGTAACTTTATAAAAGATTAAGCCGTATAATAATAAACTATATCAAAGTAGGCGATAACATCAATCCTCAAAAGGTATGACATAATGCTTAATAAAACGAAAACATATTTTATTTTTATTATTATATTAATGGTTTTCGTTTTTGGTGGGTGGTGGTATGCTAATTTTTTAATATCTACAAGCAATGCTTTTAAAATAAAATATTATCAAAAACAAGCTAGGCAGATGCGTAAAAATGCAGCAAGTTTAATCTCTCAACAACAGATGCTCACTATGCTCATAGCACAAACCCTCTCCAGCAGTAATCAGTTAAGCAGAGACCTTTTGCATAGCAGACTAAGATCATCCAATGACCGCGATTATTTTAAAAGGCTTGCTTCAAAAATAGACGCTGATACACTTTATAAAAATCTTTGGATACAGATTGTAAATAAAAATCTAGACTCAGTTTATCGTAGTTGGAGCCATAAAACCGGTGATAATCTATCAAAACTCCAGCCTGAGCTTCGTTTTGTAAAAAAGTATAAAAGAAAAATAAGCTCTATAAGTATCGGTCGTTATACCATATCCATTAAGGCAATCTCACCTATATTTTATCATCATACATTTATAGGTGCGGTTGAAGTAATCTCCCATTTTTCACCTATAGTCAAGCAACTAGATAACTCACAAATAAGCTCTATTACTTTAGGTAAAAAATCTCATAAACATCAATTAGGCGACTCGCTCGCTAAAAAATATATACATAAATATTTTATAGCCGATGATAACTCCTCACATAAAATCATAAAATACCTTAAGATCCATGGAGTAAAAAAATACTGCACAACTCCATACAATGTTGATCTTAAAAATAACAGACTCATAGTATGTTATAAACTAAAAAACATTAATCATCAGACAATCGGTTATTTTATTATGTTTGATAAAATCTCTCGCGATACAGATATGAATTTAAAATACTTTACTTTCAAATGGATGGTTATCAATATAATAGCAATCATAAGCTTATTGCTGCTACTTAGTATAAAACTGTTTATCTCAAACAAAAAACAAAAGAAGTATTATCAAAATATCATCGATCTTACAAACAATATTATTATAATTACAGATAAAAAGCATATTATACAAACAAACAAAATCTTTTATAAATACTTTAATCCTAAAACCAGGCTAAAAGATATCTGCTTAACTAATTATTTTCTACCAAAACAAGATTATATACAGCAATACATGAATGGTAAACTGTGGATAGATTACATAACCCTTCACCCGGATAAAAAACACAAAGTAAATATTCAAATAGATAAAGAGGTCTATTATTTCACTGTATCGGTATCTAGAATTTCAAATGACGATAATTTTTGTGTTGTGCTTACAGATATCACAAAAGAGGAGATTTATCAGAAAAAACTGGAGCATCTGACAATAACAGATACTCTTACAAATATTCATAATCGATATTATTTTAATATAACCATAAACCACGAACTCCAAAAAATCAAAAGATACAACTACCCTCTTTCGCTCATCATGTTTGATATAGATTTTTTTAAAAAGATTAATGATACTTACGGTCATGATACGGGTGACAAGGTTTTAATCGCTTACACCAAACTTATCTCGTCAATGTTAAGAAGCGATGATACTTTTTGTAGAGTAGGCGGGGAAGAGTTTATCATTATAGCAACTTATACAAACCTGGAAAATGCGGTTGTCTTAGCTGAGAAAATGAGGCAACGTGTGCAAAATTTTAAAGAAATTACAGCAGTTACCATGAGCTTTGGTGTGGTACAATACGAAAATAAAGAAGATGTCGAGCATCTTTTAAAACGAGTCGATAATGCACTTTACAAGGCTAAAGAAAATGGACGCAACCGCGTTGAAAAAGGTTAAAAAGTAGATGACAATTAAACAACAGATTTTAAATACTATAAAAAAGCGCCCCCTTATCATAGACGGCGCCATGGGAACACAACTCCAACAACGAGAAAAAGAGATCCCAAAAGAGGCATGGGAGGGGTTAGAGGGGTGTAATGAACTCTTAAATATAACGGCTATTAATGTCATGGAAGATATTTATAACGCCTATTTAACGGCAGGCGCGGATATGATTACCACAAACACTTTTGGCGCGTTTTCATGGGTTTTAGATGAATACGGCATTGGCGAAAGAGCTTATGAGCTATCGCGTGCCGGTGCTTTGATTGTACGAAAAAAATGTGATGAGTTCTTTACATCAAAACAGCCGCGATATGTGCTAGGCTCAATTGGTCCTGGAACCAAACTACCCTCATTAGGGCATATAGAGTACGACGAAATGCTTGAAGGATACACGCAATGCGCGCTTGGGCTAATTGACGGCGGCGTTGATGTTTTTTTACTTGAAACTTGCCAAGACCCTCTTCAGATAAAAATAGCTCTGCATGCATGCCAGGCGGCATCTAAACAAAGAGGTGTTGAGATCCCCGTTATGGTCTCTGTTACAATTGAGCTTGCCGGAACCATGTTAATTGGAACAGATACAAACACGATAGCAACAATTTTAGAGCCTTTTGATATTTTAAGCCTTGGATTTAACTGCGGAACAGGACCAGATCAGGTAAAAAAACATGTAAAAACTCTAAGCCAGATATGGGGCAAGCTGATATCCGTACATGCAAATGCGGGACTTCCTCAAAACCGCGGTGGATATACATATTATCCTATGGGACCTGATGAATTTTCGGACAAGCAAGAGGAGTTTTTAGAGTTTAGCGGCGTTAGCTTTTTAGGAGGATGTTGCGGCACAACCCCACAGCATATCCGCGCGCTTGTGGATCGCGTTACATGTAAAGTGCCAAAACAACCCTCAGGAAGCCAGCCAAATGCATTGGCATCATTGTTTAACACAACTACTCTTATGCAGCAACCCGCTCCTTTACTGGTAGGTGAGAGAAGTAACTCAACAGGCTCAAAAGCGTTTCGCGAACTTTTATTGGCAGAAGACTATGAAGGAACACTCAGTGTTGCCCAACAACAAGTCCGCGCAGGAGCGCATGTCCTTGATGTGTCCGTCGGCTTTGCAGGAAGAGATGAAACAAGAGATATGCATGAAACAATAAAGCTCTATGCTCAAAAAATTGCTCTGCCACTTATGCCTGACTCCACACAAATTGCGGCACTTGAAACAGCACTCAAGCTAATAGGAGGCAAACCGATAATAAACTCCGTCAATCTTGAAGACGGTACCCAGAAGTTTGACAGGGTTTGTCAACTGGCAAAAAGATTCGGCGCATCTTTGGTTTGTCTGGCGATTGATGAAAAAGGTATGGCAAAAACAGTTGAGCAAAAGATACAAATAGCACAAAGGATTTATGAAAGAGCTACAAAAAAACATGGCATAAATCCGCAAGACCTTGTTTTTGATCTGCTCACTTTTACACTTGGAAGCGGCGGCGATGAGTATTTTGATGCCGGCATAAATACAATCGAAGCCATAAGACAATTTAGAAAACTTCATCCTGAATCAGGGGCTATTTTAGGGCTTTCTAATATATCTTTTGGACTAGATAAAGACGCAAGACCATATCTTAATTCTATGTTTTTACATCACTGTATAAAGGCCGGACTCACCGCCGTTATCATCAATGTAAAGCATATCATCCCTATTAGTAAAATATCAAAAGAGGAGCAGAGGCTTTGTGATGATCTAATCTTCAACCGTAAGCCAAACGGTGAAGCTCTTTTTACTTTTATAGATCATTTCAGTCATAAAGAAGCAGTCGATACAGATACTCTGGATGCTGAGTTTGAAGCTTTAGGTGATGAAGAAAAAATAGCAAAATTGTTGCTTGACGGTGACAAAGACAGGATGTTGCCTTTAGTTGATAAACTAAAAAATAAGATTGCACCGGAAAAAATTGTAAATGAGATTTTAATAGATGCCATGAAAGTAGTTGGAGAGTTGTTTGGTTCAGGGCAGATGCAACTTCCGTTTGTGCTTCAAAGTGCTGAGACTATGAAAAAAACCGTGGATTTGCTTGAGCCTTATCTGCCAAAAATCGAAAAACAAACCGATACAACGCTAATCCTTGGAACCGTTAAAGGCGATGTTCATGACGTGGGTAAAAATCTTGTTGATATTATCTTGTCAAATAATGGTTTTAAGGTAATCAATCTCGGTATAAAAGTTGAGCTTGAACAGTTTTTACAAAACTTAAAAGAGCATAACGCAAGTGCGATCGGAATGAGCGGACTCTTAGTAAAATCGACACAGGTTATGAAAGACAATCTAACAGCATTACAAGAAGCCGGTATAAAGATACCTATCTTACTTGGCGGTGCGGCACTTACGCGTTCGTTTATACAGGAGTATTGCCGTCCTTTTTATGATGGACCTATTTTTTACTGCAAAGATGCTTTTGACGGTGTTACGGCTATGAGTCGCATAGAAAACGGTAATTTTGATACAAATCTGCATCCAAACGCACCGACTATTGAAAAAGAGGAGAAAAAAGAGATCATTATCCCTCCGTTTGCCAAGCTTAAAATGCCCACGCGGGACGTAAGAGTACCTATTCCTCCGTTTTGGGGCAGACGTGAGATAAAGCTAACACCCGCACAAATAGAGATGGCGTTTAGCTGGATAAACCATAAACTTTTATTTAAAGCTCGCTGGGGGTACAGCTCCAAAGGTTTAAGCAAAGAAGCTTATCAAAAACAACTTGATGAGATAGTTTGGCCCGCTTACGAAAAACTAAAGGCCAGATTTTTGGATGAAAAGCTGTTTGAGCCTACTATAGTCTATGGATATTGGCCATGTAGAAGCGATGATAATAAACTGTTAATCTTTGATAAAAGTGAAGGCTTTACAAACCAAAGCAATGTAAACCGCGAAGATTTTAAAGATGTATTTGCCAGAGCTATCCAGGAATTTACCTTTCCAAGGCAAAGGCGTAAACCTCACCGTGCGCTTAGTGATTTCTTTCACCATGACAGACATGACACCATAGCTTTTACATGTGTAAGTGCGGGTTCAAAACTAAGCGAAGTTGAGCACGAGATATATAAAGCAGGTAATTATACGGAGTATTATCAGTTTCATGGACTTGGAGTTGAATTGGCTGAAGCGTTAGCGGAGATTGCTCACAAACAGATAAGACTTGATTTAGATATCGCTAAAGATGAGGGAAATACGCTAAGTGATGTAAGGATGAACAGATACCAAGGAGCTAGATACTCATTTGGATATGCCGCATGTCCTGATTTGGAATTAAACCGTCCGCTTTTTAATCTTTTAAAACCCGAAGAGTTTGGCATAGAGCTCAGTGAAACTTTTCAAATCCATCCTGAACAGTCCACCTCTGCTATGGTAGTGTATCATCCAAATGCGACATATTATAATGTTTAAACAATAAAATCTTTTTCCCAAAAAAATTCTATCCAGTCGGTTGCCTCGTTGAGTGTAAAATCCGGCTGGATAATCGAATCTTCTTTATAAAACAAAGTAACTGTTTTAAAATCACACTCAGGATATAATCCAACCAACTCCTCTTTTACCGATTTTAAGGTAAGCCCGCTATCTGCGATATCGTCGGCTATTAGCACTTTTTTACTTGTTAAAAGATTGCAGTTTGCATGTAAAGATATTTTATCTCTTTTTGTATTTTGATCGTAAAGCTGAGTGCTTACAGACTGCACATTTCTGATATCCAGTCCCTGCGCTAGGGCATGAGAGAGCATAAGCCCGCCTCTAGCAATAGCTACAATCGTATCAAACTCACACAAAGACAGCTGCTTTATAAGCTTACATGTGTCGTTTTTAAATTTATCATAATCATAATAAAACATTTTGTAATTATACCAACATTTCTTTTTAAAAACAGTGAAAAAATAGTATAATTATCCAAACATACTCCCAAAGGAATTGTCATGAAAAAATATTACTCTTTATTACTTAGCATATCTATTTTACTCTTTATAGCCGGATGCAGCCATAAGCCAAAACCGACTTCTGCTAATAACTATGCCTGCATGCAAGACGGGACAAAGGCTCCGTCATGGACATGTATGCCACAAGGTGGCAGCGGCATGATAGTGGGGCTTGGAAGTGCTCCACTTAGCCAGGCAGGTATTGGCTTTACACGTGTAAACGCACTAGCACAAGCAAGAAATGATTTGGCATTTAAAATACAAACAAACGTAAAAGCAAAAGTTGCGCAGTTTGTCCGCTCTACCGGCGTAAAAAGCCAAGAAGCAGTTGATGCGGTATCAACACAGGTTTCACAACAACTAGCACAGCAAAATTTAAGAGACAGTAAACAGATAAAGTCATGGCAAAATCCAAAAAACGGTACACTGTTTGTTTTAGTGGCAATGCCGATTAAATCAATAAATAGCGGTGTTAAAGAGCAAATCACAAGCAGTAGTTTTGATAATAAAAATGCTTTATGGCAACAGTTTCAATCCAAAGAAGCTTTAAAAAGACTAAACCATGATTTTCCCACAAATTAAGCATCTCTTTTAGCTATAATTGCATAAAATATATAAGTAGTAGTACTTAATACAAGAGTTTATATGAAAAAAATTGCGATTATAGGTCAGCCAAATGTCGGCAAAAGTTCACTGTTTAACCGTCTTATCAAAGAGCGTGATGCGATTATCTCCGAAGAAGCCGGTACAACTAGAGATGTAAAGCGTCGTGTAATAAATATTATGGACAAAGAAGCTATGCTGCTAGATACCGGTGGGCTGGACAAGGGCTGTGAGTTGTTTGACAGGATAAAAGACAAATCCCTAGATGCGGCTTACGGTGCTGATATCATACTCTTTATGGTTGATGGAAAATCTCTTCCAAGCGAAGATGATAAAAAACTGTTTTACAAACTCCAATCGCTACAAAAACATATAGCTCTTATAGTAAATAAAATAGATAATGATAAAATGAAAGAAAAACTCTGGGAGTATTATGAGTTTGGAACCCAAAGTATTTTCGGTATCTCCGTAGCGCATAACCGCGGTACAAGCGAGATGATACAATGGATATATGACACCCTGCCGCAAGAGGATATCATAAAAGAGGACAAGAGTATCATTGTCACAAATACCACTAAGCCAACACATGATGAGATTTATGATGAAAACGGCTTTTTGGAAGATGATGACACTGAAGTAGAAGATGACGGTATTTTTGGCATGAATGATATGATAAAAGAGTTTAATCCAAAAGATATAGATCATATAAAAATCGCCATCATAGGCAGGGTCAATGTCGGAAAAAGCTCACTTTTAAATGCACTTTTAAACAAGGACAGAGCAGTTGTCAGCTCAGTAGCAGGAACTACGATAGACCCGATTGATGAAAGTATAAATTATGCAGGAAAAACACTCACTTTTGTAGATACGGCAGGCATCAGAAGGCGGGGCAAGATTGAGGGTATAGAAAAGTATGCTCTTATGAGAACAAAAGCTATGCTAGATAATGCCAATATAGCACTACTTGTTCTTGACGCGTCACAGCCTTTACTTGAGCTTGATGAAAAGATAGCAGGATTAGTTGATAAAAACTTTTTAGCTGCTATTATCGTTTTAAATAAATGGGATGCGGCAAAAAAAGATGAATATGAAAAAATTGTTCAAAATTTACGTGACAGATTTAAATTTTTGCACTACGCGCCTATAATTACACTCTCTGCAAAAAGCCGTTTAAGAGTCAATAAGCTGTATGAGATGATTTTACATGTAAATGAAAATTACTCCCAACGAATACCCACCTCAAAGTTAAATGAAGTTCTAGAGCGTGCCATGCAAAGGCATCAACTGCCGTCCATGCACGGTCAGGTCATCCGTATATATTACGCTACGCAGTATCAAACAAGACCACCGCGCATTGCACTGCTAATGAACAAACCACAAGGTTTGCATTTTACATATAGAAGGTATCTGACCAATAAACTAAGAGAAGCTTTTGATTTTACAGGCACTCCAATACTATTTAAAGCTAAAAAACGATCTTCGCTATAAAAATTAAGGTTTAAAAACGACCATAGCAACAATTAGGAGCATTAAAACCGTTGGAACCTCATTGAAATATCTAAAAAAAACTCCGCTTTTAGTGCATCTGTTTTGCGCTAATCTCTTTCTTATGACATTTAAAGACAAAAAGTATATAATCAGTAAAACAACAAAAAATAGTTTAGCATGCAGCCAGCCGCCGGTTTTAAACAGATTTACCCCATACTTTTCATAATAATCAAAAATTAAAAAAGCCCCGCTTAAAACTGTTGCCCACATACCGGGAATACCTATGTACTTATAAAGTTTATACTCCATAACTTTGACAACCTTTACAAAACCTTCATTATCTTCATTCTCTTTATGATAAACAAATAAACGAGGCAGATAAAAAAGCACCGCAAACCATGACATAAAAGAGATCACGTGAAACCAAATCAACCAATTGAACATTTTATTCCTTTAAAAATTCTTCTCAACGTAATAGCATATAAAGTTTGAACCGCCATGTTTTACATTGTTAATAAGCCCGAATATCCCTGAACGATGATGCAGATACACACCGGCAAATGTACCATAAAACGGCTTATAGCGCATTAATTTACCAACATCAAAATCAAAACTAAGTTCTATATAATTTAGATAATGTGAAATGTGACCGCGGTTTACAAGTGCATCTTCTTGCTCAACTTTTAAAGTCCCGTAAACATACGATGCGCCCTCAGCCGCACCAAAACGAATCTGATTATGCAAAAAGTTAAATTTATAATACCCTTTTAATGCTATCGTGTTTTCATAAACATCTTTGTTATATCCGTTTTCAAGAAATTTGGATAGTCCTGCTTGGGCATAAATATCAAACGGAAAATGGAAAAAATTATGAGCCAATCTGTAGCCGCCCATGATATTTACAAGATGAGTATGATAATTGCTAGGAGCTGTTTTACCGATGATAATATCACCAAAATTTTTTGCATCAGCTCTTCCGTAGGCGACGCGCATATCATACTTATTATCTGCTGCAAAAACAGTAACGCCAATAAGCAGCAAAGATAAAATGACTTTTTTCAACTGCTTACTGCTCATCTGCTAATCCAAGATCCCTTAAAGAAGTATTTTTGTGGTCCGTTAATTTATCATGAAGCCTTCTAAGAGCCTTTGTTACTCTCTCAATAGCTAAATCAATAGCTATATCTAAATCTTCATCACTTTGATTGATAACAACAGGCTTGGTATGAGCGATATGAAGTTCAAATTCTACAACTACTCTGTTTTTTTCTTTTGTGATATTTACGTTGTAACTAGAAATCTTTAAATCATATTTACGAAATCTGTCTATAGCAGTATTTATATGCTTTTTTAATTCACTTGTCAGCGAAATATCTTTTGCTCTAATATTTACACTCATGATACATCCTTTTTTAAAATAGTAGCATACTAAAACTAAAATAAGATATAATACCAAACCCAGCTAAAGAGTAGGTATTTAAATAAAAGAGAAGCTTTTAGATGCAAGGCAGGCTATCGCAGGCGCTACTAGTAGCTCTAAGATAGTCTAACGAAGCAGATGAAGGCTTATCGTTTACCCAAAGGGCGAACATATTGCAACATATTACCGCGTTAAAAGAGTTTGAAGCTACCAGTAGCGTCTGCACTCTTTTGCCTTGTGCCATTGCCGCAATATGTTCGTTTAAATTCCTACTCTTTAGCTGGGTTTGGTATAATACCCACTCATTTTAAAACGGATAAAGAATATGAGATTATTAACAGGAATACAACCCTCAGGTGATTTGCACATTGGCAATTATTTTGGATCCATCAAACCTATGATTGATGCACAAGAAAACAATGAAATCTTTGCTTTTATCGCAAATTATCATGCAATGACCACGATTAATGACGGGGAAAAACTCGCCCACCTTACAATGCAAGCAGCAACAGACTTCTTAGCTCTTGGCATGGATGCAGACAAATCGACTTTTTGGGTGCAATCTGATGTAAAAGAGACACTTGAGCTGTACTGGATACTATCATCTTTTACGCCGACAGGACTCCTCGAGCGAGCACATAGCTATAAAGATAAAGTAGCACATGGTTTTGCAACCAATCACTCTTTATTTTCATATCCCGTTTTAATGGCGGCAGATATTTTACTATTTTCACCAGATATCATCCCAGTAGGTAAAGACCAGATTCAGCATGTCGAAATCGCCCGCGATATTGCCATTAAGTTCAATAACCGATATGGGGATGTTTTAAAAATTCCGACTTATAAAGTAGATGAAAACGTAGCAACCGTTCCGGGAATTGACGGACAAAAAATGTCTAAGAGCTACGATAATACAGTTAATATCTTTAGTGAGCAAAAGCTGCAGCTTAAAAAAATTAAAAAAATTATCACACAAGATATTGCGCTTGAGAGGCCAAAAGAGTATGAAAACTGCAATGTCTATAACATTGCCAAACTTTTTTTAAATGAGCAAGAATGTCTTAATCTGCAAAACAGATACAAAAAAGGCGGTGAGGGTCATGGACATTTTAAACTTTATCTAGCAGATATTATATGGGAATATTACAAACCTTTTAGGGAGAGAAAAATATACTACCAAGCACATCAAGACGAGGTAAGAGATATCTTACATGCAGGTGCAAAAAAAGCAAAAGAAGCGGCACAAAAGATGATACAAAAAGTAAGACAAGCAACTGGAATAGCGTACTAGACAGCAGTTTTTGGTTTTTTAAAGAGTAAAAATATAACAGATGAGATACCGGAGCTCCCAATCACCATGCTCATAATTACAATTTGATACCTAGCAGCTATTAGCGGACTGACACCTGAGAGAATCTGTCCCGTCATTAAGCCGGGTAATGATACCAAACCAACGGCTAAAAGCACATTCACACGCGGAAGCATAGAAGCTTTAAAAGCAAACAAGCGGGCTTTTTCATAACTCATCTTCTCTATCTCGCTTTCAAATCTCTCAGCGGCCTGTGCTACTGAATTCATAGCATTTGCATATATCATACCGGCTAAGGGGATCATAACCATAGGTGTATATATCGGCTTAATATCTATCACAAACGCTAACACCAATAGTAAATTTGCAGTTCCACCGACAAAGATTGATATAAAAACATCACGGTAATTGATAAAATTTTTTTCTTTAAAATTACGCAGGGCTATCATACTTGAAACAGACACCATAAACAGCACCACCGCCACCGCAACAAAAGGTGATTTTGAATGAAATATCGCATCTAACACATAACCGATAGCCAGTAACTGCACAACCATTCTAGCAGTAGCATATCCCACCTCTTTTGCATCATGTACCCATTTATAGTAAAAATAAGCAACAATGCCCATAGGAGCGGCCATATATAAAAGATGTGTTAAAGAAATATCATGCATTTACAATCCCGGCGCTTTCCACATGGATAATGTCACCCCCTCATCTACGAGTTCCAATTGTTTTTTATAGGCTTTTTGAAATTTAATTTTAATATCATCGTAGAGTTTTTTATTGTTTAAATCGGGTGTATAACTTCTTTGCCAAACAACTAACTCTTTTGCAGCCGATACCAAATCATCATAGATGCCTGCACCTATACCCGCCGCCATAGCAGCGCCGAGTGCGGTAGCTTCCGTTACTTTTGGGATATTAACAACGCATCCCGTCACGTCAGCTAAGATCTGCGGCCAAAGCGTGCCTTTACTGGCTCCTCCGGCAAATACTATAATGTTTATATTGATACCGGTAAATTTTTCTATTCTTTCAAGATTTAGGCTTGATACTATGGCTGCATTTTCTTCCAGGCTTCTAAATATTGAGACCGGATTGCTTTTTGACGCATCAAGCGTAAGATTTAAAAAACTAGGAGCCCCGTGGTACCAATTTTTATAATTCATGCTATCTGAAAATATCGGGATAATACCATAAGAGCCCACAGGCACATCTTTGGCTTGTTGCTCTAAGAGAGTATATGTGTCTATGCCTAGTTTTGCGGCCTGCTCTTTTTGAGTTTGACAAAAAGCATCTCTAAACCATCTCATCACAAGCCCGCTAAAAAAAGTAATGCCCTCGGCTTGAGAAAGATTTTTTACTACATGAGGATTGACTCTGATACTCATATCTTTTGGAGGCTGGACTAAGCTTGGTATATTTACAACCTGCTGCCAAAAAGAGCCGCCTAAAACTGCGGTATCACCGGCATTAACCACGCCTAAACCCGCACATCCTAGCTGTACATCCCCTCCTCCGGTTACTACTTTTGTGTTGGGTGACAAACCGGTCAGTTGGCACACTTGGTCTAAGACTCTCCCTAGCACAGTGCCTGTTTCATAACATGGCGGAAATATAGTATCTTTGAGTCCTACTCTTGCGGCCATATCAGCTTGCCAATCTCTGCGATTTAATGAAAAAATTCCCGTTGTACCACCATTACTTGGATCGGTTGCTATAACGCTGCAAAGTTTAGCTAAAACCCAGTCGCTTATCATAGATATTTTTGCTACTTTTGTATAAATATCCGCTCTGTTGTTTTTAAGCCATAAAAGTCTAGGCAATGCTCCAAGAGCAAATGTTTGTCCACTGAGTCTATAAAACTCATCTTCGATTTTTGGAAAATTTTCTTTTAAAAATCTAACCTCTTTATCTGCTCTAGCATCAACATTTGCAACGCCCCAAAGCTCATTGCCCTCTTTGTCATAAAGCACAATACCCTCGCGCATACTAGTTGCACTTAGAGCCAAAATATCACTACTGCTTATTTTAGCCTCTTTAATAGCTTTTTTTATAACACCGCAAACCAGAGTCCAGTTTTGCCTAAAATCAAAACTCATGGAATTAGGCACTCCTTCTTCTTGCAGATGTGTCCATTGGGTTTGCCCAACAGATATCTGATTGCCTTTTGTATCAAAAACAACAGCTCTGACACTTCCCGTTCCCGCATCAATTGCCAATAAATATTTCATAGCATTCCTATTTCAATGTTTATTTTAAGTTTATTTAGATGATTATAACACAATACTTATGGAGTACCTATTTTATCATGCAAAACAGGAATGCCGTATTAAATGGTCTTGACACATAGGGACATTATAATAACGGTTGACCTGAACTGTAAGTTCTAAGATGTTGTTATAGATACTACAATATACTATCTAAGCCTAACTCATCTAAAAATTTATTATGCTCATTAGTATATTTTTTAATATCTTTTTGAATATCTTTTAAATTTTCATTTACCTCTTTTAAATCTATCTTTTTTTCAGGTTTTGCAGTGCTTATATATCTTGAGATATTTAAATTATAGTCATTTTCTTTTATTTTTTCTAAAGTTACTCTTTTAGAGTATCTGCTCTCTTCTTTTCTATATTGATAAGTATCTATAATTTTTTTAATATGTTCAGGTGTAAGTTTGTTTTGTTTTTTGTTTTTTTCAAAATGCTCACTAGCATTTATAAAAAGTACATCATCACTTTTTTTACACTTTTTAAGCACTATTATACAAACAGGAATACCGGTAGAAAAAAAGAGTTTTGACGGTAATCCTATCACTGTATCTATATGCCCATCTTTTAACAGTTTTGTTCTAATTTTTGCTTCACTTCCACCGCGAAATAGCACGCCATGAGGCAAGATGATAGCCATAGTCCCCTCTTTAGCGAGATAGTGAAATCCATGAAGTAAAAAAGCAAAATCTGCTGCACTTTTTGGGGCTAATCCATAATTTTTAAATCTAAAATCTTTTGTCAACTCATCGCTGGAATCCCATCTTAGGCTAAAAGGCGGATTTGCTACAACTGCGTCAAATGTTATCTTTTTAGATGGATTCTCTTCATTTAAAATATCCCAATCATTTTTCAAGCTATCTCCGTGAAAAATCTCAAATTCACTGTCTTTTACCCCATGAAGTAGCATATTCATTCTAGCTAAGTTATAAGTTGTGATATTTTTCTCTTGACCGTAAATCTTACCTATTCCATATTTTCCAAGCTGTTTTTTTACATTTAAAAGCAGTGAACCACTCCCACAAGCAAAATCAAAAACAGTGTCAAGTTTATTTTTTTTACCAGTTGTTGGGTCTTGAGAATCAAGAGTTACTATACCAGAAAGAATAGTAGATATCTCTTGAGGAGTATAAAATTCTCCAGCTTTTGTACCACCACCTGCTGCAAACTTACCCAAAAGAAACTCATAAGCATCTCCAAGGGCGTCTATATCACTTGAAAATTTTGCGATGCCGTTTGCTATTTTTGAGATGATTTTACAAAGTGTTTTATTTTTATCTGTTTGAGTTTTGCCCAATTTTTCAGAGTTTAGATTTATCTCAGAAAAAAGTCCTGTAAATGTAGAGGCAAAAGATTCATTTTCTATATATTTAAAAGCTTTTTGAAGTGTTTCTAGTAGTTCATCGTCTTGTGTTTTTGCTAAGTTTGCTATACTACTCCATAGATATTTTGGCTCTATAACATAATGAACTTTCTTTTTCATCTGCTTTTCAAATTCATCTATATCTTGCTCATTTTCTTTATACCATAGAGTTAAAGCTGTTTGATTGTCCTCCTCTTTTGGATAGTCCCTGCCTAACTCTTTTTTGACGGCTGCTATATAGTTATCGCTAAGATATTTTAAAAACAGAAATGAAAGCATATAATCCCTAAAATCATCTGCATTCATAGTACCTCTTAAATCTTCTGCTATCGCCCAAAGGATTTTACCTAATTGTTCTTGTTGTTGTTCACTCATTGTTCTACCTTACTATAATAAAATGTTACTATACCTTGATATAT
>Ga0256829_1000828_pt1 | contig 27939 bp, 34 predicted proteins | sample 131447metaG_FD_185979 | JGI IMG/M metagenome (GOLD analysis project Ga0256829, IMG submission 185979) | Hydrothermal vent microbial communities from Lau Basin, Pacific Ocean - 131-447 | ecosystem: Environmental > Aquatic > Marine > Hydrothermal vents | place: Pacific Ocean: Lau Basin | collected... | reverse complement strand
ATAAGAAATACTCTTTAGTTGCTAAAAATAGATATACAAAACTATACAATACATGTAAATAATATAAAAATATATAGCTTAGGCTATATATTTTCTTGTCCTCAAATTCATATAGCAGATTTAAAAATTTAAATAAATAAAAATTACCTGTTAATTAACAGGTAATTTTTTTACATCATCAAGTGATGTTGCAAGTGACATTTGTCTCTTACTTAATGTATTTATTGTCACCGTCTCACTCGATGGTAGTATGTTTAATACATTGTTGATTTTTGTAATCTCATTTTGAAGAATGTTTTCAATTCCTCTTTTGAATTTTATATTGAAGATTCTGGCTTTTAGACCAGCTTCACACAAAGTGGTTAACTCAACCACTTTTCCGATTTTCTCGAATGTAGGCATCATGCCTACTGCTCGTTTAGAATCATTTACTAATTGTAAATAACTCTTGAATTTTTTTAGCGATACTTTATTATCGCTTAAACACTCAATGATTTTCTCGATATTTGAATGTTTTTCTTCAAAATGTCTTTGTAACTCATTTTGAAGGGTTTTTGTAAATATTTCTGATTTGAATGCTGCGTTTGCAACTTCAGTTAATCCTAATATTTCTGTTTTCATTATATACTCCTCAGTATTTTATGTTATTGATTAATTTATTTCTATGTTAATATACTGTATTTCTCAATAAATTAACATAGAAATACTAACAGAATTCCATAGAGAACAACTAAAATTAGAGGAGATTAAATCTCCTCTAATTCCCATCTGTAGACAGGTCTTGTATCTTCGCAGATACAACTCGCAGATATTACTATATCTGAAATTTTATTTGTTGTTGTATTGTATTCAGCAATTTTCTTACTTTTTTTGAATACTGATATTCTACTTTCTATACCCATTTTTTTTGCAGCTTTTGCTGCTTTTGTGATTTGTCTAAGCAACTCACAACGACTATATTTATATATCATTATTTTACCTTTTTTAGAGTTTCCTCTAAACGTATTTTATTTTAGAGATTTTAGTCTCTAATTGATTAATTAATTTCTATGTTAAATCATTATATTTCTCAACAAATTATTAATATAAAAGGAGTATAAATGAGTAAATATTATAATTCTCGGGATAAAGTACAGGTTGAAGTAGTTGATAAATGCAAAATCCAATTTGGTGATATATGGATAGATGCTGTAATATATGAAGATTTAGAAGGCACAAAATATTGTTGTGCAACTGCGGAATTCAATTCAAAATTTAAAAAGGATAATTAATGTATAATTTTGGCAAAAGTAGTTTAAGTAAGTTAGAAACAACACATCCAGATATTCAGTTAATTTTACAGACATTGATTAAAGTATATGATTTTAGTATATTAGAAGGAGCAAGATCTGATACTCGACAAATGCAGTTGTACAATGAAGGTAAATCTCACCTTGATGGAGTAACTAAAAAATCTAAACATCAACCAGTAGATGTTTATGATGAAGATAATATGTTTATTGGTAAATTGTCTTATGCTGTTGATATCATGCCTTGGAAAAAGGATACAAATGCTTTTTCAGGAAGCCGATTCGATGACGCTAGATTTTATTTTATGATGGGATTAGTTCGCGCAATAAGTATCGATTTATTAAATAAAGGATTGATTAATCATAAAGTACGATTTGGTTTAGACTGGGATTCAGATGATGTATTCTCTGATTCTAATTTTCACGATCTACCGCATTTTGAGTTAATAGAAGTTTAAAAAGAAGATATTGATGTTATATAACATCAATATCTTCTTTTCTTATAGCAGATATCCTCTTTATCATATTGAAGAATCTATCTTTATTAGTTTTACTGAGACTTCTCATCTCTCGTGTTTTTTCATACACGAACGTACATCTATGTAGACACATGCTTCTAACATATGTTGTTTCTACACCTTTTTGTTCTTTTTCATCGTAAGAATATATTCTTACTGCATTTGAATTTTTTTTTGATATGATCAAATCTCCTGGATTTGATACATCTTTTAGTTCTAATTTAGTCATCTTTGACTCCTTTGTTTTATTACTTAATTTATTTCTATGGTAATATATTATATTTCTCAATTGAATCAGGTTGGCTAATTTTAAGTTATAATAGAAATAATAATTCAAATAAATAAAAAGAGAGATTAAATGACTAAAATATACAATGGTGGTGGAGAATATGATATTTCATTATACTCTGGTTTAAAACTTACCTTAACGGAAGAAGAATTATCTGAACTACGAGAGCCTAATATTCAAGCGAATGAAATCGAAGAGGTATTAATTAGAGTTAGATCTTTATTGTTTAAAATTGAAGATGTATCAGAAGATGTATCAGAAGATGTATCAGAAGATTTTTTAAAAGATTTTTTAAAAGATCTAGCGTATAAATTAAATGATCTTGATAATTATTTGGTTAACATAAGATGTCAAAACAGATATTAATGATTCATGAGATTCTTCCTGGATTAGAAGAAAAATTTCTTTTATTAAACTTAGATAATTATTTATTAACATTTGATGATGGTCTATATTCACAAGTTTCATTTATTGAAAAAGTAGTTGATAAGTTTCCTAATGTTGAGATTATATATTATGTTTCAACTAATATTATAAATAATAATTTAGAAGGTTCTGGTAGGAGCTATGATATATGTTCAATTGCTCATCAAAAATATTTTGAAAAAGGTGATCTATCAAATTATGTGACATATAAAGATTTAATAAAATTATCTAAAATAAAGAATGTTAAAATTGGACTTCATGGACATAATCATTTGAATCTCACATCTTTAAAAAATAATTTATCATTGCCAGATTTCTTTAAAAAAATACAATATGACATTGTAACGATGTTGCATCGTTACTTGGATTTTGAGTTTGCTTCAACTGAAGTTTTATTTTGTCCTCCGTATAATCAATATAATGATTTATATATAGCATATGCGAGAAAACAATTTTTATTACACAATAAACAATTTAAGGTTATACCTGATGAAAGAATCGCAATTGAAGAGCTTATCAAATGAGAAAGAAATACGTTTTAAGTTAATACAGAAATATCAAAGCCTTTTCCCAAAAGGCTTTATTCGAGAAGAATTTACAGGACCTGGGTTAACTACTAGAAATGATTTATTCTTAGTTCATGATGATGTAATTATTTCATTTGAAATCAAAAGCAATCGAGACACATTAAAAAGACTTCGTAAACAAGTTATAGAATATTTAACATATTCATCCAAAGTCATAATGGTATTAGATATCAAACATTTGAAAAAATTGGAGAAAGATTTTCAAGATTTAATAACTAATTCAAATATTGAATGTTTAATATATAAGAACGAAGCGTTCACTACGTATTCAAAAGGATATTTTAAGGAATATCCAAATTTATTTAATTTATTATGGGTCGGAGAATTAAATTTATTCAAACAACGTTTTAAACAACGTTCAAAAATAAACAAAACCGAATACGATTTAAAAAAAATGATTCGTCAGGTATTTACCGAATCTCAGATTCATGATATATCAAAAACAATTTTTTTAGATAGGGTATATAATAATAGGGGTTCGTTGAATTACAAACCCACATTATTAGAAGAAACTATAAATATAATTGATTGTGATATATTAGAATTACAAAACAATTTTTATAATTACATTAAAGGGGTATTAAATGGATAGTCAACCATCGATCGCAAAAAGTTATTTTAAAACACCTGATACAAGCATTGTATTTTGCAATGATAATGCTGAAAAAATAGGTGTTTTAAAATTCGAAGACACCTTAAAATTCGAAGGTGAATTAGAAGAATCTGGTAAAATATTTATGGATTTTGTTCTAAAAAGTTTTAATCAGATTATCGAGCGTGATTATGTCAAAAGATAATTTTGAATATAAGAAACATATTACGACAACAAGTGAGTTATATGGAGTAGATTCTAAAATTTTTAGGGATATGAAATATATTGATGTTCTAAATTTAAAAATTAAATTAGCGAATGATTTAATTAGTGATCTATTATCTGTTCATTTTATGCATAGAGATAATAATTTAATAATGAAAATCACAAAAGCAATTCAATTCAATGAAGAACTATTAAAAGAATTATAAGATTAAATGCTGGATATCCAGCATTTTCTTGTGCTTAATTTCATACATTGTATTAAACAAATACTAAATAAATACTAAAGGAAACAAATGAAAAATTCAGATAAGTTGTTTTTGGGAGCTCCCGTTGCAAATGTTAGATTTTATAATACTGATTCAAAACAAGGCGATGTCTTATTTTTTATACCTGAGACAACAGCTGATTCATTAAATGAAGGAGTACTTAAAAAATTTTTAAGTACTCAAATAAAAGCGTATTATGGAACAATAACAATTCCTGGTATAATTCAAAATTTTCTAGGAAAGAAATTAAGTTCACAAAATTATTATCTTCAAATGAAAAAAGATTTGCCAAATTATCAATATACAAGAATTCCAAATAAGACAACTAGTGAAAAAACCAGCGTTTTTGATATGTCTGCTATAACTAGTGATATATTAAGTGTTTCTAAATCTCGTTCACAAAAACAAACTTTTATAGAGTTCAATAAATTAATTTCTTCATTTGCAAAAGACTATGCTGATCAAAAAAAATATTTATTAATCAAAGGTGATCATAATATATCCTTTGATGATTCTGAATTTATAAATTTTATAATTTACAATTTTCGTATAACTACTAAAATTAAGTCTGAACTAGATGGTATAATATATATGATCGATAAGAAATATTATCCTCTTGCAAAAAAGGTAGATGATGAATTAATTTTAAATAAAGCAATTGTATCTATGATTAAACAAACAAAAAATAAAGAAATTCTAAATTTAGAAGATAATATATCTTTATTTGAAGATGCTCGATCTAAGATTAAAGAATTAACGAAAGGTGAAATAACAACAACTGTTCAAAAAGACATCAAACAGATTGTTCATGATTTACCTTTAACTGGTTCATATGAAGTAAAATTAAATTTATTATTTAATTCTGATGCAGCTCAACAGAGAGAATTAGAAAATATTAAAAAAATAGGTAATGAAGTTAATAAAAAATACAATGGTACGGTACAAGTTAATATTCCTAAGACTGGTGTATTTGATGCTCAAAAAATAGTAGGATTAAATGAGTTAGGAAATTATGATAAACAACGAGTTGAACTCACAGAGAATATGGATGAATTAATTGAAGACTTAGTTCATTCAACTTTAGAGAAAGATCCAGATATTAATTTAAAAATCAAAAGTGTAAAATCAAAAATTATTGATGATTCAACCAATAGATACAAAGAGTATCAGGTGAAGATTCAACATGATTATAGAGAAACTACTAAAAAACCATATACTATTAGTTTTAGAGTACCTACTCCTGTAAATGGTAAGTATATTAAATTAGGTGGTAATAATTATATTCTAATTAATCAGTTGTTTCCAAGTCCTCTTCAAAAAATTAACGCAAACTTGATCCGTTTTTATACACATTTCTCAGTCGCAAGTTTAACTGTAAAAAATAGTATTTTAACAGCATCTAATGGCTTTATTGAATTAGAAGAAAAGTTTATAACTCAGTTAAAAGCAGTAAAGAAAATAATACATATAAAAGAATTTGACAACACATTAAAAGATTCAATACATGACGAATTTGGAATAGATGATTTACAAGATTTACAATATTCAAAACTAATTGTTGAAATGGATGAAAAGGAAAAATAAATGAAAGTAACATATAAAATAGATTTTGAAAACGTTGTTTCAAAATCTATTGATGATACACCACAACGAGTTTTACAATTTTATGAAAAAAGGAAACCTTCATTACCAGTTGGGTCAACCGAATTATTAGAATATGCATATATATCATCGAATAATATCTTCTATAAAACACAAGATGGTGATCAAAATATAATAGATAAGAAACATTTAAATGATTTCATACTCAATATATACAATAAGATAAATAATATATTATCAGGTGATAATATTATCAATAAAAGCAAAAGTTCAAAACCGTTTTATGAAATGAAAATCTTAGGCACAACTATTCCACTTGCAGTATTCTTGTTATTGAATAGAAGTACTTCTAAATCAGCATTCCATAAAATGAAATTAAAATATCAGTTTCGAAACAAAAAAGATAATGATGCCAGTATAAATCTTAATTTTAAAGATGCAAATGGTGTTCGTCAATATCTTTCTTTATATCCTGAAACATTAGAACAAGAGTATTATGCAAATGGTTTAAATCGATTCAAACTAAAGGATAGTGTATTTGAAGCAAATATTGAAGGATTAGCTCAAGCATTAATGGATATTTTAATTAATAAATCGGGTAGGCGATTTGCAAAGAATATATATGAAATCGAATACAAATTTATTGATGGTGCAACTTATAAGATTCTACAAGATGAAGGAAAAAGTACAGATTTAGCAGGTGTTTTTTATAATGATATGACTGATATGTTAAAAACGAGAAGTGTTAAATCACAATATGATTTAGATAATTTTCGATTAAGAATGTCTGAAACAATTACATCAGTTGCATATAATCAATTACATCAGGCACTTTCTAAATTTAAAGGACGCTCTCATCTATCAAATGAAAAAATATATATAAAAAATGATTTCATTATTAAAAACTTATTGAATGCGGGTATTCTACAATATACAAAAACATTGAATCCATTAGAAGAAATGATGATTAGTTTGAAGGTTACAAAAGGCGGTATTGGAAATTCTTTAAAAAATCAAATAACTCTAAACCGCCGAGATATTAATTCAAGTTATTTTGGAACGATTGCTCCAACTGCTACGAATGAATATGGGGGAATAGGTATAAATCAGACATTGACAAATGGCGCAGTAATAGATGATAGATTTGGCAATATTACGAAAAAAGACTTTAGTAATATAGGTAATTCATTTGCAAACTTATCACCGGTTGAGTCCTTGTCTGCGTTTTTTGAATATGATGATACTACTCGACGAGTTATGGGTAATCAACAAACTGGACAGTTTATACAACTAGAAAAACCAAGTGTTCCTCTTGTTCAAACAGGATTTGAAGCATATGTTCCACATTTAGTATCTGATAGATTTATTAAGAAAGCAAAATATAATGGTGTGATTGAACAATTAACTGATAAAATAATTAAAATAAAATATTCTACCCCTAAGGGAACAGAATATGAGACAATCAGTATAGAACCAATTAAATCTAGAACGAAACGTGGTATATATATTGCCACAAAATACACTACCAATATTTCAAAGGGACAAAAAGTAAAAAAAGGTGATATATTAGCTAGCACAGATTCTTTAAAAAAAGGCAAATTAGCAATTGGTAGAAATTTAGTGGTTGCAGAAATGGGTTACCTTGGAATGAATTATGAAGATGGTTGGGTTGTGTCAGATACGCTTAATGAAAAATACAGTAACAAAATATTACAAAAAATAAGTATAAAATTTCCAGCAAGTGCTAGTTTATTAGATCTAAATATTGCCCAAGGAAATAAAACTAAGGCAGGAGACACTCTAATTAAATTTAATACATCTGACGACTTTTTTGATGATGATGAACCAGATGATGATTCAGATTCAGTAATGGTTGGTTTGCTTCAAGATGGGTTGACTAAAACCTATGTTTCACCAGGTGGTGAAATAAAAGAAGTGGTTGTAAAATTAAACACACAAAAACTGCCTTCAAAATTATTAGCATTATATAAAACAAGTATCGAGACAATTAAAAATAAAACAAAAGTCTGTAAAGAACAATCGTTAAAGATGCCAAAAGATGAACAAAATGATAATTATATGCAATGCATAGGTCATCTAGAAAACTCCGAATCATTAGTTGTGGGTGGACACAAATTTAATCAAGAAGAAATTGATGGTGCAATTATAGAGATTTATATTGAACAAGAGAATCCTGTTCGAAACGGCTCTAAGTTTACATTAACTAGTTCAGGAGGGAAAGGTACTGTTCAATATATTATGGGACATGGTAAAGAACCTATTTCTGAGGAAACTAATCTGAAAATTGAATTTATCGGAACTCCTCTTAGTATTGTTAGTAGAAAAAACCCATCTATATTGTTGTCTATGTATTTAGGTAAAGTTATTTATTTTTTAAATAAAACAGTGTTAGAATTAAATAAAGCAGGTAAAATACTAGCGATTAAAAAGCTCGTAACTGAGGTATTTAGCACGATCGATGAGACAGCTGATAATATGATAACAACTCAATTAAAAGAGTTTTTTGAGCAACCTAATGCAAAAATTCAAAAAATTATTAATGCAAGTGATCCTTTAAATGATCCAGCTTTCCCAGCAATTGTTCCACCTTTTAAAAATAAATTAAAAATAAGAAATATTCAAAATGCGTCAAATGTCTTAGGTATTCCATTAAATGAAAAAGTAAAAATAATTGAAAATAATGGTATAGTAACAGAACGAGCAGTCCCTGTTGGAATATTACCAATTAATATGTTAGAACATTTTCCAAAAGCTATGTCTAGTACTAGAGGTTCTATTTCAACTGGGACAAATTGGATAACAGGACAAGGTCGATCAGGAACAAAAGAAGGAACCGGTGCTATCAAAGTAGGATTATTTGATATGAATTCACTGCTTAGTAAACGACCTTATAATCTAGTTAAAGAAATGCATGCTATAAAATCAGATGCAGGAAAAACAAAAAATAAAATGTTAAGATCAATTATTAAAAATAATTCAATTCCTTCAATTGAAATGGATGAATTGGATATTGACGAGGAAGAATTAGCAGCTACTAATATGATTAAAGTGTTATTTAAAGGCGCTGGACTGCAAGCAAACCTATAGGATTTTGCTTGATTTTTATAAATGATCTTTATCGATAAAGATCATTTATAGATGTAACATAGAAATAAGGCGGCATTTTCCGCAAACATAACGTTTTCATTGCTTCTAAGAATTAGCCACTTGGCTAATTCTTAGAATAAAAATAATTAGCCAAGTGGATAGAAAAAAATGGCTGATCAAGTTAGATAATTATTCTAACATAGAAATATACAAAGGAGGAAAAATTGAATAATTCGATACAAATCCCATTGACGACATATAACTCCCCTTATATATTTGTCAAGATAAATGATATTGATGATAGATATAGAATTTCTGTAAATTACAAGTATCTAAATGAAAACTATAATTTAAAATTAAAAATGATTAGAAATTTTGATCAAATAAAAAATACATGTAATCAATATTTTAAGATAGTAGATAATCAGATATATTTTGAATCAGATAAACAATGGGTTTTAGGAACTGAGAAAAACTCAGTCATAATAGATAGAAGAATAATCACAGAGAATAATCATAAAAGTACTATTATATTTTTTAAAAGAATATATAATGATACAGTGAATCAATCATTGTTTTTTAGTAGTGATTATTATAACACAATAAATGAATTTTTAAAGGAATCATAAATGTACTCATATTATCTTGATTTTTTAAAATCATTAAAAAAATTTGTAGCAGATATATTTCCTGATATCAAACATTATCAGTTTAATTATGGTAGCTACACCTTATTACATCACAAACTATATAAAGAACATGTTCAAGAATATCCTATGTGTATTATCAATTTATCAGATATTACAAACGAAGATAATCAAGCATTTAAGAGATATATCGGTAATAAACATTCGATACAGACAGCGCAGTTATTGGCATCTAATCATACTAAAAAAGAGTCGGTTTTAATGGATTTTAAATGGATGATTCTACAATTTCAAATTAAAATTAATTTTAATTCAACTGCTGATTTATTAAATTATCATAATGTTTTACAATCATATTTTCCAAAAAACTTTATGTTTTATAGTTATACTTATAATGTGTTGATTGAGATTTCAAAATATACAAATAATTGGGAACCAACTGATACAACAGAAGGTTTAGTATATAGAGCAATTAATCAAAAAGTTGAAACTTTTGCACAATATGGAATAGAACCTATTTTCAGAATAACAAATATTACTCAGACAAAAGATGTTCAAACTGATATATCATTAGACATATCATTAGAAGTAAAGATAAAGGTTCCTAATAAAATTGGCAATCAATCATTTGATGAAAGAATCGTCAACGGGATTGAAATAGTAATCGCGACAACAGATGAATTTAATTCTCTTCCTATTTTAATTGATATGGATGATGATGTGATATCTGATCGACTCAGTAGATTAAAACGACGATATATATTAAATGAAAAAATGATCGTGAATAACCAATTGATTTTGAATTATGAAGAATATAATTTATTACTTGGGTATCCAATTGGTATATATATAGTAGACGATTCTACTTCAGTTGATGCAAAGATCAGCTTTACGGAGATACCGTTATTAACAGATGATTATACAAATGCTGATAAAAAAGAATTTGTAATTGATTTGGCAGATGATTTGTCATACTTTCAATTTTCAGATTTATCCAATATGCAATTAATGGTGTTTTAATAACACAAATAACAAATAATTAATCAAAAATCACAATATTTTAATAAATTAAAGGATTCATAAAATGAATGAATATTTCGCACAGACTTTGGCACAAGTACTTGAAGAGACTTCAAGTAATATGGCAAATCAAATGACTTTAGACCACTTAGCAAAAAACGGAGCAGTAACACTTGAGGAAGCAGAGTTTTTTCAAACTCTATGTACAGATGTTATTACAGAAGCAGCAGAGGATTTTATTCCAGATACAGTAGAAGTACCAGACGCTCCAGAAGAGCAAGCTCCTATGGAATTATTTGATGCAGTTGGTAATAAATATGTATTCCAAGATGGTCAACTTATCCCAGTTGATGACACACAAGATGATGATGGTATGCAAGATGGTGCACAAGATGGTGATGGTGATTTACCAGTAGATGCTGAACCGGCGCCAGAAGCAGAACCAGATACTGCTCCAGATACGATGCAAGAATCAACAATTGTTGGTGATGTTGAAAATGTTGATATTTTAGAAGAATCAGATTCAGTAGTTGCAAAAATTCTTGCAAACTTGAAGTAAGGATGGTTATTATGAAATTAGATTTAATCTTAGAAAACGTACGTAATAAATATTCTTTAGGTCTTTTAGAAGAATCTGCTAATATCTCAGAGAAAGAACTTCTTCAAGGTAAGATTCTTATCAATGAGTCAACAATGTATATTCGCAATCTTCTTGTAGAAGAAGGTGTAATGAACACTGTTAAGCAAAATCTTGAAGAAGCATGGACTGCAGCATTAATTCAAGAATTTGATATGGATGATGCACAAGCTGCTTATGATTATACACAGAATGGGGCACCAGAAGGAGCTTTAGACCAAGCTGCTACTTATGCTGCTAAAGGTGTAAATGCAGTATCTGACGCTGCTAATCAAGCTGGTGATTATATTGCACAACATGGTGGAAACGCTGTTTCTAATGCATATAATCACGCTCAAACAAGAGAAGCTATTGATCAAGGTGCTGCAGCTGGTCAAGCTGCAGCTAAAACAGCTGGTCAATATGTTGATCAAGGCGTTGCAGCAGCTACTCCGTATGTTGATCAAGGCGTTGCAGCAGCTCAAGATGGTTTATTAACTAATGGTCAAGCAGCTGCTGGTTTAGCTGCTGCTGGTACAGGACTTGCTTTAGCAGGTGGTAGAGGAAAATCTGCAGTTGAAGGTGTAAAATATGGGTACAAATATCCAAATCAGGCTCAACTCGGATCATTCAATAAACCGAAGAAGATTGGTGTAAGACTTGGTCAAGCTGGTAATAAAATCGCTGGAATGGTAAGACGCTAATAAGGAGCTTCAAATGATATATGATATCAAAAGTTTTTTATTAGAAGAAGGTATTCTTGACCATGTTAAAAACAACATTGGTAAATACGCAGCAGCCGGTATTGGACTAGCTGCTGCTGGATCCGGTGAATTTGGAGATGATGCATCTCATTTTGCAAATTCTGTATTTGATGGTGCTTCACATGGTGCAGATAAAATAATGTCACATGGTTCACATTTAGTTAATCATTATTCAGGTGAAAGTGATTCACCTGATCATACTCAATCGAATTCCAATACTGATTCTCATGTTCAAACAGCTGATGAATACAAAAAACATTTAGCTGAGAAAGCACAACATGATGCCTTATTAACTAAAGCAAATGGACCTCACAGTGGAATAGAACATGGTACTTTTTATAATAATAAAGTAACTGTTGGAAATGATGGTTCAGTTAATAAAGAATTTGATACATTAACTGATACTGGTGTCAATACCTTAGCCGGTGCAGGAATTGGCTTATCTGGTTTAGGAATAATGGGTGCTCATAAAAGAGATAAACGTCGTATAGCTGATGCTTATCGTAGAGGACAAGCAAGTCGTTAAATAAAAGAATAATTATCTACTTTTTGTAGATAATTATTCTTGTGGTTAAATCCAAAGGATTAAAATGAAATATAATATAAACAAAGGGAATATATTATCTAAATTTGCACCTGCTGCGCTAGGCGCAGCAGGTGCTGGACTAGCTGGATATATGTATTCAGATGGATTAGATCCCGAAAATGTGTCAGAATTGCATAAATTAGCACAAACAAGTTCTGACAATTTAGAACATTCTGAAGATCGATTAAAAGATTTACAAGATGCTTCAAATCGATCTTTAGAGAAATATCAAACATTAAGAAACACAGAGAATCTTTCACCTGAGCAAATATCGCAAGTTGAGCAACTAGGTTCAGTTGCATCAAATAATGCTAATTTATTAAAAACTGCTCGTACTCAGATGGATGATGCTAGATTAGATAATAATCTTACACAAGATAAATACAACCAATCTCAATTAATACATGATGATAGAGTACATAATTTTGCTACTAATTCTGCGATAGCTGGTGGAGCATTGGGTATTGGTTCAACAGTTATAGGTGCTGTTAGAAACAGAAAAAAATGAAAATAACAAAACAACAATTGATTCTTGAAGGTATTCTTCAAGGGATCAAAGATAATTGGGGTAAAGGTTTATTGGCAATTGGTGGAGTATATGCTGCTAATAAAGGGTTATTAGGTTCAGATGCACAAAAAGCTATACAAGCTGGTGGTTCAATAACTAAGAATTTTGTTGATAAAGCAGGTGATTGGTCTAAAGACGCTGTAGCAGATGCAAAAGATTATTTTGAAAAAACTAATTCTTCATTGGCAGCAAAGTCACCTGATCAAGTTCATCAATCAAATCTAGAACATTCATCAGATGAAACGCTATCAAATAATAAATTACAAGATGCTTTTAAAGATGCGACAAAAGATATTAAAATTAGTGATTCAACTATTGAACAACCTGATACATTAGGAGATGGATTAGATGGATAATCAGAAAATAAAAGAAGATATTTTAAGAATATGGAAACATGCAGGATTAGATGCAGAAGTAGATGCTAGAACATTAGCTAAAAAATTAGGCGAAGATCCAGATTTAACAAAAGCAGGTATTCGATCAGGCAGACAACTACAACACCCACAAGTAGGTGAAAAATTTGGTAGAGAAGGTGTACTTGGAGCAATTAGTAATAATATAGATGGTGTATCATTAAAAGATATAGCAGATAAAAATAATGTTGCTACTAAAAAAATCAATGCTGGTTTAATAACAAGAATTGTATATTCTATATTAGACAATGATTCTAAAAAATCATTATTGTTTCCTGTGATGTATAAACCAATTATTAATTACTTTTTAGGTAAATTATTTGGTGATCGAAAAATAACACCAAAAGAATATAAAGATGGTATCAAAGGTTTACAAATAAATGAATCAACTGGTGATGAAATGAGTACAAGATATAATATAAAACAGTACTTAGTAGAAGAAGGTGTGGTTGATCACGTGAAAAACAATTATGGTAAATATTTAGCGGGTGCGGGAGCACTAGGCGTAGGTGCTATTTATGCAAACGGTGATGTTTCTCAGGCTATTGATGATGCTAGGATAGGTGCGGCATATGTTGATGGAAGAGGGGGTGATTTAATAGATCAAGGTAAAGCTGCAATATCAGGTGCACAACACGGTTATGATACGCCTTCTAAATATGATAAATTCAAAACAGATGTTGAACAGAATAATGCTTTGAAACAACGCTTAGATGAAAATCCAAATTTTTTAAATAGAATTCAATCTAATGTGATAGGTAATCAATTTGATGCATTTGATAAAAAACTTGGTTATCAACCAAAAGGATAAATAATGATTTATACAATTAATAAACAACGACTATTAGAAGAAGTCTCATTTACTAGAAAATTTCGCGTAGCAATTAGACCTAAAAATTTTCCAGCGGCTGCCGGCAAATTAGCTGGCAAAATTGATAAAAGCATTTCTTATATAAAAAATGGATATACGATAGCGACAACAGCCCCTGGTAAATATTATAAAAAAACAACAGATAAAATGAATGAAATAAAAGATAACATATCTAATGATTTTAATACATCTAGAGAAAAAGAGAGAGTAGCTAAAAAAGCTAAAAAAGCTAAAAAAGTTAAAAAAGAGGAATCAAAAGAAGAGGAATCAAAATGAAAATACATTTAATTTTAGAAAATATTAGAAATAAATATAGGTTAGGTCTTTTAGAAGAATCAGAAAATTTTTCTGAAAAAGAGATCTTAGAAAGTAAAATTCTTTTAACAGAAGCTACTATGAGTATTCGACACTATTTAGTAGAAGAAGGTACAATTGAAGCAGTTAAATCTAATTTAAAAGAAGCTTTTGAAGAAGCTATTGATTTAAGTAATCCTAAAACTAGAGAAAAATATATTAGACGAGCATCTAAAGCAGTAGCAAATAAACCATATGATAGAAAAAAATTGTTTAAAAGTGGTGCAGCTATAGGTGCTATAGCTGGTTCATCTATAGCAAACCCGTTGATGACGCCTACACATGCATTTACAGGCGCAGTTGAACTTTCTCCTCTTGCACTTGCAACTTCAGCAAAAGGCTTAGCTGGTGTAGCAGTAGGTGCTAATGCAGCACTTAGTGCTGCAGCACCTACTGTAACATATACGCCACATATTGCACAGGCTATCGCAGCTGGTCATTCTATACCTGCTGTAACAGCTGGTCTAGTTGGTAAAACTCTTTTTGGTGCTGCAGCAGGTGGTGCTGCAGGTGCACTCGCTTCCCAAGCTGTTCCGCTTATTAGTAGAAAAATAAATGCGAATAAAGCATCACACAGTATAACAAAGAGAATACAACAAGATGACTCATCATTTAATGGGCGCAAAATCATTGCAAAAAAAATAAATGATCACTCATTATCAAAACAATTTGATAATGATATGACGTCTTTTGGTCTTAAATAACAAGCATTAGCTTGTTATTTTCTTGTCGTTGATTTCATAGAATGAACAAATATTTAATAAAATAAAGGATTTATAATGGCTTATACATATCAAAGCTGGCAATCGATCTTAGAAGCCGTTAAAATTGAGTTAGGGGCTGATGTTATGCAGCTTGAATTATCTGATCAACGGATTATACAACTTATCCAAGAACAAGTTTTGCCAGAATTTTCTAGTTATAGTGGATTACATAAATATTATAAAATGGATGAAGGACATATTATAAGCACAGATCCAGTGTATCGTTATCAATTTAAAGATTTTCCTTATAAAATAATGGAAGTTCTCAATAAAATAGATCGTGCAAATTATGTACAATATGATCAATTATTTTCACAGCCTCAAACATCCGATGTTTCAGATTTTCTAGTAAGACAGAATTATCTTGATATGGCAAATATAGTTAAAGCTGATGATACATTTAGATTTATTGGACCAGATATAATAGAAGTCACAAAAGCCGCAAATTCATTTACAACGAATGAATTTATATTAGAAGTTGAAGTTGTACATAACGATCCAACTACAATTTCAACTGATATGTATGATTTATTTAAAGATTTGGCTATTTCTTATATTATGAATGCAATAGGTAAAATACGTAAAAAATTCAATAGATTTAATACACCATTTGGAGAAATAAATCTAAATGCAGATGAATTATTACAAGAAGCAAAAGAGGTGCGCAGAGAGGCATTAGATAGCTTACGAAAAACTCCTCCTGATCAGGTTTTATGGGTTATGTAGATTAGTAGCATATGCTACTAATCTATTCTTGTGCTCAATTTCATCTATTTAACAAATCATTACATAAATTTAAAGGATTAGTATGAAAAGTGTATTAACAAGAAAGAAAAAAGGTCATCCTCTATCATGGGAGGAATTAGATAAAAATTTTGAATTATGTGAAAATTTAAAAGGTGTTACACAACCTGATCCTACGATTGGACAAGATGGAGATTATTATACTCTTTATGAGCATTTAGATATGACAAATGAAGATTCAATTAAATTAATCTTAGATTATAGCGAATCTGATAATCAATGGGTTTATTCTAAAGATCAGTTAGGATCATTAATTAGTAGTTCGACTAATCCTATTATATATTTTTCTCTTGATGCAGCAGGTATTAAGCTTAAATTTTTAAATAATGACTCAGTATTTGATAAGTATTTTGAATTATTTAATAATTCAAAATACTATAAATTAGAACAACATAATGATTTGGTTAATTATAGTACTGATATATTCACTATTCAGGATACAACAATACTTAATGATGCTTTAAAACTATTAAGTGTTGGTGAATCAATTATTGCTAACTTATACTCAGCGGTAGTTATACCACATAAAGACTTTATAAAGGTTCAAGGAATATGGAAAGAATTTAATATACTCGATTTAGTTAAGGATCCAACTACTGGTTTAAATAATTTACAACAAGAAGTTATCACAGTGGTTGGAACTAGTACAAGTAGTAGTACAAGTACTACTCCCGTCGTTATAGGGAACTCGCACATAGAAGGAAATTTAAATGTTGCATCAGGTGATTATTCACATGCAGAAGGACAAAGTAATATAGCATCTGGCAATTATTCACACACTGAGGGACAAAGTAATGTTGCATCAGGTTATTGTTCCCATATAGAAGGAATACAATCAAAAGCATCGGGTAACTATTCACATGCAGAAGGATATGGAGTAGATTCATCTGGTAATTATTCACATGCAGAGGGATATGGTACAAAATCAGTAGGAGAATATTCTCATGCAGAAGGATTTCGTGTAGAATCATCTGGTAATTATTCACATGCAGAAGGATATATGAATATTGCATCAGGAGATTATTCACACGCAGAAGGGAATAATACAAAAGCAAGTAAAAGTTATTCTCATACAGAAGGAAATGGAACTGTTGCATCGGGTAACTATTCACACACAGAGGGGTATATGACAACGGCATCAGGTGATTATTCACATGTTGAAGGAAATCATTCAACCGCTTCTGGTGATTATTCACATGCCGAGGGTGAAAACAATATTGCTTCTGGTAAATATTCACATGCCGAGGGCGAAAATACAAAAGCTTCAAATGATCATTCTCATGCAGAAGGACAAGAAACAGAATCATCTGGTGTAAATTCACATGCTGAAGGAAATATGACAATTGCAAGAGGAGGGTATTCTCATTCGGAAGGATATAGTACAATTGCAGAAGGAACTAATTCTCACTCAGAAGGAAATGGAACAAAAGCGATTGGTGTGTCTGCTCATTCGGAAGGACAATCTACAATTGCATCAGGTGATTATTCTCATACGGAAGGATATCAATCAACAGCTGTTGGTGAAAATTCACATGCGGAAGGATGGGGTTGTTTAGCAACTGCGAAAAATTCTCATGCCGAAGGAAAAGGAACAATTGCTTTGAATGATTCTTCTCATGCAGGAGGCGAATTTAATATTGGTGTTTCAAATACATCTTTAGTTGAAATTGGTAATGGGAATGTTTCTGCTAGATCAAATGCATTTGAAATACATAAAACAGGCGAGATAATTGCTGCAAGTTTAACAACTGATTTAATAATACATGATAAATGTTTAGTTACAAAAGAATATGTTAAATTAGTTAAAGATTTTTCAGTTGTTAATAATTTACCATCGGCATCTTTATTATATTTTGAAAAAACTGTTTATAATATTGCAGATAATTTAAAATATAGTTGTGTTGCAACTACGCCGAATCCTCTTGTCAATGAAGATTGTTATTGGATTCAAGGATAATATTACTGTAAAATAATTTATTACAGAAAGAACAAATTATTAGTAAATAAAAAAGGACTATAATGGCTAATCTACTCGATTCAAATACAACTAGTAAATTTCTAGTTTTCAATCCAAATACAGGTGTGTATGACACAGTGTTACAAGATGTACAATATGCTGCTCCAGTTGTTGGTTCAACTGTTGCCGACCCTAATGCAACTGCATATAGTATAATTCCAAAAATCAGAACAAAAGAACTTATTCCGTTGGCAAATATTGATTGTAATAATATCATATGGGAAAATGAATATTCAATCAATGAAAATTGTTTAAATATTCCACCTGCTATGTCAAGCGGTGTATTATCTGTTAGAAAAGATTTCAATAGTTATTTGAATATTTATCAAAGAGCTTTGTCATATGAACTCGATTTAGATGATTTTACTCGTGAATCTAAAGATGGTGGTAAAACATGGTCTGAGTGGCAAGATAAAAATAAAGTTGCTTTAAATGCGACTTCTAAAATTCAAGAATTATCTGATTCATTTGCACAATACAATCTAACAGGTTCTACAGAACTAAAACTTCAAATTGCAAATATGGATGGTAAGATTACTGCTGCTGAACAATCAATTATTCAAAAATCTTTAGATGATGCTCAAGCAAAATTAGCAGCAGAAGCAACTCGTGTTGCAGATAAAGCTGAATTAGATGGTAAAATCACTGCTGCTGAACAAGCAACAATCGATGCTTCAAATTTACTAGATGCTTCATATAAAGAATACAATAGAGTAGTTGTAAAAGCTATGTCTGATGGTGTCTTAACAGAAGCAGAATTAGCTTTGATACATGGTGCAAAAGTTGAAGTTGATGCGGCGAAAGCACGTTTCACGTCTCTTGAAAGTGGATTCACAGTTTTAAATACAGATTTAAGTGATACAGCACTTGGTGTTGCAAATTTAGATGGTAAGATTACAACTGAAGAAGCAGCACGAATTTCTGCTATTATAGCAGTCGAAGAAAAAGCAGCTACTGATAATGAAACTCATATTGCTTCACAAGCTGCATTAGATGGTAAGATTACTGCTGCTGAACAAGCAACAATTGATGCTTCTCATCAATTAACTCTTGATTATAAAAATTATAATAATGTTATCACAGCTGCTATGGCAGATGGTGTTTTAACTCCTGAAGAAGAAGCTTTAATTGCTGATGCTAGAGCACATATCGATGCATCATTGACTAGATTATCTGGTTTAGAATTAAAAGCTTTAACCTTCTCTGAAATAAACACTAAATTAAATACAGCTTTACAGGCTTTGTATGCAGAAGTTACTCCAACTACTGTTAAAACAGTTAATGAATTAGTAGATGAAGCAATTAATAAATCTCTTTCAATCAAAGGTGATGTAATTGAAGCATTGACATCTGATGGAGATACATCTGAATCTGATACTAAATTAATAGCTGATGCTAGTCAATTACCAGATGATTTTAAAACATTGCAAACAACAATTGGTTCAGCGTTAGTGGATTCTGCTTTAAGTGATCAAGATATCTTAGATATTAAAGCTGCTAAATCAGCAGTTGATGTAACTAGAACAAAAATGGGTGTTGTTGATAAAAATGCTGTTCAAACTGCTTTAGATGCTGCGGCTTTAGATGGTAAAATCACAGCAGAAGAGAATAATCGTGTAACGGCTATTGCTGCGGAACAAACTAAACGTGCAGAAGAATTACTTGCTCGTGCACAAGTAGAAGCAGAATTAGATGGCAAAATCACAGACGCAGAAGCAGCAAGAATTGCGGCTCAAACACAACTAGTAGCTGATTATAAAAATTATAATAGTGTTATTGTAAAAGCTATGGCAGATGGTGTTTTAACTCCTGAAGAAGAAGCTTTAATTGCTGATGCTAAATCGCATATTGTGGCAACTAGAAAACTTATTTCTGATGCACAAGATACAGCTGACTCAGTAGATGGTAAAATTACTGATGAATCTACAGCTAGAATTGCTGCGATTAATGCTGCAAATCTAGCTACTGCTGAAGCTGCTGCTTCTGCTGCAACTGCTGCTGCAGAATTAGATGGTAAAATCACAGACGCTGAACAAGCAACAATCGATGCAACTGATGCTGTTACTGTAGCATATAAAGATTATAATACAGTAGTTGCTAAAGCATTAGCAGATGGTAATTTAACAACTGAAGAGGCAGACTTAATTGCTGCAGCGAAAACACATATTGAGGTAGCTAAAGCTAATGTTGTAGCAGCACAAAATGCTGCAGATGCATCTGCAGCAGCAGTTGTAACTGAAGTATCTGATAGAACAGCAGCTGTAACAGCAGTTGATGATAAAGTTGCAACTGTTACTTCACAAGTTGAGTTATTGTCAAATACTGATTTAAGTGCTACACCGACATTATCAGGTGATGAATCACAATACGAAGGTGCATCATTAACATTAACAATTGATAATTATAGCCCAGTAAATACTTATTCAGCAAATGCTTCTAATGGTGAAGTAACTATTAATGAAGATGGTACAATAACTTGGATTATGCCACCTGTTGATACAACTACTATTATAAACTGTACAGTTTATTCAATTGAGCCAGATAAAGCTGCTAGTTTAGGGGGTACTCGTTTTGTATCTGTTACTCCGTATGAAGTAATTGATGATAGTTATCTAGTATATGAAAAAACTAGTATAACAGAGTTTAGTGAATTAACAAACTTAGATATCGTTTCTAATAAATTAGTATTTGAACAAGATCTAACACCATTAACAATAACAGATAATATTATCCATGGTGATTTAGCAGTTGATGATTTCATTTTAGTTGATAATAAAACTTATAAAATTACAGCAGTTGAAGATTATGGGACTGGTGAAAAAACAATTAGTGGTTCACTTCCAATTTTAGATGCAACTCGTACAGTAGCTGATAAATATAATAAAGGTGTAGCAATTAGTAATATTGTGAATCAAGATACAATCGATAAAGATTTCAAAGGTTTACATAATATTAAAATTTCACATAGTGTTTGTAACATGTCAACAAAAGCAAGTACAGTAAATCAACTTGTTAGTTCAACTCCTATTGTAGAAGGTGAAGTATTAAACGTTGGATCAAAAGAAAATATTGGTAAACTTATGTTAACATTATCTGATTTTGCTACTGACTTTGGTAATACTGGTGATGTTTGGGATGTTTCAACAGTTGATGACTGGTTTGGATATGCTGTAGATATTTCTGATAACAAAGCAGTTGTTAGTTCCCCAGGTAGAGAATGGAAAGATGGTGGTTATGTTGGTACTGCTGGAGTTTTTGATATTGTTACAGGTGAAGTAATTGCTAAAATTGTTAATCCTAATTCATATGGTTCTGGTTCAGGTGATTATTTTGGTACTGCTGTAGCAATCGCTGGAAATTATGTAGCAATTGGCGCACCACAAGAAGATAATGTAAATGGTAGTGATGCAGGAGCTGTATATATTTATGAAATTGTAGAAACAGTTGATACAGGAATAGTCTATACAACTACTCTAAAACACACATTAATTGATCCTGATGCAGCAACAGCTTTAAATGATAAATTCGGAACTGCTTTATCAATGGATGGTGATCGTTTAATTGTTGGTGTACCAAATGAAAGTGGTACAGCTACTGATTCAGGCAAAGCTTATATCTACAATGTTGTAACAGGTGATTTATTATTCTCATTAGAAAATCCTACTGATTATGGTACTCCAGACAGTGATTTATTTGGTACATCTGTATCTATTTCTGGTTCTAGATGTATTGTTGGTGCTCCAGGTGAAGATGATGAAAATGGGACTGAATCTGGTAAAGCATATATATTTGATGTAGCTGACGGTTCTCTAATGGTTAAATTAGATAATCCAAATCCATATGATACATCAGTTAATGATTTATTTGGTACTTCTGTAGCTATTACAGATGACAAATGTGTAGTAGGCGCACCTGGTGAAGATGTTGGTGCAGGTAAAGCATATATATTTGATATTGAAGATGGTAGTTTATTAATTACACTTGATGATCCAAATGCTTATAGTACGAAAGATGATGATAATTTTGGTACAGCAGTTTCAATTGCTGGTGATAAATGTTTAGTCGGTGCACCATTAGAAGATAGCACATATGGTCAACAATCAGGAACTGCTTATATTTTTAATGCTGTAACTGGTGTATTGTTACAAAGAATTGATGATCCAAATGCTTATGGTACAGCTGTATCTGATAACTTTGGTGGAGCTTTAGCTATTTCTGATAAAAGATGTATTGTTGGAGCATATTTAGAAGTAGATGCTGCAAATTCTGCAAAAGCAGGTGAAGCTTATATTTTCTTAAGTGAAGATTTAGACACACTAGGCAAGTTCACAGCGGGCGCTGTAACAGTTAATGAAACTGTTAGTATAACAGCTAATGATTATTTGATAGATTCATCAAAACATACTTTGAATGATGGTGGAACAACTAAACAAAATATGAGATTAGTTAATAATGGTGTTTTAGCAATTTGGAATGATACATTTGGTTCAATTAGATTTGACGAAACTACAAATTATAAAATACCAAATCAAAATGGTATTCTTTCAGGTATTAATGCTACAAATGTTGCAGATATAACTACTAATACAATAGCAGTTGGAGATATATCAATTGGTATGTCAGATAATGGTAAACATTTTTATACATTGTTAAATACATCCCCTTTTGTTTATAAACATTATCGTTTAAATAAAGCATTTAATTTCAATACTAAAACATTAGTTCATACTAGTACTGATCACGCGAATTTATTTGGCAATAACGGTGTTGAATTTATTGATGATGGAAGAACAGCATTCGTTGCTATTGCTTCAACAATTGAAAAACGAACTCTTACAATTCCTTATGAATTAAAAGATTATACTGTACAACAAACATCTGGAGAGGTTTTATGTTCTCAAGGATTTAAACTATCTAAAAATGGTTTAAAAATTATATCAACTGATTCAGCTAATATATACACATATGATTTGACAACACCTTTCGACTTATCCACAATTGCTACGCCTGTCGTTCAAAACATTGTAGCTTTAGATTCAGCAACTGCTGAGTTACAATTAGCAGATGATGGTCTAGTAATTACAGCGACTAATGATCAAACAATAGTTGCTGCATATACATTGGATAAAAGTAAATTTATATCTCAATTAAAAACATACACCGTTGATACAACAAGTATTTCACAAGGAACTGTTCCGAATATGTCTTTTAAAAATGATTTTACTTTATCATTTGATATAGGACAAGGATGGATGATTCCAGGAAATAGACAAGATCAATTTATCGATTATGTTTATAATGGTAATGGTGTTAATAGATTAGAATTTGAATCAACATTTGATGGTATCATCGGTACAGGTGGTAGAACTATAAAAACAAAAGTTGAATTAATCGATGATTCTCATAAAGTCTCTTCAATTACAGCAACTATTCAAAAAGGAGCATAATATGGAATACAAAAAATATATTGAGCAAACTGGGGCTTATGTAAGAGCTAAATTTAAAGAAGTTCCACAGAGTAATATCTCTGTGGATGATAAACTAGTTAAAGTACAAGATATTTTAGTTACTGTTAAAGTATCTGCAGGTGAATATACTTTTCAAGGTGATGAAATGTCTCAAACACGATTAGTTCGTGTTGGTTGGGCTTTAGATAAAAGCGCTCGAAAAAAACAAACTTGGAAAACTTCGGATAACCAAGAAGTTGAATTAACAGTTGCTGATATTGCAAAAATTGTTTCTGCAAGCATCGCAACACAAGACAAATTATGGTTAAAATAAAACGAGCTTGGCTCGTTTTATAAAAGGAATAAAATGCAAGATTTAAATAATTTAATACAAAGTGGTGAATACAATATAGAAAATTCTTTAAATGTTCCATTGGAAGTTGTTTTTGGTATTGTTGATGTTAAAATAAGAGAAACAAATAAAAATTGGATTACTCAAACCGTTTTAAATGATGATATATCAAAAAATGATTATACAAGATATTCTGCAGATGGTGGAAAAAATTGGAGTAATTGGTCAACAGGTGTTGGTAATTCAAAAAAACTAGATAAATTAAATGAAAACATCACTAGAGTTGCGGACAAAACTACTTTAATGAATTTGGAATTTGAGTCATTTTTGAATAAATTTAATCTACAATCTGATTTATTAAACACATTGGATGATAAAATAAATACAATCAGTAATGAATTAGCTCTTGATAAGGAATATGTTGATAATTTATTTAATCAATTAAAAAATAATAATCGAGATTTATCAAAATTAGTACATGCAACAATGTATTCTAAAATAGAAGAATTAACTGTTAATTTAGAAAGAAAGATACAAGAAGAATTGAAAGATATTAAAGATCAAAATAAACGATTAATCTTGAGCAATTCACAAAAGCAGATGCTTCATATAGATGAGTTATATAACATGAATTCATTAAGTAACACAAATACTAAGTCTTCTAATTTAAATGCTATAACAGTGAGTAAATGATGTTTTATGCACCTATTATTTTTGCAGTTATAACATCAGGTGTTGCAATATATTACAATCTTCAAATATTTAATTTAAAACATAAATTATCCGTAGTAAATACAAAAAACACCGAATTAAATATAGCGTATCGGAAAACAACTTCAGATTTAGAGACGGCAATTGCAGATGCAAATACCAATTCTTCAATTGTAAAAAAATATAAATTACAAGTGAAACAGTACAAAATTATGAATGATGATATAAGTATTTCTAAAGACAAACAAATTGAATCATTATATAAATTAATTAAAAAGTTAAAAACACATCACATATACAATAAAGCGTCTAAAGTTAAAGTTAAGGATTGTGAAATATTTCAAACATTAGGAGAAACAGATGAAACCGTTAAAATTTCTAATATTGGGTTTTAGTATTCTTTTATTGGGTTGCACAGAACCTACTCCTCCTAAGATCATTGTTAAAGATAAGTTAATATATGTATCTCCCGAAATACCAAATATATCAAATCCACCAATTGCGCAAGAATATCAAGTATTATCAGCTAGAATAAATAAAAAAGATTATTATTTAATTCCAGTTGACGATGGTTTAATAATGACTAATAATTGGGAAAGATATAGAATTTGGGCAGTTACAAATTATAACATTTTACAAAAATTAAAGAAACATAATGTCAAATAAATACTTTGAACCAGAATATGCCGATTGTGGATATGTTGAAAAAAATGAGTGCTTTGAAGTAACATATGAAAAACAAAGTATTGATGTAATTTCCCAAAAAGTAACTTTACTGCAGGCTTTAGAAAATAGGTTAAAGCTTTCAATATATGAAAAAGATTTTATAATACCAAGGATGGACAATGATATATAATATAAAAAAATTTATAATTGAAAATGAGATTATTGATTTAGTACAAGATGATCTAAAGAATCAGCTTGTAGATAGTAAATTATTAGGTGAAAAATTAAAGGTAAAACCACTAACGGAATCAATTATAGCAACTAAGCAGAAAATGTTTAAACAAGGTATTCCACCAACATCAGCTGCAAATAAAGCTATTCAAGATATAAAAGAAGTTACTGCAAGTGGAGCGAAACAAGCGGCTGGGTTAGCTCCAGGAAACAGAGCAGAAACACCGAGATTTAAAATACCTGGAACAAAGATCAAAGAAGATAGTTATTATAATAAATCTATCATTAGTAAAGACGGGACGACTAGAAGTTTAAAACCAGGGAATAAAATTTTGCGAAAAAACACGCTCGGACCAAACGGTAATCGATTAACGATTGCAAATGGTAAAGATAGTAGACGTTTCAAGGGAGTATCTGATGCAACTGCTAAACAAGAAGGTTCGCGATGAATTTATTATATTTAAATAATATTGATTCAACTATGTATGATCAATATAATTTGCCAGTTATATTAGGAAATTTGATAAATGATAAAATTCATTTTATTCAACGACCAGAAAACTGTGTAATAGTAGATGTTCCTGATGCATTTAAATATCGACCAGAACGAGTAGCTAATCAATATTATGGACATGAATCTTTTTATCCAATAATATTAGCAGCCAATAATATTGGATCACTTTTTCAATTTATACCTAGTGATTTTGATCATCGTATAAAATTAGTAAAATCAAGTGTAATTAGTCAATTATTAAATATTTAGAAAAAGGAAAAATATGATAACAATTAATAAAATAAATCTAAAACAAGACGATAAAGTGCAAAAAAAGTTCTTGCAAAATATAAAAACAGTGCTTCAAAAAATTGGCTCATCTCATAAAACAAAAGCTATTCATAAATTAGTAGAAGAAGAAATTCTTTATATTGGATATGGTGTAAAAGATATTTCGAAAAAACGAAGTTCTACTTATGGAACAATGTATTTAAATGGTATTAAATTATCAGGCTTAATTGCAGACTTAAGTGTAATTGTTGATCCTGCTGATTTAGACACGATGTCAAATCATGTTAAATCAATCAATAAAGGAAATAAAGAATTACTTAGAGTTAAAAGTACCATTACAGATACATCTGCTTTGCAAATCAAAAACCTTGATTCTAATATTTCTCAATCATTTGAAGAATTATTAGAATCAATTGATTATTTTGCATTAGTTGATGTGTATTATTATTTATATATTGAAACATTGGCCGTTATTGGATTAAAGGGAAATGGTAAAAATAAATTATTTGAAGCAACATATAATGTATTTAAAGTTGTTGTTTCTACTGTATTAAAAAAGATGCATGTAAAGCCTCTTCCTGAAGAAATTGATAAATTTGAAATAATAATGGATTATATTTTTGCAAGAAAGTTTACAGACCAATCATCCGTATCAGTTTTAGCTAAATTATCTAAACTATTTGGTGAGGAAAATATTCAATTCTTAAAAGATCTAAAACCTGATAAATATACAGAATTTAAATCAATGGCTACTTTATTTACAAAAGCTGGATTAGTCTCAATAACAGAAACTGCTTTGATGAATGAATTTAAAATTGTTGCAGGTGAAGAATCTGTTTCAAATTTAGAGGGAACATTTGATGAAATAATTGCATATATTGTTTCCACTAATTACAAATCTACTATATTTAATACTCCAAATCTTTCACAAGATGATCAAATTAGACTAGAGCAATTGGTATTGAATTATAAAAAAGATATTATTATAAAAAATTAAAAGGTTGTAGTATGGTCTATATCATAAATAAAAAATTAATTTTAGAAGCAAATGCTCTGGAACAAGCGAAGACAAATTTTTTAAGTTCTGGTGAAACGAATCCAGATAATATATTAAAAGCTGCAACTAATTATAAAGTAGACAAAGGTCTTTCCTCTATATCAAAAGGAAATGAAAAAGCAATTGAAAAAATATCACATGGACAAGTTTTAAATATAGCTGAGCGAGCTAAACTTGACGCAATTAACGCAAATTCAAAATAGGAGATATTCTCCTATTTTTTCTTGTGGCTTAAATCATAGATTATTTCTAGAAATTATAAAATAAATATTTTAACTTTGAAAAAATGATTTTCGATATTATTAGCCAAGTGGATAATTTTTGACGAAAAAGTAGCTGATGTGCAATGTAATCCTTATGTTCTA
>Ga0256829_1000827_pt1 | contig 27941 bp, 42 predicted proteins | sample 131447metaG_FD_185979 | JGI IMG/M metagenome (GOLD analysis project Ga0256829, IMG submission 185979) | Hydrothermal vent microbial communities from Lau Basin, Pacific Ocean - 131-447 | ecosystem: Environmental > Aquatic > Marine > Hydrothermal vents | place: Pacific Ocean: Lau Basin | collected... | reverse complement strand
GTAAAGGCGATATAGATACTAAGATAGATGGAGTTAGTCTTTATAAAATAGCTAAGACAGCACAAGGAGATAAGAAACTTAGCACTGCTAGAAGAGACTTTTTAGATGGTATGATTTCTACAGTTAAAAATACAGGTAGACTACGTAAAGAGTTAGAAAGTGCTAATTTTAACTGGGATGCATTTACTAAGGCTATGGATACAGTTAGTAAATATACACCAGAGCAATGGCAGAGTATGACGCCTAAAGAAAAACAAAGTATGCTAAACCGCTTTGCTTTTAATAGTGATTTAAAAACTGTTATGGCTGGATATATTAAAGCAATGTCAGGAGCCGCTGTTAGTGACCAAGAAAGAGCATTCTATGAGGGAGCTATTCTAAATGGCAACTGGGCTAATAAAGATGCAGCACTAGCTAGTATGAAAGGTTTCTTAAGCGGAGTGGGTAATATGACTAAGACTTCACTAGAGTCTATGAAAGCTAATTTACCAGCTACTTATCTAGAGTATAAAAGAGAACTTCCTAAAGAAGAAAAAGATTATATGAAAATTTCGGCAGATGAAGTTAAATCTATGTCTACACAAGATAAAATAAATTGGCTTAAAGCTAGAGGTGTATCTGAAGACCAAATTAGAAAGGCTACTAGATGAAAGTAACAATAGAAAATCTTAAAGATACTTTTCAAATAGGCTATGATGTTTATCTTGATAGTCGTAAAGAAGCTAATAAAGTAGAAGACTATTATCATAATAGACAATATACCCAGGACCAACTAAATAAATTAGAGAATAGAGGGCAACCTAAAGAAACATTTAACATTATTAAACTATTTACTAGACAACTTCTTGGTTACTATAGTACAGTTGTTAATACTCCTAAGATTAATCCTGTTCAATATAGTGATATTGATATAGCCTCAATACTAAACGATGTTACTAATCAAGTACTAAGAGATAATAGTTTTAATGCTGAGGGAGAATATATTAAACGTAATGCTCTACTTAGTGGGCTATTCGTTAGTTATATTGATGTAAAAGAAACAGGTAAAACAGACCAGTTTGGTAGGCCTTTATATAAGATAACTATTGAACACGTAGACCCAAGTGAGATTGTTCTTGACCCTATGAGTGTTAGAGCAGACTATAAAGATGCTAGATATATCCATAGGTTTAAATGGCTTAGTGCTGATGAAGTTAAGATAGCTTTTGGTAAATATCAAGCAGATAAACTAGAAACTTATTGGAACTTCTTGAATGTAGATGAAGCAGAGTTTGAGTTTAAATATGGTGAGCAATTCCAAGGTATCTATAAACAACACGACAATTATCTTATAGTACATAGTATTATGAAAGATGATAAGGGAGATACTTATAGTGTTTACTGGAGTGGGGACCATATCTTAACTAAAGAGAAAATAACTTATAAAGAGGTTAAATTTCCTTACCGTGTGGTTAAACTAAACGATAGTAATAGAGCTGAATATTATGGTATCTTTAGAGATGTTATGGCTTCTCAGGATGCTATTAATCAAGCTCTAATTCAAATTCAACAAATGGCTAACTCTAATAAAGCATTAATAGAAGAAGGTGCAGTTGATGATATTGCAGAATTTACTAAGGTTTTTAATAGAGTTAATGCAGTTATACCAGTTAATAATTTGGCTGGCGTACGTATAGATAATCTTAATGGTGATATAGTACAACAATATACTATTATTGATAAAGCGTTTAATCGTATTCAGCGTATTCTAGGTATCAATGATAGCTTTTTAGGTATGGCTTATGCTAGTGATAGTGGTCGTAAAGTTAAGCTACAGCAAAATGCTAGTATGGTTGCACTAAGGTATATTACTACTAAGATGGAAATGTTCTATCGTATGGTAGGTTGGGATGTAGTACATCTGATTAAACAATATTATACTGCAAATCAAGTAATAAGGATAGCAGATGAAACTGTTGGAGATAGATGGGTAGAATTAAATAGACCATTAGTTGCACCTAATCCTATGACTGGACAGCCGCAAGTTATTTATGCTGAAGATATAGACCCTGCAAGTGGAGAGCCTAGAAAAGATAATGCTGGTAATATTATATTGGTTCCGCTTAATGATAGTAGAACAGACATTAGTTTTGCAGATGTTGATTTAGAAATAGACACTAATTCTTATAATGATGAGGATGAGAAAAACCAACTAATGTTGGAAACTATGCTTAGTGGCTCTGTTGGAAATGCGCTAATGACTGTTAATCCTGGAGGGTTTTTCAAGGCAGCTTCTCTTAGTGTACGAAGTGTGAAGTCTAAATATAGCCCTGATATTAGCCAAATACTAGAACAGACTGCTCAGATGCTACAACCACAACCACAGCAGCAAGAAAACTTAGGTATGGCAAACCAACAAATGGAAGGTCCTGCTGGTGGACCTCAGTCACAAATGAGTAGTCAGTTAAAACTACCTCAGAATACTAATGAAGGATATGCAAAATGAATTTAGATAGTTTAATAGACTCAGTAGGCTCATCACAGCCTACTCAACCACAAACACAACCTAGTATTCAAGTACCTCAACAGAATAGTTTGGATAGTCTTATTAGTACTACTCAAACTGCTCATACAGAAGATACTACTAGAGTGGATATTATACCATCTACTCAAACCCTAGACCAACAAAGAGGTGTAGATGAGAAGGTTCAGCAATATACAGCCGAACAACAAGCCCAAGCTAGACAAGAAGGTATAGCTGGTACTCTACCTCCTACCACTGAGCAAGAAGCTTTAGATGCTAATCCAATTAGTGACCCTTTAACAGCTACTTTATTTGGTGCCGCTGGAGAGGGAGCTATTAGAGGTATATCTGCTATAGCAGAAAAAGTTAGATGGCCTAAACATATCAAAAAGATATTTGATAGTATGGATGCTAATGAGTATGAAGCTCAACAAAATCTTTATAAATTTATGGAAGATAATGGTATCTTACGAACGGATGCTTTAGTAGAAGGCTCTGGTGGCTCTGATCTTGGGCAATTCCTAAAAGGGAATAACTTATTCGCTACTAGGGATGCTTTTGACTCTCAAGAAATATTAGCTAATAAATATATTGAAATGTCTAATAAAATTCTCAAGGACCTTAAGGCCAAAAACATAGATGTTAAGGAAGGTGACTGGAGAGCTGTTAAAGAAGCCGAAGATATAGTAGCTAAGAATGTTCAACAACTTCGTAAGTCATATAAAGATATAGAACAACAGTATTATGGTAAAGTAGAAGAAATAGCTAAACGTAATAATGATACATATAAAGTTAGTGACTTTAGTACTAATTTAGAAAAAGATTTAACCGAACAAGGTATTCCGCCTGAAGCTGTTAATACTGTTAAAACTATCCTTAGTAGATTTAGTAAACCTTTTAAAGATGAAACTAATAAACTAGGGGCTTTAAATAAAAATAGAGCTAAAGTCTTAGTTGAGATGAAAAAGCTTAAAGCTAAACAAAAGAGTGCTATAGCTAATGGTAAAGATGCTGAGGCAGTTAAACTAGAAGAGCAAATGGGTAAGGTGAGAGACCAGCTTAAAGCTATAGATGAAGATAGAAATAGTTTAAGGGATACTAGATATATGTCTGTACAAGATATTCTTAATACTACTAAGCTTATTAATCGTAAAATTTATAAGCCTGGAGGTGCTATATCTTCTAAAGATGCTGATGAGCTTAGAGGCTTACAAATCGCTAAAAATAAACTAGAAGAATTCCTTAGTACTAATGTTAAAGATCCAGAGTTACAGAAAGCTCTTGGTGAAGCACGTAGTATTACTCGTAAGAGAGCACAATTATTTGGTGCTAAAGATACTGGTGGTGAAAAGCTAGCTTTAGCTAAAATGCTTGAGACTGGAGACTATGGTAGTATAACAGAATTTTTAACTGGTAAAAATGCTAAAGAAAATATACTATATGTTCGTGATGTATTTGGTAAAAATAGTGAAGCTTATCAAACTTCTTTACATAAGTATATAACTAATAAAATAGGTATAGACCCTAATAAATTACAGTCTATTTTAGACCAACGTAAAGCTACTGGGGTACTAAATAAAACTGATATACAAAAAGCTGCTACTAAAATTAGTACCTTAGATAATCAAGACTTAGCTATGATAGAGAATAGTTTGGGTAAACAAGCTAAGTTAGATATGATAGCCTTAAAGAAACTAACTACTAACTTTGCTGACCTAGAAAATGCAGCAGAGAAATATGGTAGGGGTATAACTAGTGGTAAAAGGCAATATATCTTTTCGGCTGATAATCCTTTTGGTATGCTTGGTAGAACTATGAAGGTTCTTAAAGATGCTGTAGGTTATAAAATGGCTAAAACAGCTGAACAAGTTATTTATAACCAACCTAAATTTAGAACTCTTACGGGAGCGCTTACTGGGGAAACAGTTTACTTATCTAATACAAAGCCCGAAGACTTAACAATCCAAGGAGCTTTACTTAGTGCTATTGGTGGTAGTGTTGGTGGATATTATGGTGGTAAAGTAGCTAGGAGTGTATTAGAGAGTGATGCTAATAAGATTGCTAGGTATCTTAAAGAAGGTAAGGGAAAACCAAGTGTAGATGTGCTAAAATCTATGGGTAGAATTGAAGACGCTTTAGGCGGTAGTAAACCTAAAACTATTAGGGATGTAGTAACTCAAGATAGTACTATTGAACCCTTAATTAAAGATAAAATACATGAAGTTTTAGATGATGGAACTATAGTATTATCTTATGGTGGGCGTAATGCGGCTAAAGTTAGAGAACTACCTGATAAAATAGTATTTGATAATACTTCATTCCAAAAGGGTAGTGGAGTAGGTCAAAAGTTCTATCAAGATATGTTTGACCTAGCAGAAAAGTCTGGTAAGCCAGTAGTACCTGAAGGGCCTCTACTTGATAGAGCAGGCTATAGATACCCTATAGCTATTATGAAGTATTACCAGAAAAATGGTAAACTACCTAATGCTTATATTACTAGTGAGAAACCAGTAACTATGGATAGATTAGTATTAGAAGCTAAAGGTATTGAGGCTGACCTTAAACGGGGGGATAAATTATTTATGGGTCAAGATACTAAGAAATTAGTAGAGTCTATAGCAGGGTTAACTGGAACTGCTAGTATAGCTAGTGAAACTGATAAGCCTAACGGGCAAATATCTGCTAAAGATAATCTACAGACTCCTAGAGATTATGCATCATGGGGTATGAGAAATTATGACGAGGCCCAAGTTTTATATAGTAAAATTAAAGCTCACCCTGAATTAGCGAGAGAAGCCTATAACTATGGCACTCAGCTAATGGATGTTCATAAATGGATGCAACAAGCTAAAGGTAAAAGTTTAGAGAAAGTTATCCAGGATAAGGTAGGAGAGAAGCCTCCTAAGAAGTTTATAGAGCTTTATAATACATTATATGAACCTACAGAGTAGTAGGTTCATAGGTGGAGTTATTGAAGTCTTTCTTCTTGGAAACTCTTTTATAGACTTGGTCGCTGATGGCTCCCTTAACTAATATGTGATTAACAATTAGTGTATTTGAGCCCTCAGTATTAACTATCCTATCCCTTCGTTGGATAAACTTTGAGCCACTATAGTCACCACTAAGAATAACAAAGTGTTTTAAGTGGCTAAGGTCTACTCCCTCTGCGTGAGCATTACTAGAATAAACTTGGATATTTTTAAAGTGCTTAGCTAATAGCATACGCTCCCCAATGAAGTGACACATAACTCCTACATCTTTAGTATCTCCGAATGTTTTCTTTATATAGTCTATCTTCTCAGTGTTGCCTAGTTCTATGTATTTATCCTCAATCTTACAAACTCCAGACTCAATCATATGGAGAGTAGTTCTAAGCTTCATAGTACTATCACAAACTAAATGATATGATAAGTTTTTATAGTCTATATCTTTATGTAAACAGCCTGTATCTACTTTAGCTATTTGATGTTTAGTGAGTTCATTATAAAGCTCTTTAGTCTTACTATCAAGCTCTATATAGTGAAGCTTATCTACTGCCTGTAAATCTGCACTAATACCTGCATCTTCCTGAGTCATATAAACTGTAAAAGCATTTATGTCAGGCATAAGCTTATCCATATCTGCTTTATCATATTGTTGGATATCTCTTCCACCAACTCTAATATAGTAAGACTTACCATAAAATCTAAAATAATCATAGAAGTTTTTAAACTTAAATGGAGTATATTTACTAATATACATCTGATGAAATATAGAGTTAGGACTCTCCACTATGGCTGTACCACTTAAGTGAATATGAGGCATATCTCTACATAACTTTCTAATCTCCATAATACGTTTAGATGGTTTACCAAGAGTTCCCAAGTTGTGGCTCTCATCAATTATAACTAAATCATAGTCTTCACTTTTTAGTTTTTTAGCCTGTTCATAGTTAGTAATATAATACTTATGGTTAAGTGCTTTATTACCATCTATAAACTTATACCACCCACTAATTGCATTTTTCTTAGTGAGTACTAAAACAGATTTAATCTTAGGGGATTTCTCAGCCACTAAAATGGCTGTATATGTCTTCCCTGATCTGGGCTTACCAGCAAGATAGACATAACCTTTCTCTTTAAGGATAGGCCAACACTTATTAGCAAACTCTATCTGATGTGGGTATGGTTTAATCATCTATATACCTTTCTAATCTTAGGAGCATCTATCTGTTTATCTATTAAAGACTTTAGTATTATAGTAACTCTATCCCCCTTAGTAGAACAAACTACTTTATTAGGTATATCATTATACTTCCAAGTTATTATAGAGTCCCAAGTATTTGCTTCCATATTCCACTTTTCTTCGCATTGTATGTCAGTAATCATATTAATCCCTTACTAATGCAACCTGAATATCAGTATCAGAAGATACAACTATAACTTTTAGTTTTAAAATCTCAGAGATAGGAACTCTAGTACCAAGTTCATCTTTGAGAGACCTATGAGCTTTAGGAGTTATAAGAAGTCTATTAGGCATAACATCATACTCTACAGCAAATTGTTCTATTAACTCTTTAATTATTTCTGGTATCATACTATGTCCTTTTTAATTAAACTAACTGTAGCTTTAACTTGTTCTACCTCACAAGCAACTAATGAGATACCTCCAGCCTCAATTACACGCTCAAGGTTATACTCTTGAAGCTTAGAAACATTACTTTTAGTCTCAGGCTTTTTAACCTCAATAGCAACAAATCTTCCTTCTATACAAGCTAATACATCAGGAACACCAGCTTTAGAGGCACTAATAACTTTAACCACATAGTACCCCTCTTGCTCAAGGTATGATGTAATCTTCTTTTGTATTTGTTGTTCAGTCATAGGTATTCCTTAACTCTTTGATATGCCCACACAATAGTAGTAACTACTGCTAATGGTAACCAAAATAAAGAAACTAAAGTGAAGTGTTTCCAATCTAGCTTCTCAACATTTTCATCTAGTATAGTAGCTATTACCATACCAGCATATAAGTATATAAATATAGATACTAACATTGTTGTCCCTTGAAATACTTACTAGCCTTAAAGGCTGCTTTCTCAGCTGTACCATAGATACCCTTACGAACACCCTGGATATACAGCTCAAACTTCCCATCTATATTACGTTTAATCTCGCAGTAAACCATTAATTACCTGCCTCAAATTCCATAAGGAGTTGTTCATAGTTTGCATCTGTAGACTTAATAAAATTACCCTGGGCATTTAAGAAACCTTTACGGTCTTTAATATCATTATAGGCTAGGTTCCAACACTCTTCAAGTGTAGTATCTTTTAAATCAGCAATAGCAGTCAAGATGTAGAAAGAATAATATATCTCAGCCTCTATAGAAAGATCTTTAGCTACATTATCACATAAGTTACCTAATATAGAGTTAAGCTTAACTATCATATACCAGATATCTCCAACTAATACCGGCTTATTCTTGATGGCTATAGAAGCATCAAAGTCACATTTAGTCAAGGAAGATAAGTTAGTAAGTACAACTAAACAATCTCCTATGTCGTCTTTAATGTCTTTAGCTTCGAGGTGATGTTGGCATAGCTCTCCAGCCTCGCTAACTAATTTTAAGGCTTGTGTAGTTGCCTTACCGTTAGTTAGAATTCCTCTTTGGTGAGCCCAAGTTAGTGTCTTTTCTTGTAGTTCTTTTAAATTACGCATATCTTCTATCCTTTCTTATTTCTTCTTCAAGTCCTTCTTTACTAAATGGGTGAAACACTATTCCTTCCATAGCATATATCTTTTTAGCAACTTCTAAACTAGGATTATAATCACCCTTTCTATAGGCTGAAACCATAGATACTGATATACCTAAATGCTCAGCTATCTCTCTACCAAGCTGGTCTTCTTCGAACTTTTTGTTCACATAGTCTTCTATCTTCATTAACTCTCCTTTAAATTGATATTGATTATCGTCCGTGAGACGATTAAATTTATCATATGATGAAATATCTTAGCCAAAATTTTTAATCCCATATATGTGAGATATGGGACTAATTTTGAGATTTATCAGTCTCAAAATAGATTAAAAATGCGATATTAGTCAAAGCATGTGCTAAATGTGGTAACCCGCTCTCTTCATCAACCTTCTCGTCACTTCTCCAAGCTTCTAGATGGCGATATAAGGCATCTACATATCTTGATGTATCATTTACTTGCTGCCAGTTATTTGGCTTATATTTTTTAGCGCCATAAGTTAATACCTCTGCTAAGGCCCTCATAGCCTCAGGTGGTATCAAACTATAACGTAACTTCCCCTTGTCAAACTTCATAAACTCAGTTACTACTTTAACTTGTAGCCCAAGTTTATTAATTTCTTTTTGGCAATTCTCACATGGGAAGTGAGTAACGAATATAGTATTTGCTAGGTCTTCTAAAGCTGGACTTAATACATCTATAGCTGCTACTTCAGCATGAATTATAGAATTTAGTGTTTCTCCATTAGGACTTTCACACTCTACCTCACCTGGTGCTATATTATAGTTATGACCACGGCTAAGTATATTACCGTCTATATCAACTATAATAGCACCTACTTTACGTTTTTTACATAGTGATTTTGCAGCCTCTTTTAAAGCTTCTTGCTCTAATTCTTTTTCACCCATAGTTCAATCCTTCTATCCTTTACTAATTGTTTAAAATTATCTAATCTAAATTCTTTACCCCCTTCAAAATCTTCTGTACTTCTAACTACTATTAACAAACTAGTATTCTCTAATTCTTCAATAGTAATTGGGAAAATACTAAAATCGTTACCTAAACAGAGCACAAGTTTTTGCATTGATGGTGGTAACATATTATAAGCTTTCTCTGAAACTGTTACCACCTCTACATTTAGTAGCCCTTTTAATAGGTCTTTATCAAACCTGGGACGCTTTGGTAAATTACCATTATCATCTACATATTTATTACTTTTAGTAAGTAATATAGTTCCTACTTTCATAGTTAAGCCTTTAATTGAAATTTAAGTGGTTTATCATAGTCAGCTTCAGTTCTTTTAAGAAGTTCTTTGGCTCCTACTACATGCTCTTCATAAATATGAACGTTGCTTAATGCAAACATACAACTACCTATCTCTAAGCCACAGTGTAATGAAACATATCTCATAAAGAGGTATGCAAGATATATGTCACTAGGCAATCCTACCATAGTATCAACACTACGTTGAGTCCAAGTAAGATGTAGTGCTCCATTAATAACACTAAATGTTAGATTATGCCAACAACAATGTAAACTAAGTGAGCCATCAAAAGCATGCTCATTATTCCAAAGACTAATTACATGTCTTCTACTAGTTGGATCATTTTTAATTTGCTGGATAACATTAGCTAAAGCTGGATGTAGCTCATCATGATAATCTAGGGTTAACTCACCATTAGGTCCAGCCCAGTCCTTCCAGTAATTACAATCATTAGCTTCAAACTGGTCCACATTAGTTAGTGGCTTAGGGTCTATAAGTGTATTAAACTCACCTAGTACACCTTTATAATACATTTTACGTAGCTTTAACTCGTGTCGTTCTTTCATATTTTGAATAGTAAAACTATAACTAGGAATTATATATTGCTTACCATTACGGCAATCTTGTATAGTACCATAGCTAAGAATAGTTCTCACTAATTCTTTATATTTTATACTAAGTTCCGAGGGTCCCATAATATTATCTCCTTTCCATTAAATTGATGCATTCCTACTAAGCGCATAGTTTGTAAAGCATCTATCATAGTCTTACCATTACTTTCATAACAATCAACTAATGCTTCCCAGCACTCTAACTCGGTAGTACACCCGGCAAATACTTTTTCAGCCTTCTTAGGGCCTAAACCTTTAATACCTTCAATGTTATCAACTTTATCGCCAACTATTGATTGTATATAAGGCCATTTCATGCGAGTCTCAGCATCAACTTCAACCCATTTCATTTCTATCTTAAATTTACTACTTTCATAGTAGTTAAAATGCTTACCTTCAACACTATAGAGTAAATCTTTATCGATAGCAACCATAGTATATTTATCAGGGTCTTGCTCTTTCTTCCATACTACTACATCATCAGCTTCCCAAGATGTGCTAAGTGTGCCCTCAAAGGTATCTAATAATCTCCGTTTAAGTTCTCCTAAGCCTGCTGGGGTTCTTCCAGTTCTATTAGCCTTATAGTCAGATTTTACTTTATACCTAAAATTATCTTTACCAGAAGTAAAATGCATCTCACATTCCCTACAACCAGTTTTATCGTAAATACGTTGTAACTTCTCTAAAGCTTTATCATAGGCTAGGTCTAACTCAATAGTCCAAATGCAATGATTTTTTTCATCATAAGTAGGATGCTTAATAATCTCTTCCCATTCCTCATCAGTACAAAACTCTTTGCCTAGCTGAAACTCTTGCTGCTCTACTAATAGACAACTAGTATAAGCAAGAGTATCAGCATCAATAAGAGCTATCTTACCATTTTCTTTTGGCATTACTTTACCATCTATGTCAATATCTATATCAACTATTTCCATCAAATATTTCCTCGCATACATAAGTACCATCCGGGTCTATATACTCATACTCAACACCCATTGGTATATCTTTATAGTAAAGCATTTCAACTTTACAAATCTCTTTCCACCCTTTGAACATAGCTTTAACTAATCTATCGGCCCATACTTTCTGGGTTCCTACTGGTACCCTCATATAAGCTGCATCATGTACTATATTGAAGATATACTTAGTAGCCTCTGGATAGTCTTTACATAAGTAATGTACCGCTAGTTTCATAGTCTCTGCTATACCGCCTTGAGTGGCATGATTAATAGCATCAGTACCAAGCCTAGACATACAAATATGCCCTAGAGGTGTTACTGCTGGAGTCTCTTTATAAGTATTCCATTTAAGCTTATGGTATGCACTAATCCCAGTATACATACTATTGTATTTAGACTTAATGATTTTAGCTTCTTCTTCAGTAAATATAACCCCATAGTTAACATAAGCATACTCAACGAATGAAGCTGCTGACATACCAAAAATAAAACCAAAACTAACTGCTTTACCTTTTTGTCTATCCTCTTTAGTAATGTCTTCTAAAGGCTTACCAGTGGCCAAAGAAGCACTAACCTTATGTAAGTCTATGCCATCTTTAAGCTGTTGATACATAGTCTCATCACGCATAATACTACAACCAGCTCTAAGTTCTGCGGTAGAATAATCAGCGTGTACTACTACAGTATCTTCAGTATTTTGATTGAATATGTATTGTAAGTCTCGTGGAATTTGCTGGGCATTTATACCATTGTCTAAGTCGCCACCAGTACTAGTGAACCTACCTGTAATAGCCCCAGCAACATTAAACTTAGTATATACTATTGGTTTATTATAAGACTCTAGCATAGTACGTCGTTTAAGTAGTCGACGTTGGTCATATACAGCTTTAGCTAATGTAGCCTTAGGACCTTGCTGTGATATAACTTTAATAAGATATTCTTTAGAAGACTCATTACTATTAAGTGCTTCTCTTACTTGCTTATAAGAGTTACAATTTACACCATTTAGAATTTGATAGTTTTCTTCAATTTTATCTTCAAGCTTATCTAGCTCTTTACGAACGTCTTCACGATTAGGTATTAAGCCATTCTGTTGATACTCTACAGCATATTTCATATTAAGTATATCTACTTTATATGCCATATTATCTCTAGCAATTTGTATCTTTTTAAGTTCCCAGATATATTGTAAAGCATAAACATCGGTAGCTGAATATCTTAACTGTGCTTGCGATAAATAAGCACCTTTAATAAACCCAGCTTTCTGTAACTTCTTCTTATCTAATCCTTCATACAAATCTTCTGGAACTATTCTATCGATAATTTTATCTAGCCCATATTCTCTCCATTCAGGATAAGCAATACGAGATAAATATAAGGTATCATCAAACTTAGCAGAAGTCATATTTAGCGTGCCAAAGTCATAGGTTAAACCATGACCTATAAGCCATTTATCTTTAAGCCACTCTTTAATAGTATCTAAACTAATTAAATCAGTATCTAAAATATAAACTATGTTAGAAGTGTCAGGTTGATAGACTTGTACTAATCTAGTACCTAAATATAGTTTTTCGGTTTCTATATCAAAGAAGACAGGAGAAGTAGTATTAAATTGCGGTAGTTCTTTTGTTACTTTATATTTCAACATGGTTGAACCTCATTATAAATGTAAATAAAAAGCGATTGACCTGAGCCAACCGCAATTTATTAAAGTGCTGGTTTTTCACCTTCAGAGATAGCTGCAACAGCCTCCTCGCCTAAATCTATATCTTCACCTTCGATCTCATCAGCATCAACATCATTACCTTCATACTTAACTAATTTAGCAAGTTGAACAGCTGCAAGATATAATGTTACCTTATGAGTACCACCAGTGTTATTAGCTGTGGCTGAACCATGAACTATACCAGTAGAACCATTACCAATTGACCACTCAGCATTAGTAACAGCTGTAGTAATATCATTACCTTTATGGTCAAAGACTTTAACTACTTGTGGTTTACCATCAGGCCATTTAGTATTTGTTTTAAACGTTGCAATTACATTACCACTTGGAATTTTACGAATATCTTCAGTTGCAGGGTCAATTTCACCACTAGGGTCTTTAATTAACTCTTCTTTGATACCATTAGTCTTTGGAAGACCTTTAACGCCAAAACGCTCTTTATACTCTTTCCATTCAGCATCAATAAGTGCTAATAGAGCTTTATGCTCAGGCCCGTCTTTCTTAGCAACCCAACTAACAGTATATTGAAAACGTGGTTCTTCACCAGGCATTGCATTGTTTTTACCTTCACCATCTATGAATACGTATTTAAGTTCGCCAACTTTTGTTTTAACTTTTGTAGCCATGTTTTATCCTTTTTATAAGTTTTACTAGTTTGATACAGTTTTAGTATGTACGACTTAAGGTTCCTATAACCTTTGAGCAGCCTTAGATAAGGTTAAGACTGCTCAAAAGATATAGGCTTAGCTATCCTAAGATAGCTAAGAAACTACTCTGCGTCTTCTTTAATTCCAACACTTGAGTAATCTGGTTTTGCAGCTTTAAGCTCCTCAACACGTTCTTTACCTTCTTCAGGTGAAATAACACCATCAAGAACATCCGCCATAATAGCATTTTTAGATGCTTTAAGTTGTTTGTCAAATGTTTTACGAATTGACTCAGCTTGACGGCTTAATCTGCGAAGACCATTAAACGGAGATTTACCTGATTTATCTTCATAGAAGTACTCAGCAGTTGCAGGTAACCAAACACCTGATACAGAACACTGTAGTAAGTTTTCATCTGCATTGAAAACATCTTCTACGTTAACTTTAGCCCCACCTGTTTTAGGTGCAAGTAAATCAGTAAGACCTTTAATTAGAGCTTCTGAAGCTCCCTCTTGTTCACACAATACCATCGCTAATGCGAAGATTTCTTTTTTAGTAGCCATATTATATCCTTTAAGTGCCTTGGCAGGCGAGTTTATTAGATTTCTTTTGAACGGCCTCATCTCTTCCGTTTATAGATTATAATTATAACGTATTAAATATTAAATTTAGATTAAACGAAATAATTATTTAATATTTTCTTATTTTAATTGATAATAAATATCGTATTTTTAGCTCGACTTAAGGCGACATACATTAGTCTAGCATAATTCTTATAAGAACCACCAAAGATAGCCTTTTGTATATCTGGTTTAACTATCCATACTCTACTAAATTCACTCCCTTGTGCTTTATGTACAGTAGAAGCAAACCCATAGTCCATAGTATAAGCTCTACCTAAAGCATATACTCTTTTAAACTTTTTGCGATTTTTAACTGCAGCTTCTTTAGCTTTATTGCGTAACTTATAAGCCTCATCAATACCACATATTACTGGTATAACTAAACCTTGTGATTTAATGTATTTAATATCTTTACACTCTACCATGGCATGTAAGCTCTCAACTAAGAAACGTTTATTAATCTGAGAATTCTGAAGTTTTAAAGTACCTTCTTCATACCATTCTAATAAGTCTTTAGTAGTAGGTTTAACAAAACTATCTACTTTATATAAGTCTGGTAAACTACCTAACTGCACTTCTTGATTAATATAAGTTGTAATACCTAATTGTTTAGCTATCTTTTTATTATAAGAGCCTACACATTTATTAGTATATGCTAAGAGTCTATCACCAATCTTAAAGTCACTAATATCCGTTTTATAAATAACATTCTCACTAGGTGGTGTTGTTAAATCATCTAAATTAGTACCTTCTAAGTATCTAACAAATTTAGTAAATAATGCTACTACGTCTGGGCTCTCACCTCTATGCTGAGTGGTTAAATTCTTAGTAGTATCTGGGTCAGTTTGTATCTGCATACCTTTAACCGGCAATAGTTGATATGGGTCTAAAAATAAATGTAAAGTAATATTATCTGTCTCAAAGTTATTAAGTTCTTCAAGTCCTGCAGTTATAGATAATAGCATATCCTCTGACATCATACCTGCCTCGTCGATTACTATTGTTTTATAGTCTTCAATAGGTCTATCTAACTTTATAGTAGTATCAATATGCTCAACCTTCTTAGCATTCTCATTTATAGAAGGTATCCACCCAAGTAGACTATGTATAGTTTTAATCTCAATAGTATCTGGTACATGTTCTCTAAGACGTTCTAATGCTTTATGGGTTGGAGCTATAATTACTGAACTCTCTGGATCTAATGATTTAGTGAGTTCTATAAGTTCTGTTGATTTACCTGTTCCAGCATATCCAGTAGTATAATTAATAGTCATAACTGTATTTCCTTCCTTGTTTATAGAGTTCATTATAGTTATCACGATTGGGTAATCTATGATAAATGCGTTTAACTCTTCTATCTCTATATCTTAAAACTAATCTTGTTAGCCTATAAAATACCCATAGTCGTTTAGGTACTTTATATCCAAACAAATCATCTGGAGCCATCATAAACAGATGGCTGGCCAAGAAGTCTACCCAACTACCTACTGAGTAATCAGAATATTTAGCTAGCCATATTGCTAATTTATTCTCACTACCAAAATACTCAACAAATTCCCAGAAATTCTCGTGAGACTCTAGCCATATCTTCTTACGAAACTCCTTACGCTTCATAAGGCCTTGCACATCCACATACACTTGCTTGCCTCTTTTATGAACTAGTGGATGTCCTTCCTTATTCATTACATAGATAGCATTTCTATGATAATTAAATTCTTTACAGAACTGTACTGCGGAGATATAGCCTTCGTTAGTAATCATTTCCAACTCCATCAATGTGTATCTTTATTTCCCTTGTGCAAGCCGATATGAATGCCAGTATAAGATTGGCGTAAAATATTGTATAGTTGTTATGATATAGAATAGCTTGAACTATAAATAGTATGGTTATTGCAATGTCTATTTTGTACTTCATTTTAATCCTCCAGTTTATCTCTCAAATTTACTAACTCTTGTGGTGCTTCTTCATCTGGTACATAAACCATATTATCAAATCTATAACCACATCTATATCTTGTAGAAGTAAATGTTGTATTGTACTCTGCATCATAAAATTTATATGCTCGTTCAAATTCTCCACAATCGTCCCAACACATAATTATATCTTTATCTTGTAAAGGTCGTTGTGGTGGTTCAATAGTGACTGCGCCAAAGAAAAGGTCTGGAGCTTTATCATTCTTAGAACGTCTACCATCTTCAGTAAAATAACATAGACCAAAATTATCAAACATTACATACATCGGAGTATCATAAGAACTGTCTAATCCACGTACTTCTCCCCACTCTTGCAATGAGTAGCTAAATACTCTATCTCCTACTTTAAATTCCGTTTTCATCTTCTATCCTTTAGCGTTTCTACAAATTCTAATGGAGCTACATTGTCCCATTTGTTACCATTTGCGTCTTGATAGTATTTATCTTTACAAGCCCTATAAAGTGTGTTTATTACCCAGTAATCAAATCTTTCTCCGTCATTATCATCCCAAAATACACACAGTTCTCCATCTTTAGGTTCCCATAATTCATAAGCACTATCTGACTTTGCTTGTTCCAACTGGGCTTCAGTTGTAATTTGATGAATTCCTGAGTTTTCAGGTGATATATCTTTTACCCAATCTCCTATTTTAATCTCGGGTTCATCTGGTTTAATTCTATAATCTTCAATACTTCTGCATTGTATTTCTTCTATAATGTTTACTTTTAAGTCTTTCCATTCTCCAAAATCATTTACTTGAATTGTTTTGCCATCAACTAAAGCTTTTCTAAACTCAGCGTATCTGTCATTTTGGACATATTTGTCTGCTGGATAGAAATTTGGTTCATAGGTTAATTTCCAACCAATAGAGGTAAGTTCATAAACACCTTTATCAGGATTATCTACAAACCACTTGATTACTTCACCGTGTTTTTCTACTTGCTCTCTAGTCATTATTTTATCCTTTCTGCATGTATGAATTCACATTTAATAAAATATTGGTCTTTTGGATACATAGTAGTATTCTCTTCTGTAACTATATATGGATGACCAGTGTGTCCACCGTCAATACTAATTAAAAGCTTAGTACCTTTAGGTGTATCTCTAATGACCGTATTCCAGCCTGATAGTATAAGAGTATTACCGTCAGTATCAAATACAAAAGCATTAATCCCATCACAAATAATTTCTTTCATCACTTATCCTTTCTTAACCATTCAAACTCACCATCAATACTATTGTAGTGAGCACATTCTTGCTCTACTGCCTGTTGCTTAAATGCCTGCATAGTGTTGCGTTGCATTATAGTAAGTACCATAAAACCAATACCTACTAATAACAATGATAGTAATACCATCTCTAAGTGTTTACATTTCATAACCTAACTCCTTAAATCTCTGTACTCCTAAAGCATGGATAAACTTGTTTCTAGCTTTTATAAGCTCTTTATCTCTAGTTATCATATCCATCACTGAACACTCTCCGTAATGCTTACCACCTTTATGTACTTCTTTACTAGCTTGTAAAGCTTTCTTATATCTATCTTCTAGTTTCTCAATCATTAGTCTATCTCCTCTTTGCTTTTGTCCATTCTAACCTGGATGAAAGTTGGCTGAATGTAAGTATCCATAAGCTGTTCATACTCAATCTCAATTACTTGACCTATGAAAAAATCAGGCTTAATTTGTCTGTCCGCATCACTAAGACCTGAGCCAACTTGCACTTGTCTCCCTTTACTATCTTGCAATACTAATGCACCAATCAAACCCTCATACTTACCTGTACCATCAGTTACTCCTACACATAGTAAATCTACTGTTGGGCGTTTCTTGTACTTAGCACACTCTATTCTTCTAGATTTAGTGTCTTCCCATAACCAGTCTGGGTCTTTAAGCATTACGCCTTCATAGCCCATCTTAACTACTTCGTCTAAATAGTTTTCAAGCTCCTGCTCAGTGAATACCGTTTTACTTATTACTAAAGCTGTATGTGGAATATTGAATTGTGCTATACATTCTCCAAATCTTCTATAATATGGTGTAACAGCTTTACCTCTTTGATACTCATCATAGGTTAGATAGTCATGTATTCTAAATGTGCTACTGGAATGAGCTACTTGGTCTATTTTAGGGCCTATTAATGCTGTGTATCTTCTGGTACCTAGCTTACCACCTTTCATAATACGCTCTGCTATATAGAAACCAGGTTGTAGATGGTCTATGAAATGTGGTTTGTTTCTTAGACTATATGTTAGTCCTCCAGATGTATGATATGTAACCTTGTAGTCTTTAGATACTTCAATAACTGTATAAGCACCATCATACTTAATCTGAGCTATCAGTGGAAAACTAAGTTTTTTCTTTAGTAATTTACCTTGTGCCTGTTGTTGTAGTAGCTTATTATAGTCTAAGCTCTTTTGTATTTTAGTTGTCATTTAGATACTCCTGTTTCTTCTTCTCTTTTCTACTATCTAGTATTACTTTCTCTGTAATAGGAGATATAGTATTACCTAAAACTTCATCTACTGACCCATAGTAATAGTAACAACTATGTCTATAATTATATATCTCCACAGCCTCTTCTTTGTTATTAGCTATTATTGTCTCAGGATTAACAGATTTAATTATAGGATCTTCCATAACTCCGCCAATCTTTTGAGATACTATATATTTAGTTGCCATTATCTTTCCTTTCTAAATCATACTCAAAATACTCTTCTGGTATCTTATACATTTTAAATGTAAGTACTGGGTCTCTGTCTGGCCAAACTTTGCCATCTAATGTATAATACTCTTTAGTACCATCTTCAAAAGTAACCTCTACAGGAGTTATACCTTTTTCTGCTACTTCAGTTATTTCTCCCCAACCAAAATTTATATCATAAACTTTGGCGAATAGTCTATACTGTGCCATCATCGTCCTCCAATTCTAATATGTCGAGTATCTTATCATAAAGACTTGACCAATCAGTCCATCCATCTTCTATGTTACCGTGGCCTTGAATAAATGCTACTGCTCTAAGAAGAGCCTTTAAATCATCTAGTGTTAATATAACCTTATCCATGTCTTCTCCTTGTCTTAAAGTTATGACTTGATATATCATCAAATATCTTTATCATCTCTTTAAATACAGGTATAGTAACCCAGTGAGTTCTGTCATATTCTCTGTATTCATAACCATCTTGTTGTTCCATCCACTTTACCATATCTTCATCTGGTAGTATTATATCTCTCATTACATTACTGCTAATAGGTAGATTAATTATACTCATTAATAATCCTTATCTATTAATTTACACCAACCTTCATTCTTAGACTGTTTAAAGATTGGGTTACTATATTGACCAGATATTCTTTCTTCTGGTGTAGCTATTTCATTTGTTTTAGCTATGTCAAGCTCTTCATCAATATCAAATCTCCAAGCCATACATTTGCCAGCTTTACAAGCACCTTGATATATAGGGCAAAATAAAGTTTCTGCTGTATCAATTGTCATTTCTAATCCTTTCAAGCTCTCTTTGTAGATTAGATATCTGTTTTTTAAGCTCTCTAATCTTAATGCCTTTCTGATACTCTTTTTCTTTATTAAGTATAAGACTGTTTTCACTAATCATATTATAAATTCCATCTCCACAAATTACCCACTTATTGACTGCTAATCCATCTGGATATACGCAAGGATAACTTTGTACTAATTCTGCTTTATGCCACTCACTCATTATATCTTTATAATATATTATATCTCCTGTTTCTAACACTACTTGCCCATCTTTAGTTTTCATTGCTTCCTCCTATAATCGCTCTGGCTGCTACCATAGATGCTAACTCTATTGCGGCTTCCTCATCAGCTTCAATCATCTTATCTACTAAGAACATTATTGAGACTACCATCTGTAACTCATTTATGTTTTGAACACGGGCTCCCATATCATTACCACTAAAGTTAATATGTATTAGTGATGCCTTACTATTATACTGTTCTGTTTGTTCATATAGTCCCATCTTATGCTCCTAATGTTTTAAGCTCATCAACCAATTTCTTAGCCTCTGGGTCCATCTCTGCAAGCAGTGCATACATCTTAATAGTTTCCATTTGTTCTTTCTTTTCCTCAAGTTGTTGTAGGATATACTCTCGTTTCTCAGTTGCTTCTTTACGTTCTTGCTGTCTTGAATAGTCTATCTTATCCACTACCCAAGCAGTAGCTTTCTTAACCTTATCTGCATTGTTAATATTGTTCTCAAACACCTTAACAACTTTAGTAATTCCTAAGCCTCGTTTAGACTCCACAACCACTAAATCATCTTCTTTAAGCTCTACGTCTTTATCTACTTTAAAGTAGTAAGTATCTACTGCTGGCCCACCTCCAATGTCATATGTTACCTCAACTACGTTATATTCTCCGCCTATGTAATTTACATTTGTTTTCATTCTGTTTTCCTTTGTTATTAGTTTATAATCTGTATGTTTCCATACTGATGAACCATCATACACTGGCTCATTATTGTTATCATATTGCCAAGCATTCCTATCAACTTTAGTAATAGTATAATCATAACCTCTTGTTACTGTTTGTCCTATCTTCATATCTATAAGTTTCATCTTATTCTCCTAATAAATGTCTAATAGTTCTTGAGGGCTTGTTACCCAACCTAAATCATTTAGTTTCTTGCTAACTAATTTAAGTGTCTTAACTGCTTCCTCGATGTCATGTTCTTTCTCCATATCGTCAAGGGCAGCTTCCCACTCAGTTCTTATTTTATTCTCGTGAGCTATATCTTGTCTAGCCTCGTTGAGCATATCCTGTCTCATTTCCTCTTTAAGCTGTTGCATTTCTGAGGTTGTCATCTCTGTACTCCTTTAGCTTCTTGTAGTTCTCTTTATAAATATCAAAACTACCTTTCTCTGATAGGGTATCGCAAGTTTGTCCTGCTGGGCAATCATCGCACTCAGCATTACAAATAATCTCATAATCCCCCCATTCCTGAACATATCCTTCTTCCATAGCCAGGTTGTAGGCCTCAATCATATAATCATAGTTAAAACTCATCTTAAATCTCCTTCTTTAAATTCAGATACTTCTACATAAGCTTCGCCCAAGTCTTGTCTAGCGTAGGCTAGTGCTAATTGGGCATCAAGCAACTTTAACAGTGGTCGTTTCTCACCAGGGAGTAGATTAGAGTTATGTACTTTAATCTGCCAATCTATAACCTCTGTTGGGGTTTTAGCTTCGTTTATTTGTTCTATTAACTTTTGCATTGTGTTCCTTTCTTTATATAATATATTATATCGAATTAAATATTAAATATTAAAATTAGATTAAATTTTTCGAATAATCTAATATTTGGTGAATTATTCTAATTCGATATTATCTCCAGGAATTTCTTCCACATTAAGGTTACTAGGAGCATTGTATATAGTAACATATTTCTCTAAGCTTCCTTTAGAGAACTTAAGTCGTCTATTAGCTTCCTTTTCTGTTGCTAATCTATTAATTGTCTTAGGTATAATGTCACCTCCTACTTTATGCCCTAGTATAGTCTTAAGACTTCTAGCTGCAATAACTAACTGTCCTTTACTATATCTAAAGTCAAAATCACTCATTTGTGAACTAGTAATGTCAAGGAGTTCCTTAAACTTCCTCCACTCTCTTGCCCATAATAGAGTTGCTACTTTATCACCTTTCGACTCAGTATCTTCAATATACATTCTATAGCCCTCAGTATGTTGCTGACTAACTGCGGAGTTATATTTGTCAATACTAAAATCTTGGTATTGATAGACATTCCCTAACCAATAGTAAAAGTTCTGTATGCTCTCATCACTCATTAGATCTGAGATATCTTGCTTCGAGTATGGTCCACCTAGTTCCTTCTCTAGTGGGTTAGGCATATATACTATATGTATACGACGTTGGGTTAGTGGGTCAGAGTGTAGCTTAACCCAATGATTACCTGTTATCCATATCTTAATTATAGTAGGTACTACTATTGCAGTCTTCTGCATATCTCTGAATGTAACCTTCCCATTTGACCCTGAGATAGTTTTTAGTTGAGATAGTAGGTCCTCTCGCTCCATTGGTTTCCAATCACCAACTTCTGAAAATATAGCATTCTCTTTAGTCTGCCAATTTGAGTGCACATCCTTCATTAGCGAATAGTTTAGCGTCTGCGGTGTTGTTGAGAACCCAGCACTGAGTAGGCTTATCGTAAGGTCTTTACCTGACCCTTCAGTTCCTTGCAAGAATGTAACTACTGGACTCCAATCAAATGACGAATATCTATGCTTAGTTATGTTTAACATATATGTATAACTCTCTCCCCACATATATTTCAGCATATCTATTAATCTATCTGGCTGCTCATATGTTAGTGGCTTGGTACCATTAAATGCTGCCAAGTTTGAATTTATATATGCTGTATTATATGTAGAAGCCTCAGCATCATATCCTGCCGGCTTAGAATACGTAGATATTACATCAACTACAGCTATATGTTTAGTAGCATTACGAAGTGATTGACGTGGCATGTCACTAATTTTCTCCATTAGCTCTAAGTATGCCGTTAAGTTCTTAGCTTTATGTAGCTCATATTGCCCTTCTTTATTCAGGAAGTGTATGAGATATGCTGCTGACTCTGCATCATAATAGCTCTCTATTTGTGTCTTAAAGCGACGATGTGTTGTTGTAAACGTACCAACCTGCTTATTCTCATCATACCTCCATAGTCCATTCTTATTATTAACCATCCTATCAGTTATTGTCTGTCGTAGCTCTTCTGGTGTCTTCCTTTGGTGATAGAGGTTAAACTTCTCCATTGTTTGCAAGTAGTCCTCTTTAGATATCGTCTCATCACTAGCTAACCTTGTTGATAGCGAGAGATACACTTGGTTAGACATCCCTTGAGGTATTGGATCTGGTACATTATAGAATTTATTAAATGCTTGTTGGCTCACTATATTCGCCAGGTATGATTTAATAAAGTCCTTTGCATCATCACTCTTACGCTCATTACTAATTACTAATGTAGCCCTCTGTTGTTCCGGTAGGTTCTGTAGTACCTTAAGAGTAACAAAAGTGTTAAAGGTTTCATTATAGGGTGTTAGTGCTTCATGAATTAATAGTACTTTACCTTTATCCGCCTTAGTTGGTGCTATAACATTGTGTTTATTTGTTGATAGTATGTCAAGTGCTCGCTGCTTAGTATGTCCTTGCTGGAATGTTATAGCTGGGTCTGTGGCAGCGAAGTAGAAGTGCCCCCCGTGTCTTAGTGACTTAACTATATACTTACACTGGTCTTCATCTCTTAGTGAACTATTGAATTTTAGAGCTTCCTGAAATATCTGGTCATCATCAAAGTCAATCACTACTAAGTTGTCTGTTCGTATTACTATTAAGTCTTCTCGCTCATGTATCGTAAAGAGATCTGTTTTTTGGGTTGATGTTTGCCATTTCGTCTTTGCATAAAGACTTGCTACTATCGCTTTATCTTCCGCCGTGGTTATAGTGTGAGTAGTTGATAAGATTGCTATTGGTTGGTTAGAGGTTGTCATTATTAAGTCCTTCTAATAATGGCCATACATTACTTAGTAGAGTAGGTTGAATTCCTAGCTCGTTAGCTACTTGCTCTTTGGTTGCAGTTTTTGTAGTTACTAAGTTGACTATTTCGTTTTGATGTTCTAATACTAATTTATAGTGTAATGAATTTGTTGTACTAGACGTGTTAAGGCCATTATATATTCTTAGTAGATTAATCATTTGACTAAGTTTTGATGGTGTTATGTTTAGGTCTTTTGCCACTAGGCCTTGATTTCTATGGTTAATATCTTCCACTATATCATTGAAGTAAGCTATTATATTCTTATAATATTCAGGATCGTGCCGTTTTGTTAGACTTTCTTTCCATTCTTCGTACATTTTCTTCCTTTCTTAGACTATAATTATATCGTTTTAAAATTAAAATTAAATTAGATATTTTGATTAATTTTTATATCTAAATTTTAGTTCTGTTGAGGCCATATTTTAGTTTCGTTGAACTTCGGTGGCCTGTTATAAATCGTTAGATTACGAGTGGGAATCGGCGCTGAACGTTTTTTTTCGGCTCGGTTCCGCTCGGTTTAATATTCGTTTAAGCAATTATATCTCTTATATCAAAAAAATCGGCAGTCCCAATTCGGTATAAAAAAAAGATTTTATAAAACTGTGGATACATTTTCTGAACAGGGATATATAAATGATATTTTTGTATATTAAGGATATTTTGTATATATATGGGTAACTACTTAGCTAATCCAACACCATAGTTAACCAAATCATTAACATAGTATGCTAAAGGTTCAAGATTCAATAGTCTCCATAGCATAGTCACTAATATACTTAGTATAAGGCCCTCAATTAGTCTCTTCATCTTGCTCACCTTCTTGGAGTCTATTGAACGCTACGAACATATCGTCATCAAGTTCAACTAGTCTATTAACCTTAATAGCTAAGTCTCTAACAGTACCATCACATTTAGTTAATAACATACATAGTCGATTATGTGTAAACCTAGTCGCTTTAATCACAGGTTCTCCCTCGATTGTAACGACTCTTATAGTTGTATTACCTTTTGTAAAACTAAGCATTGTCCACCTCCTCAATAATTTTGACAAAAGTCTCACCTAATTTTAGTAACTTATAGTTAGCTATAAAAGTATCATAATGTTGACCTTCACTAAGAGTGTCACAAACTGTTGACATTGGGCAATCGTCACACTCTTGAGTACACTCAAACTCAACCTTAGTTAATCCTAAAATATGCCCATCTACATAGGCTTCTTTAAATTCTCTTTCATACATAGTTAGTCCTCCTTAATTGACTTAATAGTACCCTCCATTAGTTAGAAGAGTACTATAAGTCGATTAGCTATTGAAAGTTGTCCAATCTTCTTCGAGATTATAAGTCTCAGGTTTATTTAGTATAGCCTTAATATCTTTGGCCTCTTTAGCGAATTCTTGGGCTTCGTCGAAATTCCCTTCACCCATAGCTTCTACGGCTTTATGCTCAAGGTCTTTGATTTGCTTATTGAGCTTATTCCACTTCGAGATACTAGCCTTACAGTAGCCTTTGGACTTCAAGTTACCCTCTTTGTCTTTTGACATAACCATATTTTTCTCAGGCTCATACTCTTGATGGAAACGACAATAATAGTGCATCTCACCATCGATCTCTTTTGGTGGGTGAGTTGATGAACCTCCGCCATTCTTAGGTTTCAATAGTTCTTCAAGCCCTGCTTTCAATTTCTTACTAGCCTTATTTTCTTCCAGAAGTTTTGACACTTCTTCCCATAGTTGTGTTTTAGTCATAATAGACTCCTTGTTATAGTTTGATTTAATGACAATAGTCATTATAGAATAGTCCGAAGACTACTCTTAATGATTAATAGTAATAACGTTTTTATTATATGGGTCTATAAAATAATCTTCAAACTCCTCTTTCTTTTTATATTATAATTATATCATAAAGAAGTTTAAACGAAGATTAGATTAAAAAGAATCTTTAAATCTAATCAACTGTTTAAGAATAATTAAAATCGAGATTTCAATTATCTTCTTTTTGATTAATATAATTATATAAAGAATTGAATTAAAATAGAATAAGTCTTTTTAATTAAATTAAAATCTTAAGAATATTTTAATATATTATATCTCGCCTATTATATAAATGAGACGCGAGCGTGCGAATATCATAATATTCATTAAAATATGATTAAATATTTTAATTAATATAAATCTCTAAGATTAATTTAAGCTTCATATTATAGCGAGATTATATTAAAATGAGATTAAATCTTATAATTAATGATAGAGTCTAAGGCTTTTCTAAGATTTCTATTAGGGACGCCCCAGGAGCTGGCCCGCCCTGTCGAAGTATTCATATATCGCTACCAGAGCGCCACACCAATTTCAGGCTCTATCACAATCCAACCACATTAAAGAGCGCCACACTAATTTGAGACTCTATCACAATCCAACCACATTAAAGAGCACCACACCAATTTGAGACGAGCGCTTGAAATCAAGCATTTAAGCAAACTTTAAACAAACTTAAGATATAATGACTAATAAACCAACAATACGGAGGGCTTAACCAATGTCACCATTACTCTTAAGCTACAAGATCGAATATGAAACTACCAACATCTCCATAAATGAACTCTGTGAAAAATATAACATCACTAAGGAAGAGCTAGGAGACTACCAGACTTGGACCAAGCTAGCACTTGAACCAGAGCAACCTGTCACACAAACGACCCCCGCTATCGCACCCTCCCAGCAACCCATAGTAACCCAAGACATTAGTCCACTGGATAAGTTAGCTGAGGTTAAGGATAAACTTATAAGCACATGCAAGGCCATAGTAGAACAGCAAGGGATATATACTGACGTTAAGGAGCTAAAGGATATAACGAAGGTAATAACTGACTTAGAGGCAAGTTATAAGGAAGCTAAGGATCAAGGTCCTACTATAAATGTATTAGTTCAGAATATAACTGAAAGGTTTAAGGATGACGTCTAATACTATAGTACCAGAGACTAAGCAGGATGAGAAGCAAAGACAGACTCTAGCATCTAAGTATAAACAGCGGGAGTTAACTCTAACACCAGAGCAGCAGGAGTTCGTGGATACTAAGCTCTCATCGAAGCTTTGGAGGATGAATAACCTCTATAAGATACGAGATAAGGATGGTCAGTTAACTACACTGAAGCTTAATCACTCCCAGGAGAAGGTGCTTAAGGATTATAAGCATCCGAAGAAAATAATCCTAAAGTCGAGACAGCAAGGGATATCAACACTATACTTAGCATATAACTTCGATGATTGTCTCTTTAAGCCAGGGTACTCGGCTGGTATACAATCATATGGGCTTGATGAAAGTAATAAGCTACAGATGAGGGCCCAACTAATGTGGGATGAGCTGGATGAGGATATTAAAACACTCTTTGGTCTACACTTAGTTAGTAATAACCAGAAGGGGATGACCTTCAGCAATGGGGCGATATTGAAGATTGGTAACTTCCGTGGAGATACCTTGCAAGCTCTACATGTCTCAGAGATGGCGAAGATTGCTAACAAATACCCTGACAAGGCTAGAGAGCTTAAGACAGGTGCATTCCAGGCTGTATCAGCTAAGAATAAAATAACAGTTGAGTCAACAGCAGAAGGTGATAATATGTTTAAGCATATGTGGGATAGGGCTGTAATACGTCAGGCATCTGCAAGGAAGTTAACTAGTTTAGACTTTGTACCTATATTTTTAAGCTGGAAGGAAGACCCTGATTGTTCACTAGAGGAGGAATACCCGGTCTCTACAGATGCACATAGTTATATGGAAAAACATAAGCTTACTGACCTTACACCTCAGCAACAGTGGTGGCTCAGTGCGAAAATGGAAGAACTGGGAGATGACTTTAACCAGGAGTATCCACTGACACCAGAGCTGGCGTTCTTGGCTAATATAGATGGTATGTACTTCAGACATCAGTACAAGCGACTTATGGACTCTACACCTAAGAGGATAACTACCGCTAAATATAACCCTGACTATAAGGTTCACGTTAGTTTCGACCTAGGTGTTAATGATGAGATGGTAATGCTATTTGCACAGGTTATAAATGGGCAACCATATCTTATAGATGAGTACCATAATAGAGAGCAAGGGATAGACTTCTATTGTGAAATATTATCTCATAAGCCATATGTAGGTAATTATGCTCCACTAATACTCCCACATGATGCTAACCAGAGAGACCTTAGTACTGGGCGTACCAGGATAGAGGCGTTCCGAAGAAATGGGTTTAGGGCTATTCAGCTACTAACCAGACTTAGTTTTCAGGACTCTATAGAAGGGGCTAGACAGTT
>Ga0256829_1000826_pt1 | contig 28003 bp, 29 predicted proteins | sample 131447metaG_FD_185979 | JGI IMG/M metagenome (GOLD analysis project Ga0256829, IMG submission 185979) | Hydrothermal vent microbial communities from Lau Basin, Pacific Ocean - 131-447 | ecosystem: Environmental > Aquatic > Marine > Hydrothermal vents | place: Pacific Ocean: Lau Basin | collected... | reverse complement strand
CCTTCCTCTTCATAGAACAAGTTAATCTGACCTGGAGTATGACCTGGGACGTGAATAACCTTAAACCTCTTGTTACCCAACTCCACCTCAGACCTCTCAGTAAGGGGGATCCACGGCATTTCCCTAAGGTAATTGTCATAAACGTCTATAATCCTCATGGCCGGATGATACCTTGAGATTTCATTTGCCTCTCCTTGAGGTACGCCATGCCTCTTGTAAAGCCTTAGAGCCTTTCCTATAAACTTGTCGAACCCTTTTCTTAAAGTAGACTCATCTTTTAATCCAAGGTAGAAGTCCGCTCCGCTTAACTCGTACAGAATGGGGGAGAGAGTTATATGGTCAACGTGAAAGTGAGTCACCACTACAGATTCTAAATCGCCTATCCTAAGCCCAATAGAAGCTACCCTGTTTATAAGCTCATGGAAGGATCTAATACTATACATACCTGCATCTATCAAGCTGAAGGTATTGTCCTCCCGTATCAAATAAACGTTCACGAATTTAAGCGACTCGATCGGGATGGGAACCTTGATCCTGCTTACCCACTTTGGTACCTGAATTTCGCCCTCCAAAAACATCACCAGACATTAATTAAAGGCAGGAAATTAATATCTGTTGTTAAATTAGCGAAAGCAAGAAAACGCCTGCACATAATGCTAAAGTTGTTACAACTTAGCTATATATTCAAGCCTCTTGGCTATATTGTCTAAAAACCTGATCCTCTTCGGCGTTGGAGGGTGAGTAGACATTATCTCTACCCTTGGATCCGCCCTTGACTTCCTTAACCTTTCAACGACTTCATCTATGTCCTCACCAATAAAATCCCACCCTCCTGGGTGATCAATCTCGAAGAGGAATCCGCCGCTAGCCTCTATAAAGGGTGCTATTATAAACAATGATTGGGCCATGGAGTTGCTCTTAGCTTCGTCCCTCAACCTCTTACTAGACCTATAGGCTAGCTCCAACCTTGCTAGCGCCCTCTGTAAGTTTCTAGGCCTCTTTGTCACGATGGCACTATTTGCGTCAGCATAATATTCCCTAAGCCTATTAAAGTGTGCTACCAGAAACCTAAAGAGCACACCGGTTGCAATTAAAATCATGCCCACGAGGAGCAAGAGGATGCCTCCACCCTCTCCTCCAGAATCGCCATCGTAACCTCCAGATAGCATGCCATTCCAAATGAGTATCTGCCCTAAATAATACACAGCTAGTGGAATCAGGCTTAGAGCTAATATCACCCCCACATCTCTGTGCTTCAGGTGGCCAACTTCGTGCCCAAGCACGGCCTCTACCTCGCTTTCAGGCATAATGCTCATCAGGCCCCTTGTCACTGCAACAAAATTGCCAGTTAAAGGGCTCCCATAGGAAAAGGCGTTTGGTATGTTAACCTCGGCAATCCTTACCTTTGGAGGCTTTATGCCACTCTTCCGTGAAACATCTATAAGCATTTCCTGTACCTTTTCCTCCTCTGCATTTCTTGGGGCATGGGTCCTATACATCATGTTAATTAAATAGGGGGATAGGAGCCACTGAATTATTATTATGAATGCAGTGAAAATCACGGCTCCTACAACTATAGAGCTCCCCATTATTGGGAGTCCAAAGGCATAGCTAAGCAACTCTGCCGAGCCAATAAAAACGCCAAGCCCAGCCAATATTATTGCTATGCCAGAGATGGCCATCGAGGCCTTAAGCCTTGAAAGGCTTTCTGGTTCTTTGCTGACAAGGCTTGGGGCAAAAGCGGTGAGAAATGCAACAATACCCCCAGCTACTATCGAACCTATTATCATTACCCACCAGTAGGCAAGCATTAGTGCTACTAGAGTACCTAGCATCGTTTCACCGTTGTAGTATGGGTCCAAGCAGAGGATTAAACCTTTTTGCTAAAAGCTTAAAGGAATAAATAACAGAGAATAGCAATTATAGAGAGTGACGTGAAGAGTGATGAGAAGTGGAAGAAAGCCAGAAGGATCTTTGCAAAAAACTCAAACCTGTTATAATAATATCTGGCCCGCCAGGGGCAGGTAAATCCACCTACGCAAAGAGGCTTGCGAAGGACCTTGGCCTTAAATACTATACAAGTGGTGAGGCATTCAGGCAGGTAGCTAAAGAAAGAAACTTATCCCTTGTAGAGCTAAATATATTGGCAGAAAAAGACCCAGAAATAGACCTTGAAATAGACAAGAAGAGCTTTGAAGAAGTTATGAAAGGATGCGTTGTTATAGACTCACACCTAGCCTCATGGCTTTTCAGAGACCTAGCAACAGTAACAATATACATAAAGGCTGAAATGAAGAATAGGATTCAAAGGTTATCTATGAGAGATGGAATGGAAGCAGAGTCAGCACTTGAGGAGGCATCAACAAGGGAGCTGGCGCATTGGCAGAGGTTTAAGAACTACTATGGTGTTGACGTAAAGGATCTATCCCTATTTGATTTAGTTATAGATACCTCAAACCTTAGTATAGAAGAGGCCTATACAATTATATTACAGTTTATTAAAAGAATATTAAAATTGACTTAAAAATTTAGTTTGCTATCTATTCCTTACTCAGGCAGATTTCTATGCTGCTTACCCTTCTGGTCCTCTGCTGGTTAGTTTGTGGATCATTCACAGTTATTTCATGGCTACCAATGTCTATGTTCTTGATGCTTACGTTCTTTGCAAACCTGCTCCTTACGATCTCGACCGTATCTACGGCCTTAGTTATGTTCCTCCCTCTCGCCTTCACGACGACCGCATTAATGTTCTGCTCCATCAGCGTAGTCAGCACAGCCAACACATAATTCATTACAGGCTTCTTACCTACCCTTACCTCAGGCGATCCTTCACATACCATTTGCTCCACCTTTTCCAACGATTTTGTTCTGTTATTCATTAGATTGAGATAGTGATATAAAAACTTTTTGCTCTATAATGAGCACTTAGCGCTATAAAATAGGCGCTATAAGCTATAAAAGTAAGCTATAAAAGGTTTATTAGCTACTTCGCTATATTGCAGACTAAGGGTAGGTACTGTGGATAAAAAATCTCGGTATATTGTAATAGCGTTAATAGTTGCTATAGTGATATCAAACTCCCTTTGGTACGTGTCCTTCAGTGAAATGAGCTCCTCTTATAAAATGTATAAGCAGAAGTTCGAGAAGAGCGTGAAACTCCTAAACTCAACGAGCAACACCCTTCTCCTCTATCAAAAAGAGCTGAATGAAACAGCAAAGATATTAAACGTAACAGGATTACTTCTGAAGGCTTATAACAAAACCCTTAGGCTGGAAATATTAGAAAACAGTATTGCTGAATTCAAAAGCTCGAACACCTCATTCTACAATGCAGTTAACCTAACGCTGAGGGCAATAGAAGCAAATACTACAGAAAGGGCCTATTACTTGACAATAGCCAAAAATGAGATAAACAGCAGCATCTCTACACTAGCACAGCTAACCAACAATGGAAAGGCCCTAAACCTCCCAAAAACGTATAGAGGAAATATATCGAAGGCCCTTTACCTAGCAGGCTCAGTTGAGCAAGTAATAAATAATTTGCTTACCAAAAACAAGCCCTCGTTAAATGATATAGCAACGCTTGATAAGGCAAAGACCCTATTTAACTACTACATAACAATATCAGAAATCATAATGCTAAAAAATACTAAGCTAAGTTAAGGGATTCATTACTCAGAATACTTATTAAAGATAGAGTAGCAAAGGAGCGTCTCCTCTACGTCATTTACAATCTTTGCCACACTAAACAACTCACTTAAAAGGTAGGCAAAAGTCGGAGAAGAATTTACTATTATTTCATCTAAGCCTTCTTCTAAGCCTAATATGGCTAGCAGCTTCCAATAGGCTTCTTCCTCTTTCTTTATGCTCGGCGGCTCTATGCTAGATGTTGAAGTTACTATGGAAACCTCTAGAACCTGCAGTAAGAACTTGAGCCTTTCCTTCTCGTCTTCGCTCAAGCTATTTGAGAACCTCATGATATCCTTCGCAAACCTGTAAAGGGAATCTGTAAGTATTACCAATAAACCTACAGCAGCGGATAGGAGTCTGTTCATGTGCTCTTTATTTAGGTTCCTTCCCCTCCCCCTGCTAACATATCTGAGCATCTTGAAATTGTACTGCTTTAAGTCGTTGTACCTTGCGTCAATTTCATTCTTGTCTAGCCCCCCACCATCTAAGAAAGATGCAAGCCTAGAAATCATATAGCTTAGATCCCTGCCATAAATTAGCAAGGTATCGCTTACATCCATTTGGCTGCCCTTGAATAGGATTCCGAGCTCATATTCACTAAGTAACCCGGCTTCAGTGTTTGGAAATCTCTCAGCCGTTTGAATTATCCTATCCAAAAGGTCATTTTTGAAAGGTCTGTTCGAGTAAAACATCAAGGAATCCAGGCCTGATATATAAGAGCATAAAACAACCCTACCGGCATGTCTGCACACGTTACTATGATGTATCGAGAAAGAGGATTTCAGTAAGGAACCGTCGTATGAATTTGATATTATCAGCCTCTCCCCATCTTCAAATATCGTTACTTGGCTACCTACGTTTATCTTGTGCCTGCGTGCCCACTCTCTTGGTATGGTAATTATTATCGATGAAGTGCCCAACCTTTGTACCTTTCTCTGAAAAACCTTTTCGGTATACCTTGAACTACTTTGCTCTTTCAAGAAAGCCCACCGTATTTATAGTATATAACTTTGGGTTTAAAAAAGTATCGCAGTTAATAAACTAGACCTTGTTATTAATATATATCTGTATATGTACAGAAAGGCTTATTAACTAACGGACTACAGTATATCATGCCTGTGAGGGCAGTTGGGTACGCGTGACGATATTGATTTTGTAGATGTGCAGTATGTAGACCTTGTTGGCTTTTTGAGAACCGTAACAATACCTTACAGGACGTATGCAAGCAAAAAACCTAGCTATGTAGCGGCATTTGATGGAAGTAGTGTTGAAGGCTTTGAGAAGATAAACAAGAGTGATATGTTCCTAAAACCAGATGAAAACACGTTTTCACCTATACCATGGGATCAGAGAAGAGCTAGGGTGCTATCAGAAATATATAATTATAGGCATGAAAGATATGAAAAGGATCCTAGGTTTATAGCTAAAAAGACTGATGAGTATATAAGAAGCCTAAATTTTAAACCCCTTGTTGGAGCCGAGATGGAGTTCTTTATACTAAGCTCTATTGATGTTGATGTAGAAAACAAGGCTAGGGGCATAGGATACTATTTAACCTCCCTTGAACAGGCCTGGGATACTTCAGGGATTCCATTGATGATAAAGAAATCTTATCATATGGCCGAGCCAAGTGATAGGATAGCTGGTATTAGGGTAAAGATCTTAGATGCGTTAAAAGATATGGGGTATGGGTTTCAGGCTTCCCATCATGAAGTTGCTGTTTCGCAAAGTGAAGTGAGCCTCGAGGCCGGAGATCCACTCTTCATAGGCGATGAAATAATATCATTTAAATATATTGCTAGAAACATAGCTTCCCAGAACGGACTTTCGGCTATATTTATGCCAAAGCCGCTATATGGTGATAATGGAAGCGGGTTGCATTTTCATATAAGCCTATGGGATTGCAATGAAAGTAAGAACCTCTTCATTGATGAAAGAGAAGATGAAATATCACAGGTAGCTAGATACTTCATTGGAGGAATTTTATATCATGGTAGGAGCCTTGCAGCATTTGTAGCGCCGACTACAAACAGCTACAAGAGGCTTGTACCAGGATTTGAAGCACCCATATATTTGGTATGGGGGCATAGCAATAGAACTGTCGCTATAAGAATCCCATCATTTTCGAACAAAGGGAGTTCTGCGAGGATAGAATTCAGGAGCCCAGATCCTTCCTGCAATCCATACTTTGCAATCTCTGCGACATTATTGGCTGGAATTGATGGTATCAAGAAAAAAATAGATCCTGGAGACCCTTACGAAGGTGACATTTATCAAGCAACCCCAAAGGAGCTTTACGAAAAGTCTATTAGAACACTACCAAAAAGCCTTGATGAAGCACTAGACGAATTGGAAAGCGACCATGAATACCTAAAGCCAATCTTTAGTAAGTATCTATTAGAAAGCTACATAGAGGCCAAAAGAAGGGAAAGTAACACAGTAAGAGCCATACCACATCCTTATGAAGTTTACATGTATTCAAATCTGTGAGCTACCGTTCCCCGCCTATGGCTCTGCGTTTAAGGAGCCTTAGTGAAGCTTGGCACCTTTCCGCAGCAACCATAGCTTATTTGTATATTTTACAAGTCTTTCCCTCAATTATTAATTGGCGAGTGATTCGATGCTTGTGTTTGAGGGAAAGATATCTAGGTGGAGGCATAGGGAATATGTTATCTACACGCCAAGAAGGTATGGAAGTATAGTTGAGGGGTATTATGGGAAGCAATTCTTGTCGTTATTAAGAAAGGTGTTAGTCCATGATAAGGGAAGGAAGAATTGATACAACCATCCTTTCATATTCAAGCTAGCAGAGCTGGTAGCGAAGGATACGAGATTGAATAGGCATACAGCTTCAGCATACGTTTTGGCACTAGAACATCTAGGATTGAAACCTAAAGGAGGTATATCAGAACCTTAAAAGACCCATAAAGTAAAACTGCTAACAATTTTAAGGGCTTCAGGAAGGGCTTGATTGCCCCTTAACGAGAAGAGGCCCTTCTGCTTGATTTCTTTGATTTCCACGATTGTTATATTGCCTATCTCGCTTACCAAGCAATATTTAACGACATAGCCCATGTTTGATCCATGAAACTATCTCTATAAAAATTTTATTAAAAAATTAAAAAAGATGATTATGCCGGCTCAACATGTATGATCTGAGTTGGACAGCTCTGTGCAGCTGAATCAACACAATCCTTTAGGTCATCAGGTACGAAGCCTTCTGCCCTGTTGTCTGGGTCTTTCCTCCACTTTGCAATGATCTGGGACTTTCCATCATCATCAGCCATTTCAAATACGTCACCGCACAGGCTTACACAGACCATATCTGCTATACAATTATCCCTTGGATCTATAGTTACCCTCAAGGTCAACCCATATCACCCTATTTTCCAAAAATCTAATTAGGATTAGCAGTATAAAAGCCTTTATTATAAAAACGTTTTAAAAACATTAGATAAATAAACTCAATCCTTTATAATTTAGTGGGAAAATATATAGAAAGGTTTGTACACTTCTACCTCCCATTTTAGACTAAAATAACTAAAATGTGTCTGGGGAGAGTTTGTTTATTATTTTAGTTTAATCGCAGCTTTCATAAAGCTTTGTATCATGGTTTTGTATTACTAGGATTGTATTTTTCTATCTTCATTTAGAAGGCTCCCTGATAGATAACGAAAACTCCACAAGCCTTCTACCTTAAAGGCATACGTTAGATGCTTTAAGATATTAAGAAGTTTTCTGGACTTATTTGCTATTAACCATAGGGCTATGACGGTTTAAAAGGCCCCACTTATTGCTATTCATAAAACATTAAGATAATATGATAAAGCAACTTGAGCTTTAGTTTTAACACTATTATTTATGATTAACAATATTAATATTTACAAAATAGCTCAATCTATATATAAAGAAATTGCTATACAAAATTGCCTCTATTATTCCAATATATAGGAATGTGGGGCTCATTCTATTTACCTCAAAAGATATCATGACCTCCACGTAGCTTGTGACCAAAATGAATAATAGATAGAGGTGCAACCTAGAGAGGCCTATAATGACTTATTGTGGGAAATGGTCAAGGAGATGCTCTACACAGTTAAAGATGGAAAAATAAGAATGACAATACTATAAGCAATACTTAGAGTTCAATTAGCAAGGGTGTGGCTTAAAAGAAAAGCTATGTTGCAATAGGTTGGGACTTAAACTTGATGAGCCTTGATGGTTTTTCATCAAGACTGGGATGGATGAAAGTCCTAAGCGTTACTATGAGCTTATATAAGATGATTGAAACAAAATACCTAGGGAGAAGGGTATTTCAGTCCCATATCTAAAAGGGGATAAAAAATGGGATATTCACTTGAAGAGGAGATGCATGGATACAACTTTATTGAGTATGCAGAGTTAGGGAAACCTAGGTACCTCATACTTGGTCTACCAGATGCCGGTATTATAGGACCCATAGTAGCAAGCCATATGGTAAAATCGCTGGGCATGAAAGACGTAATTGGAATAGAGAGCTATACTTACATACCCCCAGCAGCAATAATAAAAGAAGGCAGCATAAAGTATCCCATGAGAATTTATGTCAAGGATGATATCTCGGTGCTGGTAACTGACATATCTCCCGTACCTTCCGGTATAGTGCCTCTAGCTTCGGCCATTGTAGAGTTTGCAAGAAAAAGAGGGTTTGAGTATCTAATAGGCATTAGTGGAATAGGTAACCCTTCTAGGGCAGAAATAGAGAAACCGAACGTCTATTGGCTTGCCACTACCCATGATTCCTCTAAGCTTGTAGAAAAAATCTCGAGTGAGGTGAAACTCTTCCCAGACGGTATAATAGTAGGTCCCTATGCAGTAATATTAAAGGAATCTGCGAAGAGGAGGGTAAATAGCCTTTTGCTACTGGCAGATGCGTTTATAGAGATACCAGATCCGGAGGCAGCCGCGGAAATAACTAAGGTGATATCAAAGATAATTAATGTAGAGATAGACGTTTCACAGTTGCTCCAAGAAGCTGAAACCCTAAGGCTTAGGCTACAAGGGTTGGCAAAGGAGACTAAAAACACTTTGGCAAGGGTAGGGAAAGGATATGAGTACAGGACACCCCTTATCTATAGTTAAAGGGGGTGTCGAGATTGGCATTCTACGACAAATATGAAGATATTAGGAAAATGATAATGAAGATTATAAGGGAGATGGTTATAGATGCCGAGGATATGGACTACTTCCTAGAAGGCATACTAGATAAAATGGAAAACTCTATGAGGGCAGACATGCTATTAAACCAAAGATTGGACGAGAGCTCGATGGGGTATCTAACACCTATAATAAGCATAAACGAAGGTAGGGATGAGCTTATTATAACAATAGACCTCCCAGGTAGCGATCCTGGAACAATTTCCGTAGATGTTATGCCGGACAAGATATCAATAGAAGCTAAGATAAAGGAGGAAATTGTGAGAAAGGCATTCGGTCAAGCATATTGGGCTAATAAGATAAAGGAGTATAGAGGAGTATATGACCTCCCTCATATAGTAGATCCGAAAAGCGTTGTTGTTAAAAAGAAGAATGGAATATTAATTATAAGGGTTAAAAAGGCTTAAAGATTGCTTGATTATCCCTAAGATTCTGATGTAGTTTTTTGTTCTGCCAGCGACTCGTCAAGCAGCTCGGCTATATCCTTTACCTTGAAACCAAACTTATCAGACTCCCCCCTAAACATAGTGTTACAGAATGGACATGCAACTGCGACTATTTTTTCGTTTGACCCTATCTTATTTAGGGTTTCCGAGGCTTCTTGAGCCCTTAGCGTCGCTATCCTCTCCCCTCTCTTTATTTCATAGAACAGTTGCCCTCCACCACCTCCACAACAAAAGCTATTACCCCTGTTTCTAGGCATTTCCCTTATCCTTAAGCCTTTTATGTTGCTAATCACTTCCCTTGGCTCATCAAAAATCCCATTCCACCTACCTAAATAACATGGGTCGTGATAAGTTATGGCATACCTTAATTCATTGCTTGGCTTTATTTTACCCTCTTTTATTAGCCTAGAGAGCAATATGGAATGGTGTTCAACCTCAAGGTTCTCTAATATATCAACATACTTCTTTGCCTCCTCATCCTTTAATATGTAATCTTTGTATTTCTTGTAATTGTTTTTGAAATTATTAAAGCCATGTGGACAGTTAACCAACAGCTTCTTAAATTTGTATTTGCTCAAAATCTCTAGGTTTATTTTAATGTATTCAGCAAACAAAGCTTCATCACCAATACTCCTTGCGGGTTCCCCGCAGCATCCCTGATCGAGAGGTATACCTACCTTAAATCCAGTTTTCTTTAAAACCTTTATAACCGCCTCGGCCACTGGCCTTATCCTTGGATCAAAGCTAGTTACGCAACCTATCCAATAAAGGTAGTCATATTCCTCTCCCTCCTTAGCTATAATATCTTCGCCATACTTCTCTGCTAACTCGTTAATCCACTCCTCCTTTTCCACTGGGTTCATGCCCATTGGATTGCCCATTTGCTGCAGGTTATAGAGCGCATTTAATGCATCTTCAGGTACTTCTTGAGAACCTGTGCTTATCATACCCCTCCTCATATCAATAATAGTATCAACGTGATGAATGAGAACCGGACACTCATAAACGCATGCCCCACAAGTGACGCAACTCCAAACTGCTTCTGGATTTATCTGGATCTTTTCTTGACCTACAACTTCGCTATCCCACATACCCTTCCTCATCATCTCAGCCATGCCCACTATAACGTTTCTCGGAGATAGTAGCTTCCCAGAATTGTAAGCTGGGCACGCATTTGTGCACCTCATGCAACTTGTGCATGCGTCAAAGTCTAACCTCTGCTTCCAAGTGGTGTCAGAAAGCTTTACTATACCTATGTTTTCTCCCTTTTCTATCCTTTCATCTATATCTAACACAGGTTTGATACCATCAGGCATCTCGCCTTCTCTTTTCAAAGAAACATTAATGGATGCTGCATATATATGCCATAGGTTAGTATAGGGTATTAGCGCCATGGCCACCATGGCTAACGTCATGTGGAAGAGCCATAGCCCCCTATATATGACCTCAAGCTCTGATATCGGGAAGTTCTTCACCCACAAGAATATGAGATAGTTAACAGGGTCAAACCAAGGTCTTTCCCATGAATACCTGTAGGCAACTGCCGCTATACCTGCTAGGAAGAAACCAGTCACTACAATAACCAGTAGCATTGAGAGGACAAGGTAATAATAAGGGTCTTGTGGCAGGTTTGGGGTTAGCTTTAGCCTTCTCCTAATGAAGGCTATAATGATGCCAATTATCGCAATAACGCCAGCTATGTTCGCTAACAGCTTATATACATAGAAGACATCCCCGACCAAGAAAACAACTATGTGTGCATTTATTGCCCTCAAAACAGTGGTTACTGCAAGCCAGCCTATTCCGTAAAATATTAGGGCGTGCATGCCCCCAGGAAACCTCTTCCTTAGCACCTTCCATTGCAAGATTGCATATTGGACAAAGTTCTTCACTATGTGACTTAAAGGGGGCCACCTTATCTTTTCGTTTCCATAAGTCCACCTACGGTATCCTACATATGCAGAATAAAGCAATAGCGAAGCTACGGCCACAGCAAATGCATATACTATTGCCTCATACTGTTGTACCCACACAAAGTTGTAAATGCCTATGTATGTCAATGCCTTGCACCTGGCCAAGATATAAATATTTATTATACTATAAAAGCATAGTATTAATGAATATACAAAAACCGAACCAAAGAAAAAGCTTATATATACAATCAAAGGCACCAGTATTACTGTATTTCATTCACAAACGAATGAAATTTAAGGCATGAAAGTGATGCTCAAGAACTAATTCATATAAATCCTGCGAAGCTACCAAAAAGAAAAATGGGTGCCAAAACTGCTAAAAAAAAGGCAAACTAGCATAGACGAATTTATTAATGATATAAAGAAAAAAGTAAACGGAAATACCACTAATGAAGCTAAGGAAGAAAACAAAAAATCGAGACCGAAAGCAAAATTTAGGAACCTTACAGAATTCCTAAGTCAGGAAGCTGAAGAGGTTCCTTCCAATTTGGGTAAAGGGGGGCTTGGTGAAGCACTAAAAGAAAACAAAAAAGATGAAGAAGTGCCAGCACCTAATAAAGAAATAGCCCATTTCCATGACGCCAAGGTAGAAAAGAAAAGCTATAAGCTAGAAGAAAAAAGCGAAGGCATAAAGCATTGGAATTCCTATGAAGAAAACAAATACTATGATGAGGCTAGTGGTTACCTTATGGAGATAAGGTATGAGGGAGACCTAGGAAAGGCAGTGGCGCTAATATATGACGACAAAGAGAAGAAGATAAAGAAATGGATAGACAAGACTGGTCACAAGCCTTACTTCTTGACAGATATGAGGATAAACGATGAAAAAGCTGTTGATTTAAGCAGATACAAGTTCTTTAGCAACTATGCGGTTGTAACAAAGAAAAATCCTATAACGAACAGTAACATAAAGCTTGTAAAGGTTGTAGTTGAAGATCCCCTTTCAGTAAAAAATTTAAGGTCGATAATAAAGGGGAAAGGGTTTAATGTGTGGGAAGCTGATATAAAATACTACCTCAACTACATATACGACAACCAAATTATACCTGGCATGCCATATGAGCTAAAGAATAAGTGGGATCCAAGACAATGGAAGGCTGATGAATCGTTAGCCGATTTCATAAGCAAAAGCTTCCCAAGCAACTTGAAAGACCTGGCCCTCTCCTGGATCCCCATACTCGAAGAAAAGGCCCCCAATGTGGAGAGGGTCTCAATAGACATAGAGGTCTATACACCAGAAGGTCATTTCCCTAATCCGGAGGACGCTTACTACCCTATAATATCTATAGCATTAGCAGATAACAAAGGCAGGAAGGAGGTCCTCCTCCTCTATAGAGAAGGCACATACTTTACAGGAAAACCTCCAGAAGCCGAAATAGAGATCTTTGATAATGAAAAGGCCATGATCCTCGAGGCAATAAGGAGGGTAACGAAGTACCCAATAGTTGTTACGTTTAATGGTGACAACTTCGACTTACCTTATCTATACAATAGGCTTCTCTCCTTAGGTCTTGAGCCAGAAGACATCCCCTTAGTCTTCCACCAAGACTACATAACCTTCCAAAATTCCTTACACATAGACCTGCACAAGCTGTTTGACATAAAGGCGCTGCAAACCTATGCCTTCAGCAACAAATACAGAGAGAAGAGCTTAGATTCAGTAGCAGAAGCCCTGTTGGGCTCTTCAAAAATAAAGCTTACAACGATTATAAATGACGTTAGCCTAGATGAGCTTTCTAGCTACAACCTACAGGACTCCGTGCTAACCATATCTTTAACAACGTTTTCAAACAACTTAGTCTGGAACTTACTGATGCTGCTTATGAGAATCAGCAGGATGGGACTCGAAGAGATCTCTAGAACCCAAGTCTCTGCATGGATAAGAAATATACTTTTCTGGGAGCACAGGAGGAGGAACATGCTAATACCCAACAGGGAGGACATATCTTCTAACAACATCGCACCTAAGAGTACCGCAATAATAAAGGACAAGAGGTATAGAGGTGCCATTGTACTGACGCCCGCACAAGGGGTCTACTTTAACGTTTTAGTGCTGGACTTTGCAAGCCTATACCCATCAATTATAAGAAACTGGAACATAAGCTATGAAACGGTAAACAATCCATACTGCAAGGGCGAATACGTAAGGGTACCAGAAGTAAACCACGTAATATGCATGGAGAGGAAGGGAATATCAAGCGAAATAGTTGGGCTGCTTAGGGACTTTAGGGTAAAGATATACAAAAAGAAGGCAAAAAATAAGGAACTGAGCGAGGAAGAGAGGCTCTGGTACGATACAGTCCAAGCTGCCATGAAGGTATACATCAACGCCAGCTATGGGGTCTTTGGTACAGAAACCTTTAGCCTCTATAGCCTACCCGTCGCGGAAAGCGTTACTGCAATAGGCAGGAACGTGCTAATGGACGCCCTCAGGAAGGCATCAGAGCTCGACCTTCACATACTTTATGGAGATACAGATAGCCTGTTCTTATGGGATCCCCCTAAGGAAAAACTAGAAGAAATAGTGCAATACGTAAAGAAAAAGTATGACTTAGATTTGGAGATAGACAAGGTATTTAAGATAGTGCTGTTTAGTGGGTTGAAAAAGAACTACATAGGTATAGATGGCAACAATAAAGTTACAATAAAAGGACTAATAGCGAAGAAGAGCAACACTCCGGAGTTCATCAAGTCAGAGTTTTCAAGCGCGTTATCAATACTACAGAACTTGAAGGAACCAGAAGAGGTTGAAGAGACGCTTGCTAGGCTTAGGGATCTAATCCAAGGTATATACCAGAAGCTAAAGAAGAGAGAATATACCCTTGACCAGCTTGCAATAACTGTTATGCTGAGTAAGGGAGTAGATGAATATGAAAGGAACACACCCCAGCACGTAAAGGCAGCGCTTCTGTTAAAAAAGGAAGGATTTAACGTATCGAAAGGTGATGTGATTTCTTTCGTAAAAACAAAGGACAAGGTAGGGGTAAGGCCTGTAAGGTTAGCAAAACTCTCCGAGGTAGACACCTCGAAGTATGTAGAATATGTAAAATCTGCGTTGGAGCAATTCCTCTTAGCCTTTGGGGTGCAATGGGATGAACTAATAGGGGTCAGGAAACTAGGTTAAATATTAAGGCATAAATTTTAAACTTAAGATATAAATACAGAAACCTACTTTATAGATATGTGGTGAGAACATGAGTATAGAGAAAATATCGTATAGGTTATCCATGAGAAAAACAAGCAAAGGACCTATCATTATGTTCAAGATGGGCGGTAAAGGACTGAGGGAATATACCCTTATCAGAATAGGCGGCAGAAATGCAGAACGGATCTTCAATGAAATGATAAATACATTACAAGGAGAAGGACTAATACAGAGCAAGAGCGAAAGGCTCAGCTACAAATCATATAAGCTAAAGGAGGAGATTGGCAAGGCAGTTGGAGGATACCTAGTGCTAATTAGAAGGAGCAGGGAACAACTTTCTTGGCTGCCATACTTTAGTGACTTCATAAAAGGCAGTAAATACGAGGGCTCTAGGGAGGTACTTTCGCACTTCCTTGACCTGAGCATGGACCTGAGTAAAAGCAAAAGCCCTGAGGGAGGCAAGGTCGAGCTAGATCCTAAGATATTAGATGCATTAGGCGCTGGGATGAAAGTAATATCAAAAACCCTATGGAAGATCTGATAGACTTAAGGATGATGACCGATTTCGGCCTGAATAATGAGGAACCGTGTGAGGTCTGACTTATATGTTTTTATTGTTTGCTTTTTAAGGTAGGGCATTAGCAATTACACCTTTGTTCTCTTGGATATGTAATTCTTCATTATAATTTCATTTAATAACTTTGCTGCTAGGCTAGCAGTAACGCCGTTTGGATCGAAAGGAGGTGAAACCTCCACTATATCAGCCCCCAGTAACCTTTCATCCACAAGCTGGTTTATTAGGGTAAGTCCCTCTTGCACCGTTAATCCCCCTGGCTCAGGGTTTCCTACGCCTGGGGCAAACGAAGGATCAAAGCCATCCATATCTACACTCAAATAAATACCATTGCAATTGCTCACTATCCTTTTAATAGAACTTGCAATATTCAAAAGACCCATACGATGTATATCGATAGGCTTAAAGGTTTCGATGTTGGTTTTTGATAAAGCGTATTCCCTCTCTTCCTTAGAATAAGCCCTTACTCCTATATAAACAACCTTTGCACTACCAAGGATCTCCAAGGATCTCCTCATAACCGATGCGTGGCCATTCCTCAGCCCAAGGTAGTCATCCCTTAAGTCATAGTGCGCATCAATAACAATCAAGCAGGGAGAATAGCCTATCCCTTTTTTGACCCCCCTCAAAGCGCCAAGGGTTATTGTATGCTCCCCACCTAACATCAGCGGTATCTTACCCTCATCGATAATCTCAGTAACAATAGACGAGACCCTATTTAACGTCTCATTTATATCACCTATGACAACCACTACATCACCCTCATCATCTATGCCTATCTCCTCTAAATAGATATCTGAAAAATAGCTGTTTGACTCAAGCGATGCAGAAGCCTGCCTTATTGAATCAGGGCCAAACCTTGTACCTGGTTTATAGGAGGTTGAAGAATCGAAAGGAACACCAAAAATAACGTAATCGGAAGTGGCATTTGACTCTAGGCCAGCATAATTCCTAGAAGCCTTCGAAAGGTACAACCCTTTTAATCCCAAACCTCTCACCCAACGCCATATTAAAGTAATTTAAATAAGAACCTTAATTAAAGTATAGGAAAGGTGAAAGTAGTTGACAGATAGCAACCTATACGACAAGATTATTGAACTGGCAAAGAGGAGAGGATTTTTCTGGCCATCATATGAAATATATGGAGGACTCTCAGGCTTTTATGATATAGGTCCCTTTGGGCTAAACCTAAAAAGAAAGATAATTGAGGCATGGAGACAGATGTTCATAAAGAACCACCAAGGCTTCGTTGTAGAGGTGGAGACACCGCTAGTAGGTCCATCAATTGTCTATGAAGCAAGCGGTCACGTTGAGAATTTTACTGATCCTATAATTAGGTGTAAGGAGTGTGGAAGGATATACAGAGCTGATCATTTAGTAGAAGAAAAGTTGGGAATTAACGCAGAAGGTCTCTCCATTCTAGAGCTAGAATCCATAATAAAATCTAGAGGCCTCAGGTGTCCAGTATGTAACGGAGAGCTAGAAGGCGTAAGGAACTTTAACCTCCTTTTCAAGACACAGATAGGTCCATATGAAGGAAACGATGGGTTTATAAGGCCCGAGCTAGCTCAAGGGATTTTCGTTGCATTTAAGAGAATTTTTGAATCTCTAAGGGGCAAGCTGCCGCTTGGCATTGCTCAAGTAGGAAAAGTCGGAAGGAATGAAATAAGTCCAAGGCAGGGAATGATAAGGCTGAGGGACTTCACTATCATGGAGATGGAGTTCTTCTTCGACCCAGAGAAGTGTAGTTGCGAGTTCGTCGATAAATATTATGACAAGAAAGTAAACATATTGCCTTATGAAATGAAGTCAAAAGGTATGGGTTTCATTACAACTACGCTCAAGGATGCCATTAAAAAAGGGTATATAATGAATAAGTGCATGGCGTATTGGATGCTTATTGGAAAGCAATTCTTGCAGAGTATAGGGGTACCCGAAGATAACATGTACTTCGAGGAAAAAGGCGAGAAAGAAAGGGCACATTATTCCAAGCAAACCTTTGACCATATGGTTAAGACTTCTAGGTGGGGTTGGGTAGAAGTTGCTGGATATTCTTACAGATCTGATTACGACCTATCTAAGCATGAAACCTACAGCAGGACTAGTCTGAAGGTATTTGAACCATTTGAGAGACCACAGGTAGTAAAGAGGAAAAGGGTAATTATAAACAAGGCATATATTGGAAAAGCGTTTAGATCTAAGGCAAAATACATTCTAGAAAGAATAGAGAACCTAGACATTGAGTACATTATTTCAGAACTAAAAAATAAAAATGCTCTCATAGTTGATGGGATGAAGATACCAAAAGAAGCCATAAAAATAGTAGAAAAAGAAGAGAAGGTGAGCGGGAGGAAGTTTATCCCACACGTTGTCGAACCATCGTTTGGTGTAGACAGGTTACTATACATAGCGCTTGAATATGCATATAAAGAAAAAAATGGAAGGGTAGTCCTATCTTTCCCTAGAGCCTTTTCTCCACTAGATGCTGTCGTGCTTCCTTTAATAGAGGATGATGAAAAGCTCACAGAGAAGGCAAAATATCTTTACTCGTATTTAATATCTGAAGGCTTCAATGTAATGTATGATGATACAGGTAGTATAGGAAAGAGGTACGCGAGAGCCGATGAAATAGGAATACCAGCCGCATTTACAATCGACTACCAGACGCTAGAAGATGATACCGTAACCATAAGAGATAGGGACACGTGGGAGCAAGTCAGGGTAAAAATATCAGATGCCCCTAAAATACTAAAGAAATTCATATATAACTCTACTGACATAAAACAACTAGGAATGAAATAAGGAGATGGGTTATGGACTCGGATGAAAATAGGAAGGGTAATTCTAAAGAACCTGGCAAGCCTGACTTGAGCAAGGCACTCTCAATTATACCACCGGCCGCTTCCCTAAAGGAGAGTGGGGGAAAACAAAGGGAGAAAAGGGTTAAAATATCATATGATCAAGACGTAGGGGAGGATGCTGCAAAAGTATCAAAGAAACTGGCTGATGAGTTGGGGATAAGTAGCAAGATAGAAATAGTAGTTGCTGGCAAAAAGAAGTTCGTAATGAAGGCTATTATCGATGAAACCATAGATGAGATGAACAAGGTCTACGTTAATCCAGATATAATGAGGGATGAAGGAGTCTCAGACAATAGTATCGCTACCATTAGGCCAAGCACCTCAAGTGGTGCATGAATTTTGGACTGCAAGTATAGGTGCGATGAGTTCCAGGACATCGTTAGCAAAAATATAGACAGGATTGCCCAACTCTTCTATGATCAAACAAGCCTAATAGATGAAGGCTACTCGACCCTCAACCTGATTTTAGCAAGCAAAAACGCAAAAAGCTCGAACCAAAAAAGCATTCCTTCCATACTGGATAGGCTAAGGCAAATAAGGGGATTCATAAAAGAGGAAGCGAGCTTCTACTTGGATTACACTAAGTGTTGTGGCATGAGGTATGAAGACTTTGAGGTATTGATGGCATATTATTTAGAGGCAGGAATCAAAAAGGAGGAAGCGTTTATTAAAGAACTTTCGAAGAAGATTGATACCGAGATGGATCTAGCAGATATAAACTCAATGATATCCCTCCTTAGCAAGACAATATCTCAAGATAAAATGAGATACTAAAATTACTATTAACCATTTATTCTGCATAGACCCTTCTTGGGTTTACAAGCGTGGGCGGTGCCCTCAGTTTTATAAATATCCTATAGCCACACTTTGGGCATATCATGCTACGGTATTGATCCAACTCCTTTTTGCTTATCTTATAGCCACAGTTGAGGCACATATAATATACTTCTCTTTCAATAATGCCATAAAGCCTGCCTGCATATTCCTCCTTTTCATTCTCAAAGGCATCACTGTCCCCAATTTCTGCCAATGCATGCCACCTAACAATATACAATATAGGGTAAGGTTTATATTCTTAGCTTAAACACTATAATATTCGAGGTGGATGTTCAGACAAATGTCAAACCCTGTGGATTGTGGAGGTCTCCCACCTGAAATCTGTGAGCAACTTGCAACTGAAGAACAAATCATAAAGGTAAGAATAGAGACCAGGAGGTTCGGAAAACAGGTCACAATTATAGAAGGCATTGATAAAAAACAGGTTGATTTCAAGTCTCTAGCCTCTAAACTGAAAAGTGAGCTAGCCACTGGAGGAACGTATAAAGACGGAAAAATAGAACTACAAGGTGATCATAGGAAGAGGATTAAGGACATTTTAGTTAAAATGGGCTTCCAACCAGATAACATTATGATAATTGAATGAAAAGGTTTTGCCTCAATTCACCTTTAACCCAAAACCTGTTTTTATGCGACCTTTTTGAAGGATTATAAGTGCGACTAGCGAGTTTTGCTCAGGAAAGGATAAAATATTAATTTATACTGGCTACGGTATCCAATGGGAGCAGAAGTTGAATGCAATAGCGATCTATGTTGGAGGAACTACCTTAACTTCCACCATAGAAGGCTTGAGCATTGCAGGATCTACTAGCTTGGAAACCCTATTTACGCCAACGCTCGACCTAGAATACCTAATTAACGGAATGCCATTAACAAAAAAACAGATACCTATTACGCCAGATGGCCTACCGACACCAGCAGTAATAACAAGGGCCATTATTAATAGGCTGGGAATACCATACTTCGTTATAGACTCCGGCCTATATTACAAGGCAAGAGTACCCCATATAGCCTTACCTAGTTCTAAACCCGGGAATAACATTATGGAAAGAAACGCCCTCACCTACGGTACCTCTGAGAACATATTTAATGAGAGCAGAAAAATAGGCGAACTGCTATCCAGAAACCAAGATATTATCATTATTGGTGAAAGCATCCCTGGAGGAACAACAACTGCTGCTGCCATAATGGAAGGGTTAGGATTCAAGGCAGTAGAATATGTTAGCAGCGCCTCTCCAGAAAACCCTAGGGAACTAAAAAGGTCAGTCATAAGAAAGGCTTTATCTAGGATTAAAAAAGAAGACCTCTTCTATATAATAGATGAGGTTGGTGACCCGGTTCATATATCCCTTGCAGGCCTTGCTGTAGGTTCATGTACCAATGCAAGAGAAGTCCTTCTCGCGGGTGGCACCCAAATGGGCGCAGTGATCTCTATATTAAGCAAGCTGGGTAAACTAGATTCAGAGAAAATTAAGATAGCCACCACGAAGTGGATTCTAGAAGATAAGTGGTCTGATATATTTTCATTAGTACATCAAATAGACAGGAATATAAAGATAATTAGCTCTAATGTAGACTTCATGGACTCAAAGTATAAAGGGCTGAAGATGTATGAGAAAGGTTTTGTTAAGGAAGGTGTCGGTGCAGGCGGAACGATGATACTGGCAGAAAGGCTAGGGGTTTCAGTACGTAAAATAAAGAGTTATATATATAATGAATATGAGAGGCTTGAAAGCCTTGGCAATGGTTGAGCTTATAGGTAACAGCTTAATTGTTAAATTCGAAAAGAAAATGACCATGCTTTCGACCGCTCACATAGACGGGGTTACAAAAAGCGATAAGGTTATAATATCGAGAGTAATTGATGATAAAGAAATGAAAGACGTAGAGTCATTTAAAGAGAAAGTTTTGAAAGGACTCGGCTATACAAATGATGTTCCAGTTATGATAACCTCTGTAGATCTAAGCACCTATAAGCTAAGTGAAAACAGCTATGGTGGGGTGTTGGTTACTGCAGGTTTCAGTGTACCAAATTGCATATATCAAGAAGAATTATACGAGGCTGAAAGAAAAAGTAACACAATAAATATAATATCTTGGATAAATAAATCCCTGACCATGGGCGGCCTCTTAGACCTTTTCAGGGTAGTCTCTGAAACCAAGTGTTTGTTTTGTAGTGACGCCCTATTAAGGTGTAAGTCTAGATCCTCAGGAACTTCAAGCGATGGAATAACCGTAGCTGCGAACGTTTCAAAAACTGGTTACATGTGGAGTGGGCTCGCGACACTACATGGCAACAACATCTCGAGGCTTATCTACGAGACCCTTAAGTCTTTGGTAGATGATGAGAGCAAGGATACATGGCTTAAGAGAATGCTAGGAATGGATACAAAAGAGATTGTTAAGGAAGCCCTAAAATTCTATGAAAAGGCGCCAGTGCCGCATCTAAGCAAAAAAAGGATTAGGATGCTATTAATGAAAGAAATAGATAGGGTTTTATCAGATCCGAATGTGTGGTCCTTTATCATAGCAGCTAGGGAGCTTGATATAAGAGGCCAAAGCGGTACGTTCCCCCTATTAAATAGGGAAGAGTTTGATTTGGATACAAAGAGGATTATAGCCGATGAACTCCTGGCAAGTGCTTTGAGCCTATACATCTCTGGTTTTAAGGGACTAACTGCAACATATTGGGTCGATTCAACTAAGGAGAAAATAAGCACAAATCTTTCTAAGCTACCGATGTTCGAAGACGATATAGCCTCTGCCCTTATTGGTTCCTCCCTATCTAGGGTTTATGATAGGCTCCTTAGTGGTAAAGATGTTAATAAGGGCTAGCCTAGTTATGGCTGGGGGTAAAGGATCTAGGTTCGGATCTAGCGTAAAACCATTTCTTAGGGTTTGTGAGAAGAGTTCGTTCCTAAACGTTATTGAAGGGGCATTAAAACTTTCTAACGTAATATTTATAGCGGTCTCCGATTACACGGCAAGCTACGCGAAGAAAGAAATAGATAAAAGCAAGTATAAGGGGGGGCATATATTAATTATTTACACCTCAGGTAAGGGTTATGCTATCGATATTAGCTTAGCGCTCAGAATAATAAGGGAGAGGCCACTTCTGGTGTTGCCAGCAGATTACCCCTTCCTAACAGAAAAGACAATAGAGAAGTTTCTGAGATTATCATCGACATATGAAGAGCCTATAATATCTTTAGTACGAAACGGGAACTTTACCGGGATTTCCTTGTTTAAGAAATACAACTATGAGCATTGGAAAAACATCAACATAGATGGAGAGAAGGAGCTTCTTAACATAAACACGCCGGAAGACCTATTGAAGGCCAGGTCGATGTGCAATGATCGGTAGAATACACGGAGGTTCCCCTAGTAGGAATTTCATTGACTTTAGCGCTCCTTCAAACCCGCTAGGACCGCCCTCTTCTTCAGAGAGATTACTAAAAGAGTGTATAAAGAGCCGCTCATATACTAGCTACCCTAGCTACGAACGCCTTCTTACCTCCCTTTCTGAATATTGGAAAATAGATAGAGAATACATAGTCCCTGTTAATGGTAGTGCCGAGGCATTGTCCCTCATACCTCTAATATTAAGGAGTGATAATATAATCGTACTGGAACCGAACTTTGGCGACCATGAAATAATGGCAAGCGCTCTTGGAATAAGGCTGGTAAGGCCTACAATAAAGCTTGTTGAAAACAGGCAATATGTTAATATTGATGATATCATAAAAGCGTCAAGAATGCCTGGGAAAAATTTGTTAATACTTTCAAGACCAAACAACCCAACAGGCTTTTGTATAAATAAAAAGGAAGTGGAAGAAATAGCATCATCCGTTAATGCCCATATTATAATAGATGAAGCCTTTATTGAAATCTCGGATTGTGAACCGATGAAGCCTACAGAATCCTACATCCTACTAAGGAGCCAAACTAAGGCGTTTTCAACGCATGGCCTAAGGCTTGGAGAGATAATTACTATGGATAAAAAGTTCCTAAAGAAATTCTCTTCTTCCATACAGGCATGGCCTATCGATTCTATAACCAATTGTTTTTACTCAAGAATATTGATGATGAAGAACACAAAAGAATATATAAAGAGAGCAAGGGAACTACTTAGAAAAGAAAGAGGTTTTATTAAAGGTAAAATTTCTAGTAAAGTAAACGTGTTTGACAGCAAGACAGCTTTCTTCCTGATAAGACATGATCCTCTACCAAATCCTCCCTTCAAACAAAGTCTGATGAAGGCTGGCATCTATATAAGAGACGCTTCATCATTCTTCGGCTTAAATAGAAACTACTCCAGAATCTCTATTAGAAACCATGAAGATAATAAAAAACTTGTAGAGATCATTAATGGTGTTATTGATAATGATTAATGGAATAAAGAAATTCATGTCACTAATATCATTTTTCACCACAATACCAACTGGTTACAACGACATTGTTAGTGCCTCTGAGTCCTTCTATCTAATACCCCTAGTGGGGTTAATAGAAGGTTCTATAATATGCCTTGTTTCGTATGCCTTAATATTTAAGCCCATCATAGATGCGTCAATTCTCCTCCTATCTCACATAGTGTTAACTGGGGGGTTACATCTTGATGGGTTTGCAGACTATTCAGATGCAATAGGATCAGGAAAGATTGGAGAAGGCGCCATAAAGATTGCAAAGGACCCTAGAAAGGGAAGCTTTGCTATTATCTTTACGGCATTAATAATAATAATTAGGTTTTCAACCTTGTGCGTTCTATTTAAAAACTACCAAGCATTATTGCTCTCTTACTTAATAGGCTTGGAGGGATCCTATCTGATCTCGTTGCTATCAAAGCCACCAAAATACCAAGGGCTTGGATGGCTATTCATTAAAAAGTCAAAAGATAAAAAGCTCATATTAATTAATGCCTTAGTCTATCTTATTATAACCTTTTTCATAACTTATTTACTAAAGAATATCTACGTGCTTATACCACAGCTATCCCTGCTATCCATCCCATTTATCCTAAAAGATTCGGAAAGGAGGTTTGGTTACGTTAATGGAGACGTAATAGGATTTACGATAGAGACTGTTGAAGTGACATCCCTCCTGTTGTTTTCGGTGGTGTAGCTTGTTCTATTCCTTTTTGGGCTTTCTCTACCCAAGCCCTTTTTACATTTTGATCTCTTTTGCCATAGCGCTCCTCCTTGACTTGGCTTATCCCTACCATAGTGGTATTCTACTAAAAATTCATCCGGTTCATACTTCTTATTTACTATCACAAAGACTCTATAAACCTTATTCCTCAAAGCTCAGGGGCATAGCCATCTGGATAATAGTTACTATGCTACACATAGCCCTATATGCATCCTTGCTCTACATATTTATTAGAATAAGCCCTATCCTGTGGATCCTACTATCATCATATATAATCAAGACTTCTTTTTCGTATAAGTTGCTACGCGATATCGTAAAAAACATTGCTGACTCGATAAAAGAGGGTAACTTGGAAAAGGCTAAAGCATTAGTAAAAAACATAGTTAGGAGGGATGTTAAGCATCTTGACCACAAACACATATCATCAGCTGCAATAGAATCCCTTTCTGAAAGTTTCGTTGATAGCGTTGTATCACCCATTTTTTATCTATTTTTCTTTGGACCAATAGGTGCTTTAATGCAAAGGATAGCAAACACGCTAGATGGGTCTCTAGGGTTTAAAGATAAGGAACATAAAGAAGTAGGGGCAGCCTCGGCCTATATTGATACAGCACTAAACTACATACCAGCTAGGATTTCTATATTAATTATTGCAGCTTCATCCATAGCTACAGGTAACAACACAAAGAACCTATTTGTTATTTGGAAAAAATATAGAAGGAAAACAAAAAGCAAGAATGCCGGAAACCCCATGGCAAGCACCGCCGGCTCCTTAATGATCTCACTAGAGAAAAAGGGAGAATATAAGCTTGGTGAGGGCCCATTACCAGAGCATACAGATGTATATAGGGCTTTAGCTTTGATAGATGTATCTTACCTAATGTTAATAATTATATTTGTAGTCACACTTATCATCCTATAGTGGTAGAAATGGGAGAAGGCTGCCTAGATATAGCAAATGAGCTATCAAATACTATACAAAAAAATATGATAAAAGAGGGATGCGACTGCCTTATATTTAGCGGAGGAATAGACACAACGTTTATAGCCCTCTCAACTTTAGGGCTAAAAGAAAAAATGATCACTGTATCGTTGCCTGGATCAAAAGACCTATACTTCGTTAATTATCTTGTTAAGGAGTTGAAACTCAACGCAAGCATATACAAAAGTAGCGAGGTGTTTTCAGAAGAAGTAAGCGAGTGCCTCGATGTGGCTTTAAGGTCGCTAAGGGTTATAGATCCTATAGAAATAATCTCTGGCATCACAGTTTGCCTAGCATTAAAAAGGGCAAAAAAACTTGGGTGCAACTGCGTTGCAACAGGTGATGGAGGAGATGAACTCTTCTTCGGCTATAATTTCCTGCTAGATAAAGATGAGACATACCTTAGGAAGTGGCTTGAATTTGTTGTGAATGGGGCATTTTTCAATTCAATACCGATTTCATCTTATATTGGAATAAAATCTTTCCTCCCCTTATATAGCAAGGAGGCTAAGGAAATTTCATTAAGGACACCAGTTGAATGTAAAATAAATTATATAAATGGTAGGAAGTATGGAAAGTACCTTTTAAGGAAGTGGATATTATATCATGGAATCGAAAAAATCGCGCTGAGGGAGAAAACCCCAATAACTTTTGGTAGCGGGTCACAAGGTCTTTTAGACCTATGGAAAGAAAAGGTTTCATTAGAGGATTTGAAGAAACTTAGCAAAGAATACCACATAAACTTCCCCTCTAGGGCACATGCCTACTTGTTTATCAGAGGGAAAGAAATGGGATTATTCAATGAAAATAACGAAAAAAGGGTCGAAAACGCGTGTCCAGTATGCGGCTTTCCTCTAATAAATAACCACTGTAAATTCTGTGGCGCATACATATATAATAATAGGGTCTATGTCTATAGAGACTTTTAACCTTCGTTGAACTCCTTCAGTAACTTAAGCATGTAAAGGCCATTGCTTAGCATCCACAGGTCATTGTTAAAATAAACATAAACCTTTTTCGGTCCCTTATTAACGATCTCCTTGGCAATCCTACTTAGCTCTGAGTCCTTGTATTCATAGTAATACCACCTCTCAGTTCCATGCATTCTCATGTATACAATGTCATTAGACCTAGCGATAAACTCTCCTATAGGAGAGCTTATGCTGACTATTGTTATCCCCAACTTTTTAAAAAGATCAACAGTGTCTTGGTCAAACCAAGATTTATGCCTCAACTCTATGGCAAGCCTCTCACCAAGTGCAGACAAACGAGAAAACTCAACTATCCTCTCCACATTTTCTTCGTTTTTCTTGAAAGATGGAGGCAATTGGATTAGGTAAAAGTAAACAATGTCATCCATTGATTTAAATGCATCAAGAAACTTATACCATATTTCATATGAGTTTTTATCAAGCCTATGAACATGGGAAATCGATCTATGTACCTTTATTGACCACCTCAGATCCTTCCCCCTTTCCCTCCAAGACCTTACTTGGTTCTTATAAGGGAATCTATAGAAAGAAGAATTCAACTCTACTGTGTTCAGACCGCTTTTTTCTACATACCACTGCAGGGATTTGCCGAGGTTCCAAGAATACATCCATCCAGAGGTTCCAACGTATATTTCCATACTTCCCCTATATTATTATTCTAAGGCAAGGAATTTAATAGATACAGCAAACATCTATCCTGGGTCAGAGTGAGTAAATGGGAAGAAAATATAAAGCATAACCTGGCTGCCAAAAGAGCTACTGAGATAACACCACTAGCACTATACATACTATTTCATTTAAAAAGAGCCAACATAGACTACGCGAAGTCTATCTCTTCAATGATTGAAGTATCCATCGATATGGTAGGAAGAGAACTGGAAAGGCTTGAGACACTAGGCCTAGTTGAAAAGCACCACGGAAGCGCCATTAAGAGAACTGAAGCCAAATTTAAATTAGCAGAAGAAGTTAGGAAGCATCATACATACTATAAACTTACAAGAGAAGGTAAAATAATGGTTAGAGGCCTCGTAAGGAATTATGAAGGAATGAACGCCTATTTTATGCATCTTACTGGTAGCGATAAATCCCTCAAGCTAATTATCCTCTTGACAAAGGCTAAGGAGATGTCTCTAGCCGGCATTAGCAGGAACTTAAAGTTAAAAGAAAGTGAAGCCTCTGAAATGCTTGATATACTAAAAGAGATGAAGCTATTAGTCGCTTCAGGGAAGGAGGCAATGAAAGGAAAAAGTAAAAAAGTAAAAAATATAGAGAAATCGATAATGTATCAAAGAACCTATAAGGCGACAAGGCTTTCTAAGTTGTTGCTTAGGTACTCTGAAATAGACCTAAGAAAGTAGCCATGGATCTGAAATTATAGATCAAAAAAATTTATTGTAGTAGACAAGAGTAAGGAGTGGGGCCAATCATGAATAGATCAAAGGAGAAATTTGCAATTGCCACAATAATCCTCGGGGCAATAATAATTATTGAAGCCCTAGGATACTTCAACGCCTTAAACCTACTCATTTTCAATTCCATTAAACCCGATAAAGGGGTTTTAATCAAAATACTTACAGACTCTGGTAGCCTAGAGGCCTTTGTTATATACATGATTATACTTTACTTTGGACAGGCGCTTTACTATAGGCACGTCTCAAAAAATGCCGTAAGCTTTATAATAGCTATAATAATTGCAATGATAGTAACATTATTTATGAAAGCTTCCATGGCTGTCCCAAGGCCTAATGAGATAGCACAATATTGGCCTTTTGCAAAGGCATTGATTAAGGCAGACTATTTTTCCTTTCCCTCAGGGCATGCAGTGAGGGCAACTATACTAGCATTTTATGCTTCTTTTGTATTCAACAACACAAAGAAAAAAACATACATAAAGTTATTATCGTGGATCTACGCATTTGGTATAATGTATTCTAGGCTTTTACTCCAAGTTCACTGGTTCAGCGACATTTTAGGCGGCTTCGTAGTGGGTATATGGGCTTCTTTATTAGTGATTTACCTAGAGGGAATATGGGTAAAGGTTTACGCAAAAATCTTTAATGGGATAAAAGGATTAAGGATGCGTTAATTTTTTGTTATGTAAAAATTATAAAAGAAAATTAAGGGCCGAAATAAAGATGTAATGAACAAGTTCAAGTAAATAA
>Ga0256829_1000825_pt1 | contig 28023 bp, 25 predicted proteins | sample 131447metaG_FD_185979 | JGI IMG/M metagenome (GOLD analysis project Ga0256829, IMG submission 185979) | Hydrothermal vent microbial communities from Lau Basin, Pacific Ocean - 131-447 | ecosystem: Environmental > Aquatic > Marine > Hydrothermal vents | place: Pacific Ocean: Lau Basin | collected... | reverse complement strand
GCGCCATCGCCGAGCGCATCGCAGCCAGGTCCACCACCGCGGGCACGCCGGTGAAGTCCTGCATCACCACGCGGGCGGGGCGGTAGGGCAAAGTGGGGCGGTGGTCGGTCTGGGGCTTCCAGCCGGCCAGGTTGACCACATCCTGTTCGGTAATTTCCACGCCGTTGGCCTGCCGCAGCACCGATTCCAGCATCACACGGATGGAATAGGGCAGTTTGGCGAGGTTGGTCAGGCCCTGCTTTTCAAGGTAATCAAGGCGGTAAATGACAAAATTGCCGTGCGGCGTTTTCAGCACATCACGGGCAGCAGCAAAAGGATTGCTCATCGGTCGCTCCTTGAAAGGAATTTTCCGCAAAGGCGGTTTTCGGTTGCCAAAGGGATGCCTTCAAATTATACTACGCACACCGTCATCACTTTCGCAAAAAGGGAGTTCCCATGTCAACCCATGACCAATCGCTGCCGCTGGAGGGCGTCCGTGTCATTGACCTCAGCCGCCTGCTGCCCGGCCCGTACCTCACCCAACTGCTGGCCGACCTGGGGGCAGAGGTCATCAAAGTGGAAACCCCGCGCGTGGGCGATTACGCCCGCATCGCGCCGCCGGAAACCGGCCTCGCGGGGCTGTTCCCCGCGGTGAACGCGGGCAAGAAAAGCCTCGCGGTCAACCACCGCAAGCCCGAGGGGCGGGAAATCCTCTCCCGGCTGGTGGCCGAGGCCGATGTGTTCGTGGAAGGCTTCCGGCCGGGCGCGGTGAAACGCTGGGGGCTGGATTACGAAACCCTGCGGGAAATCAATCCGCGCCTGGTGTATCTCTCGCTTTCCGGCTATGGGCAAACCGGCCCCTACCGCGACCGCGCCGGGCACGACCTGAACTACCAGGCCATCGGCGGCTCGTTGGGGCTGAACGGCCTCGCGGGCGGGCCGCCGGTGCCGCCTTCCATTCCGCTGGCCGATTTGGGCGGGGCGACCTTTGCCGCCATCGCGGTGCTGGCGGCCATCATCGGGCGCGGGCGCACCGGCGAAGGCATGTATCTTGACATGGCCCTGGCCGACGCGGTGGTGGCGTGGATGGCGCCGCTGGCGGGCGGCCCGTTTTTTGCCGAAGGCATCCGCCCTGAACGCGGGAAAATGCCCCTCGCGGGCGGGCTGCCGTGTTTCAACGTCTACGAAACCGCCGACGGGCGCTATGTTTCCATCGCGCCCATCGAGCCGCACCTGTGGGGCAACTTCTGCCGTGCGGTGGGGCGCGAGGAGTGGCAGCCCCGCCAGTGGGATGCCGACCTCATCCCCGAAGTGCAGGCGCTTTTCCGCACCCGCACCTTAGCCGAGTGGGTCGCCCTGGCCGACAAGGTGGATATGTGCCTTGAGCCGGTGCTGGATTACGAAGAAACGCTGCAGCACCCGCAAATCCGCCACCGGGGCTTAGTGCTGGAAGACGACGAAGGCCGCCCGGCGGGCATTGCTTCGCCCTTCCCCTTTGTGCCCCGCCGCGAGCGCCCGCCCGCGCCTGCCTTGGGCGAGCACAGCGCCGAAATTCTGCGCGGCGTCGGTTACAAAGAGGAGGACATTCGCGCCCTGGCGGCGCGGGGCGTTGTGGGGCTGGGCCATGAGGCAGAATAAAGACCGCAGGCACGTAAAAAACGCCCCCGGGGGGTCTTCCCTGCCGGGGGCGCAGAGGGCCGTTTGAGCGTTGGGGGTTAGAGCACGCCGGTTTCCTTGCCCACTTTGTAGTAGGCTTCCAGCACGCGGTCGATTTGCTCGTCGGTGTGCGTGGCCATGTAGGAAGTGCGCAGCAGCGAGCGGTTGGGCGGCACGGCGGGCGGCAGCACCGGGTTGACGAATACGCCTTCGTCGAACAGCCGCTTCCACACGAAAATGGTCTTCATGTGGTCGCCGATGATGATGGGAATGATGGGGGTTTCGCTGGTGCCGGTGTCGTAGCCCATGTTGGTGAGTTCCCGCTTGACTCGTTTGGCAATGGCCCACAGGCGCTCGCGGCGCTCAGGCTCCTCTTTCATGATTTTCAGCGCAGCGCGGGCGGCGGCGGCGTTGGCTGCGGGAATGCTGGCGCTGAAAATCATGGAACGCCCAAAGTGCTGAATGTATTGCACGGTGTCGGCATCGCCGGCGATGAAGCCGCCTAACGAGGCGAAGGACTTGCTGAACGTGCTCATGATGAGGTCTACGCCGTCGGTGACGCCGAAGTGGGCGGCAGTACCGTTGCCCTGGGGCCCAAGCACGCCCATGCTGTGGGCATCATCCACCATCAGGCGGGCGTTGTATTTTTTGCAAACTTCTATCATTTCGGGCAGGGGGGCAATGTCGCCGTCCATGCTGTAGATGCCGTCCACCACCACCATGCGGCCGCGGTCGGGGTCAATTTTGCTCAGCACCCGTTCCAGATCTTGCAGGTTGTTGTGCTTGAAGCGCACGATGCGCCCCTGGGAAAGGATGGCACCGTCCACGATGCTGGCATGGTCGGCACGGTCAAGCACCACCACGTCTTCCCGCCCCACCACGGCCTGGATGGTGCCCAGGTTGGTCTGGTAGCCGGTGCTGAACACTAAGGCGGCTTCCTTGCCCACGAAGTCGGCCAGTTCCTCTTCCAGTTCCTTGTGCAGGCGCAGCGTGCCGTTGAGGAAGCGCGAACCGGTGTTGGAGGTGCCGTATTTGCGAATGGCCTCGATGGCGGCTTCCCGCACTTTGGGGTGGGTGGTCAGACCGAGGTAGTTGTTGGACCCGCACATGATGAGGCGGTGCCCCTGATAGTCCACCTCGGTGCCTTCGTTTTCATCCAGCGGCAGGAAGTAGGGGTAATAACCGCCTTCAATGGCCTCTTTGGCCTCGGTGAACTCGGCGACCTTGGCAAAAATATCCTTGATGGCCTGGGGATTACTCATGATTGCCTCCTGAAGATAAACTCAAGATGATGGCGAAAGGGTGATTTATTTTACCCGACTTTCTGCCGCATGGGGTGGGCAAAACCCTTGTTTTTGGTGGGCTTTTTGGCTATAATGCACGCCCAGCGGTGTGACCGGCAGCAGCCTCACCACCGCTTTTCGTTATCTATTCCGGCTGGTTGCAGCCACAGGAAGGGGCTATGAGCACAACTTACCTTACACCCGAAGGCTACAAGAAACTGGAAGAGGAACTGGAATACCTGCGCACGGTGCGGCGCAAGGAAGTGGCCCAGCGCCTGCATGAGGCTCTGGCCGAAGGGGGGGAACTCATTGAAAACGCCGAATACGAAGCCGCCAAAAACGAACAGGCCTTTGTGGAAGGCCGCATCCAGGAGCTGGAATACCTGCTGGCCAATGCCCGCGTGGTGACCGAGACGACCGCAGATGAGGTCAGCATCGGCAACAAAGTGCGGGTACGTTACGATGACGGCAGCGAGGAAACCTACACCGTGGTCGGCGCGGCGGAAGCCTCGCCGCGCGAGGGGCTGATTTCCAATGAATCTCCCTTGGGGCAGGCGCTGCTGGGGCACAAGGCGGGCGATGAAGTGACCGTGGAAGCGCCGGACGGCGCGTTCAGGGTGAAAATCCTCAAGGTGGGCTGAGGCTGTTCCGGTGCGTGCCACACCCGAGCACAGCCGCTAAGGGCTGTGCTTTGTGCTTTCGGTGGTGCGGGCATGCACGCCTTGCCGCAGGCGCTGCCACAAGAGGGGGGAAGCCGCCGCCAGCATGGGGAAGTCGGCTTCCCGATAATCCACGCCCGGCCGCAAGGGGAACGGTGATGCGCCTTCAAGGACGCCCCAATGTCCCCCGGCCTCGGTCACGAGGAGGGTAGGCGCAGCCAGATCCCACACTTTGGGGGTGCTTTCCAGCGCAGCAATGGCCACGCCGCGCGCCACCATGGCCATTTCGTAGCCCGCCGAGCCTAAGATGCGCAGTTTCCACGGCCAGTCCAGCCGGTAGCGCTGCGGCGTACGTGAGCAGATGAGGGCAAAGGCGGTTTCGTGGGCGGCATCTACGCCGCGGGTGTGGATGCTTTCCCCGTTGCGGGTAGCGCCTTTGCCGCGCATGGCGACATACACTTCGTCCATCACCGGGAAATACGCCACCGCCGCGGTGGGCTGCCCGCTTTCCAGGAAAGCCAGCAGCACGCCCCACATCGGCAGGCCGAGGGCGAAGTTGGTGGTGCCGTCCAGCGGGTCGATCACCCAGGCTTCCGGAGTGTCGGGGAGCACGGTGGCGCGCTCCTCGCTGAGCACCGGCACGCCGGGAAAGGCGGTTTCCAGGGCGCGGGTCAGGCGCTCGTCGGCTTCCAGGTCGGCGTCGGTGACGAGGGTGTGGTCGGCCTTGCGGCGGGGGTGATTGCGGGCAGCCTCAAAGCGCCGCGCTAACGCCCGCCCTACCTGTAAGGCCAGCCCCTGGGCAAAAAGGGGGAGGGAAGAAGAAGCCATTGACGATCGCTCCGGGGGGAACACCTACACATTCCATCAACGCAAAGGGCGCAAAGGGAGCAAAGACGCAAAGTATTTTTCTGTGTCTTCGTAATTACCTACGTGGTGGCAAAACGCCTCTGGCGGCAGTTTTTCTTTGGAGTGCGGCGACTCGTCGCCGCTTTCCAAAGCGGTGCCCAGGCACCGCACTCCAAAAAGCGCCTGCAAAAAAGGGAAGCGTGTGGGTGTCCTCTGTGTGAGCGTTCACAGGCACAAGGCTATCCGTGGCGCTGTCTGGGTAGGTAATGACGTGTTTTCCGTGGTTCTTCTGTGTCTTCTGTGTTTCCAATCGGCGCTAATCTATGAAATCGGTGGATGTTTTTTCTGCGGAATCTGCGTTATCTGCAGTTTCTCCTTGCCGAGGCTGAAGCGTTACGATTGGGGTTAGAAATGCGAGAAAGTCACGCGCTCTGGGGTTCGGGCAGGCCGCGCAGGGCGATGAGCGCCATCACCGCCGCCGCGGCGCTGATGGCGAAAGCGGTGTGCAGGCTCCACAGGTCGGCCAGCGCGCCCACGATGACCACCGCCACCGGCCGCGATAAGAAACTCAGCGCCAGATATGCCCCGTTGGCGGTGGCGCGGTGGTTGGGGGCGTAGTCTTGCACCAGGGCCATCAGCACGGGCTGGAAGGAAAGCGCCGAAAAGCCCAACGGGGGCAGCCAGAGCAGCCGCCACCAGCCGTGGCTGAGCAGGAACCCCGCCGCCGCGAGGCCGGAAGCCAGCACTGCCCCCACGATGACAGGCACCCGCCCGACGCGGTCGCTCCACGGCCCGATGATGAGCGCGCCGACCACGCCGAAAAGTTCATACAGCAGGGCAAAGGCCAGCCCGCCCTGCGTTTTGGTCATGCCGGTTTCGCTGAGGAAGGTGGGCAAAAACGTGCCCAGCGCCCCCAGCAACATGCTGCGCCCCAGCACCAGCACCGTCAGGGGCAGCGCCAGCCGCCGCAAAATCGGCCACAACTCGCTCAGCGGGCTGCTTTCCACCTTGATGTGGATACGGCGCACTTCCAGAAAGAGGATGAACGACATGGCCCAGCCAAGCAGCAAGAGCCGCGGCATGCCTTCCAGCCCCCACAGGCCCACTGCCCACACAGCGAGCATCGGGCCGATGACGCGCCCCATCTCGCCCCCGGCCATGAAGAAACTCATCCCGCGGCCGGTGCGTTTGGGGGCCAGGTGAGCGATGAAGGCCGGCGCAGGGGCGTGGAAAGCGGCCACGCTGAAGCCGGTCATCAGCAGCAGCGCGGCCAGCGCCCAGTAGTTGGGCATCACACCCATCAGCGCCATGCCCGTCGCGGTGGTGGCGGGGGCAAAGGCCACGAAATAGCGCAGCGAAACCCGGTCGCCCAAATAACCGATGAAGGGGTTGAAGATGGAAGGCGCTTGCAGGAAGGCCGTCAGCAGCCCGGCTTCGGTGTAAGTGAGCGCGAACTTGTCAAGCAGCCAGGGCAGCAGCGGCGCGAGAAAGGCCGAAAAGGTATCGTGGACGAAATGCCCGGCCGACACGGCCAGCACGGGCAGGTAAGGGAAGTCGTCGCGAGGGTTGCTTTGAGGGGACATGGAAGGGCCTGAGGGCTGGTTGCCTGGTTACCTGGTTACTTGGTTACCTGGTCGCCGGTCAGGGCGATGTAGTCGTCTTCCACCGGCTGGGCGTCGGCCAGCCCGAGCACACGCAGCAGGTCGGCGGCCAGGGTGGCCTTGCGCTCCGCGTCGCTGCGGCTCCAGGTGCGGCTCTTGATTTCCAGGAACGCGCCCAGCGGAGGCTGTTTGAGGCTGTCTATGTTGATAAAGAATTCCGTGCCCTCAAAGCGCACCTTCCAGCGCAGGCGGTCTTTTTCCACCACCCGCTCGCCGGCGGGCTGGAAGTATTCGCGGTAGAAGCGCAGGCTGTGGGTGGCCGAGGCCAGGTAGCGGCTGCGGCTGAGCACCACCGCGCCGGGGAAGGCATCTTCGTGCGCCGGGCCGATGAGCGTCAGGCGGTAGCGCACCCGCGACACGTTGCCATCCGGCTCGACGAATTCGTCTTCCCGGTAGCGCAGATAGCCCTGCTGGGGGTCGTCGAAGGCGAAGTACACATCGTACTCGCGGTAATGGCGGCGGTAGAGGATTTCCAGCCCTTCGGCGCCTTCCACGGCTTTGGCCAGCGCGGCGGGGTCGCCGATTTTGACCTTGAGTTGCACCTCAAAGCTTTCGGCCTCGCTGGCTTCTTCAATGGCTACCAGTTTGGAAAGCACCGACTGCTCGCGCTGGATGAGGAAGGCATCTACTTTGCGGGCGTAATCGTCGGCCTGGGCCAGCAGTTCGGCTTCGTCCACGGTGAGCAGTTCCCGGTTGCGCATCAGCCATTTGCCGTCCACCATCACATCGGTGACGTCGGTGGACTTGGCGGCATAGACCAGTTGGGCGTAGATGCCCTCGGGGTCGCGGCGGAAGCGGGGAGCGTTGTGCACGGGCGAGATGGCGATGAGGATGAAATCGGCTCGCTTGCCGGGTTCCAGGGAGCCGGTGAACTCGCCCATGTGGAGCGCCTGCGCGCCCAGGCGGGTGGCCATGGCCCAGGCCTGTTTGGCCGGCAGCACGGTGGGGTCGCCGGTGGCGCCTTTGGCCAGCAGGGCGGCCAGGCGCACTTCTTCAAACATATCCAGGTCGTTGTTGGAAGCCGGGCCGTCGGTGCCAATGCCGACGTTCAGCCCCAGTTCCAGCATTTTGGCTACGGGTGCAATGCCGTCGGCCAGTTTGAGGTTGGAAGAGGGGTTGTGCGCCACGCCCGCCCCCCAGTGTTCCAGGGTGTGCATTTCGCCGGTATCAATGTGCACGCAATGGGCAGCCAGCACTTTGGCTTCAAACACGCCCTGCTTTTTCACATAGGGAATCACCGGCATATCGGCTTCGGCGCGCATGGTTTCCACTTCTTGGGCGGTTTCGGCCAGGTGGGTGTGGATGGGCACGTCGTATTCCAGCGCCAGGCGGGTGGCGGCGTGCCACATTTCGTCGGTAACGGTGTAAGGCGCGTGGGGGGCGATTGCCGGAATGACGAGGGGGTGGTCTTTCCAGCGGGCGATGAAGTCACGGGCATATGCCAGCCCTTCTTCGTAAGAGCGGGCATCGGGCGAGGGGAATTTGAGGATGGTTTCCCCGGCCAGGGCGCGTAGCCCGGCCTCGGCGGTGGCTTTGGCGACTTCCTCTTCAAAGTAGTACATGTCGGCAAAGGCCGTGACGCCCGAGCGGATGAGTTCCGCGGTGGCGATTTTGGTGCCGAGATAGACGAATTCCGGCGAGACGAATTCGCGTTCCACCGGCATGATGTAGCCCAGCAGCCAGACATCCAGCCGCAGGTCGTCGGCGAGGCCGCGCAGCAGCGTCATGGGCACATGGGTGTGGGCGTTGATCAGGCCGGGGGAAAGCACCTTGCCGCCGCAGTTGTGGGTTTCGGCCGCACCGTAAGCCGCGGTGATTTCGGCTTCCGGGCCGACGGCCACGATGGTGTTGCCGCGCACGGCCACCGCGCCGGGTTCGTAAATGTGGAAGTCGGCATCCATCGTCAGCACGATAGCGTTGGTGAGTAAAAGGTCAACGGTTTGTTGAGAGGGCATAAGTACCTCGTGAGAATGCGGAGGCGCAAGCGCAGGTGCGCTTACGAGAAATAGGCTACGGTTTTCGCCAGCGCCTCGGCCTGGCGCTCCATCTCGGCGCGGTCGTAGGCGTTGGTGGTGAACTGCATCAGGCGGGGCTGGGTGGCTTCGGCCACCGGGCAGAGGCCGGGGGCGAATTCCTGCCACTGGTAGTCGGCAAAGCGGCGGTTGCGGAAGGCAGGCTCCAGGTGGGTCAGCCGCCAGGCGCCGTAGAACGGCTCGCCGCCAAATTCCAGGAACTTGCGGCGGAAGTCGTGCCAGGTGATATCGTCGCGGTTGAGGCGGGCGACGAAAGTCCAGTAAGCATGGCCGTAGCCCTCGGGCACGGCCTGGGGCGTCAGCCAGTCGCAGCCTTCCAGGGCTTCGGCATAGAGGCGGGCGGACTCCTGCCGCCAGGCGACCAGTTCGTCCAGGCGCTCCACCTGCTCTAACGCCACCGCGGCGCACAGCTCGGGCATGCGGTAGTTCCAGCCGATTTCCACATGGCGGGCGTAGCCGGGGTCCTGGATGTCTTCTTTGGAGATTTTGCCCTCGCCCGCGCCCACCGCGGCATAGCCCAGGCTGCCGAAGCGCCGCACGCGGTTGGCGAGGTCGGGGTCGTTGGTGATGACCATGCCGCCTTCGCCGCTGGTGGCGTGTTTGGAACTCTGGAAACTGAAACTTGCCGCATGGCCCAGCGTGCCCACCAGGCGGCCTTTGTAGGTGCCTAAGAAGCACTCGGCGTCGTCTTCCAGCACGAAGAGGCCATGCGTTTCGGCCAGCGCCATGATGGGATCCATGTCGGGCGAAAGGCCGTAGATGGCGACCGGCATGATGGCTTTGGTGCGCTCGGTGATGCGCTCGGCGACGGACGCGGGGGAAAGCGTCCAGGTGTCGGGGTCAATGTCGGCGAAAACGGGCACCGCCCCGGCGTGCAGCACGGCGAACGACGTGCTCGCCATGGTGAGCGGCGGGACGATGACCTCATCGCCCGGGCCAACGCCTGCCGCGGCCAGCGCGGCGTGCAGGGTGGCGGTGCCGTTGATGAAAGAGATGGCGTAGCCAACACCAAAGCGTTCGGCGAAAGCGCGTTCCAGCCGCTTCATCATGCCGCCGCTCTTGGAGCCGCGAAACTCCGAAGCCAACACTTCGCAGACGTACTGATAAGCACGGCTGCTGATGCGGTCGGTACGCTCATTGAGCATTGTCTTCCTCCTCGGATGGCGCCTCGCGGGCGCGTTGGTCCTCGGCCAGGGATTTCATGTAACCGGCGTTGCGTTGAAATCCCGTATTGATTTGTGCCAGCGCCGGCTCGGCTTCCAGCAAGCGCAGGATGTCGTCCATCAAGAAGACCTCGCCGGGGCGGTACAGCCGCGCATACACCGCGCGGGCAAATTCCAGGTCGGCGGGGTAGTCCACCGTCCAGCGCAGGTGCGAGAGGTCACGCGAATGCTCAAAATTGAGCACGCGGAAACGGTCGGGGTGCTTCCAGATGTAGGGCGTGACATGCTCACGCTCCGAGGGAAGCCGGGCTTCCCGCCAGGCGCGTTCCAATGCCTCGCGGGTGAAAACCTCAATATCCAGCCCTTCGGGGTAGGTGGGCTTGAGGGTGTTGCTGACGTAGTCCAGTTCGGCAGGGCGTTCCAGCCAGAGGCGCACGGCGCGGTCGGTGACGGCAGGGTCTTTGAAGGGATCGTCGGCGGTGATACGCACGATGAGGGCGGCGTCGGCCATGCGGGCGGCCTGGGTGAAGCGGTCCAGCACATCGTCCACCGCGCCGCGATAGACGGCCGCGCCCAGCGAGGCGGCCAGGTCGGCCAGGGGGTCATCGGAAGGCTCGGCAGTGGTGGCCAGCACCAGCGCATCCAGGGTTTCGCAGTAGCGCATGCGCTCAATCACGCGGGCGAGGAAAGGCGCGCCTGCCAGGTCGGCCAAAGCCTTCTGCGGAAGGCGCGTGGAGCCGGTGCGGGCCTGGATGATGCCGATGATTCCTGTCATAAAGCGCTCCTTGGTGATGCGCGGATGAGGGGATGCCCGGATGAGGGGATGCCCTCATCAGGGCATCTTCAACCGCAACGCCGCTTCCAAAATGTGCCTTGCCTGCGTTAAATCCTTGATGCTTTTCTCTTCACCTGCCAGCACCCGCAGGAAGTGCGCCATTTCGGCGACATACATGGCGTTGACATCGTAACGGGGCCATGACCACGACAGCATTTCGCCGCTTTCGGCGCGGTAAAGCCGCAGGGTGTGCTCGCCGAAATCCCACCACGCCGTGCCCTTGGTGCCCAGCACTTCGGCGCGGCAGGTGTAGCGGCGGTTGAGGTAGTCGGTGTGCAGGGAAGCCGTCACGCCGCTGTGGAAGCGCAGCCAGCCTTCGGCCAGATCTTCCGTCTCAATCTCCAGGGTGCCGGTGTGCAGCACCAGCCCTTGCACCTGTTCCACCGGGCCGAAAAGCCACACGAGGTAGTCCAGTTCGTGGATGCGATCCAGCACGATGCCGCCGCCGAGGTCGCGGCGGGCGCTGTAGCCGCGGCGGTAGTCTTCCCACGGGTGCCAGTCGGGCAGGTACTGGCCGAATTCGGCGCGGGCGAAAATCACTTCGCCCAGCGCGCCTTCGGCGAGCAAAGCCTTCAGGCGCTGCATGCCGGGGTGAAAGCGGAAATTGCAGCCCACGAGGGTGCGCAGGCCGCGGGCTTCCACCGCGGCGATGAGGTCGTCCACGCCGTCCAGGCTGGCGGCGAGGGGTTTTTCAAGGAAGAGGTGCGCGCCTGTTTCGGCTGCGGCCAGCGCCTGGGCGATGTGATAGACCGGCGGCGAACAGACCAGCACGGCCTGAGGACGGGTTTCCAGGGCGGCTTCCAGCGAGGGGAAAGCGCGCACGCCCCAGCGGCTTTCGGCTTCGGCCATCCGCCCGGCCTGCGGGTCGTACACGCCGATGTGTTCCACGCCGAGGGCGCGCAGGTTGGCCATGTGGCGTTTGCCAATGGAGCCCGCGCCCAGCACGAGAAACGAGGCGTGGGCTTTCCAGTCGTCCATTGAACGCAAGGTGGTCATGAGGGCTCCGTAAAGTTGCGGGTCAGCGAGTTGGCGGATCGGCGAATCAGCGTGCGGAGCCAGCGGGTATCCGGGCATCACGGCAGGCTCGCCCACGCCCGCAGGCGTTGCGGGTAGCCTTCGGTGTGCTGGCGGTGGAAAGCAGCCAGGCCGTCTTCCCAGGAAGGGAGGGGCTGGCCCAGTGTGCGCGCCAGTTTGTCGCTGCGGAGGGTGAGGTTGCGGGCACGGCGGGCAGCCAGCCCGGCTTCCGCCACCGAGGCGGGGTGAATGAGCGCAGGGTCGTAACCGAAACGGCGTGCCAGCGCCACGCCAAAGGCGTATTTGCTCAGGCAGCGCGGGCTGACGGCGTGGTAAAGGCCGCTCAGGCGGCGTTCCAGCACGGCAAGGACTCGGTCGGCGAGGTGCGTGACCAGCAGCGGGCAGAAAAAGACATCGCTAAAACCGCGCACGGGCTTCCCGGCTTGCAAGTTGTTCAGGAACCATTCGGCCAGGCTGCGCTTCCCGCTCAGGCTCCAGCCGAAGAAATTGACCCGCAGCACTGCCGCGGCGGGGTAGGCTGCCAGCACCGCCCGTTCCCCGGCGAGTTTGGTGCGGGCGTAGGTGCTCAGGGGGCGGGGAGGGTCGTCTTCGGTGTAGTCGCCGCGCTCGCCGTCGAAGACGGCGTCGGTGGAGATGTGCACCAGCGGCACACCGTCACGGGCGGCCAGCGCCGCGATCTCGCCGGGGAGTTCGGCGTTCAGACGGGCGGCCAGGGCGGGCCGGCGCTCGCAGGCGTCTAAATCGGCCAGGGCGGCAGCATGGACGACGGCCTCAGGCTGCGCCGCCCGCCACACCCGCGCTGCGGCTTCGGGCTGGCTCAAATCGGCCTGCAGCACGGCAAAGGGGGCCCTGGGCAGGTTGCGCTGCCTGGCCACACCCACCGCCTCGTGCCCGGCCTGCCATGCTTCCCAGGCAAGGTTGACACCCAGCAATCCCGTAATGCCGGTGATGAGCAGTTTCACGCGTCCCATCCCATGTCACGCCCCAGCAGTTCGTAGAGCCGTTGATTGTATGGCCGGAAATACGAGTACAGCCACGCCACCACGGAGTTGTGTTCCTGTTGCAATTGATAACGCCCCGCTTTATACACCTTGGGCTCAAAAGTCCAACTTTCCAGACCCAGGAAATCGGCCACTTGCTGCAACACCCCTGCAGGGTTGTGAAACATATCTTCACTACGCAAAATCAGCAATTGGTCAGAAGGAATATTCTCTACCACTGGCCTGACATACTCTATGTAGCGGCTTTCTGCCAAATAGCCAAAGCGATGATAGCGCCATGAGATATAGCAGGGGTCTTCCAAAAGCCGCCGCTTTTCCTCGCTCAGCCGCTCTTCCTCTGCTTTCAAGGCTTCCTCTAACGGCAAAGGCTCCAGATTTCGCTGCCGATTCTGGAAATAGTGCGAAAGGGTGCGCTGCACAGGATTTCGCAGCAAAAGGATGATTTTGGCATCAGGGGCAACGGCTTGCACTTGCTCCACAAACCGTGGGTGGTACGCATAATTCGGCGTGGCATCCACGGTCAAGTAGCCCTGCTGCAATTGCGAAGCCCAGGGGAAGTTGGCGCGGTACCACCTCACGCTCTGGTGGTTATACATGTAGAGATAGAATTTGACTTCCTTGCGGAAAGGCGACAGCACTCGCGGATGTTTCAGCAAGTAATGGAACAGCGAGGTAGTTCCGCCTTTTTTGACACCGGCAATATAAACTTGAGGAAGCCCGCGCCAACGGGAAGTCAACCGCCGATAGACCCACGACATTGCTCTCCGAGGGGAACGGCAAATTTCTGACGGCAGCAGGTTGGGATCCCACTGAATGCCCCGGCAACGGTTATTTTTTCTGCTCATAGGCTTCTTCAATCGGCCGCACCATTTCCTGAATCTGTTCCACCGTCAGCCACTCGCTGTTGGTGTTGCTGGCGTAGCGGAAGCCTTCCGGCAACGGCTTGCCGCGCGGTTTCCAGCTTTGGGCAAACCAGGCCTGCTCGTCGCTGGGCAGGATGACGAACATGTCGTCCAGTTCCACCGTGTGGCGGGCTTCGTCTTCGTTGACCAGCACCTCGTGCAGTTTTTCGCCCGGGCGGATGCCGATGACTTCCATTTCGGCTTCGGGGGCGATGGCGCGCGCCAGGTCGGTGATTTTGGTGCTGGGGATTTTCGGCACGAACACTTCGCCGCCTTCCATCTGCTCAATGCAGCGGATGACGAAGCGCACGCCCTGTTCCAGCGAAAGCCAGAAGCGGGTCATGCGCGGGTCGGTGATGGTGAGGCGGCCGGTAGCCCGCTGCTTCAGGAAAACGGGCACCACGCTGCCCCGGCTGCCCACCACATTGCCGTAGCGGGTGCAGCTGAAACGGGTGGCCGTGCCCGCAGCGTAGGCGTTGCTTTGCACGAAAAGTTTTTCGGCGGCCAGTTTGGTGGCGCCGTAGAGGTTGATGGGGTTGACCGCTTTGTCGGTGCTCAGGGCGAGCACTTTTTTTACGCCTGCGTCCAGGGCGGCTTCAATGATGTTGGCGCTGCCGAGGATGTTGGTCTTGATGGCTTCCATGGGGTTGTATTCGCACGCGGGCACCTGCTTGAGCGCTGCCGCGTGGACGACGATATCCACCCCGTGCATGGCGCGGCGCAGGCGGTCGGCGTCGCGCACGTTGCCGATGAAATAGCGCAGGCTGGGGTGGTCAAAACCGGCCATCCGCATTTCGTGCTGTTTGAGTTCGTCGCGGCTGAAGACGATGATTTTGCGCGGCTGATATTCGCGCAGCATGATTTCAATGAATTTTTTGCCAAAGGAACCGGTGCCGCCGGTTACGAGGACGGTTTGTTGGGACCAATCCATTGTTATCTCCTGTGAACAAAGTTGATAACGCAAAGACGCAGAGGGGCGCAAAGGCGCAGAGGTGGGTAACGCAAAGACGCAGAGGGGCGCAAAGGCGCAGAGGGAAGCCTGTCAATGCCGCGCGGCGTTATCTTTCACGAATTGACGAAGTAACGCCTCCCGCTTTCCGCAACCTGCTTCCCGTTTGGCCGCGCAATCTGAGACTAAACCCACCGCAGCGGTTCACCGGCAAAGCCCGCGAAGGTTTCCCGAAAACGTGCTTCTTCCAGCACTTGGGGCAGGGGCCAGCGTTGCAGGTCTTCCTGCCAGAAAATGATGTGCCAGGGGTAAGGGCGGGGATAGGTGAAGAAAAAGTGGTAGGCGTACCGGCGGGCCAACTCAACCCGTTCGGGTGAGGGGCGCAGGGTGGAAGGCTGCGCCGCGGCCTGTTCCAGCAGGCGGAAATAGGCTTCCCAGGAATCCGGATCCAGGGTGAAGCCGCGCCCGCGGTAGTGCACCCGCCCTGCAACAATGACCGGGAGGCCGTCCATCGCCATTTCCAGCCCCAAAGTGGTGGTGTACACCAGCCCCACCTGTGCCATTGCCACCAGGTCGTAGGAATTGACGTCGGCCTCGGGCGGCACGACCCTGATGTTTTCGGGCAGGCGGGGGAACGTTTGGGAAATGACCGCCAGCATGGAAGTGCCTCCCGCGGCCAGTTTGGCTTCGCCGGGGTGGATGCGCACCACCACCTGCACGTCGGGGCGGCGGGCGAAGAAACGCAGGGTTTCGGTCAGCCAATCGCCCATGCCGCGGGTGAAGACCTGGTGGCCGATGGTGACGGAATCGCCGAAGACGTTGGTGGCGATGAGAAGCAGCGGCCGGTCATCCAGGCCGAGGCGCCGGCGCACGGCCTGAGGCCCGGCGCGCCCCACATTTTGCCAGGCGCGGGCGTGGGTTTCCCAGGTGCGGCCGCCGCGGCGGGCGGTCATCATTTCCTGCAAGCGGGCAAGTTGCTGCGGCGTAAGCGGCTTTTGCGATACTGCCTGCCACAGGTCGGTGGTGTCCAGTTCCATCACCGGCAGGCCCTGCGAAAGCCAAGCGTGTTCGCGCTGGTATTCAAACTCGTACGTCACCGTCGGAATGCCCAACCTGTGGGCGACTTCGTAAGCGACGCCGAATTCCAGAATGGCGCCGTTGGGCACGATGAGGACGTCGGGGCGGGTGCGGCGCAGCCAGTGGGCCAGCGCCCCCGCCGCAGCGCGGTTGCGCGCCAGCCGCAGGGGGTAGAGGGGGTCGGTTTCGGCGGCGCTTTCCCGTTGGCGGGTGTATTCCACATCGTAGGCGCTCAGCCGGGCGAGGAAGGTTTCCCAGTGCTGCGGCACGGGATCGCGCGGCTCGTTGAGCAGGGGCACGGGCTGAAGGGCGGGCGCTGCGGGTTCCAGGAAAGCGCGCAGGTGCAGCGACCATTTGCGCCAGCCCCACGGGTCGTCGGGCTGCCACCAATCCTGGTAAGGAAGGTAGCCCAGGCTGACGCGATGCCCCAGGGCGGCGAGGGCAAGGCCGAGCACCGAGGTTTGCGCCAGCCAGGGGGAAAGCATGGCAAAGATGGCGATGTTGCGCCCTCTCGGGGCCCGCCGGGCCTGCTCTGCCGCCCAGGGGCCCCATTGGGCAAGGTAAGGTTCGGCCGCACCCAGGTGGCGGCGCAGCGGCGGACGCCGGCGGCGGATGTGCCAGTCCAGTTCCACCAGCCCGGGCACCCGCCCCAGCCAGGTTTTCAGGGTCTGGCGGGCGTGCTCAGGCCTCATGCTCTATCTCCCAATCCAGCCGGGGGCGCACCAGGCCGGGGCGCGGTTCCGCCCAATGGCTGCCCGGCGCGCCTGTGGCGTCCACCGTGAAGGCCGCGGCGTTGTCTTCCTGAAAATAGCGTTTGACGTTGTAAACGCTGGCGTTGACCGAAACCAGGTAGCGCCCCGCGTTGAGCAGGTCGGCGGGGATGGTGCAGCGGCTGACATAGCGCCCTGCGGGGCGGGTTTCCCACCGGCGGAAGGTTTCCTGTTCGTCGGTGTCAAAGGAGGTGAAGACGTATTCGCCGCGCGTGCTGAGCAGATAAATGCCTACCCGCAGGCCCTGAATGGGGGCGTCAAGGGCATATTCCACCTCAATGGCGACGGGGTCAACGGAACGGACGGCGTCGGTAACCCGTCCGCGGGCATCTTTCACCCGCAGGGCCAGCGGGCGGAAGGGCACTGCCGCGGCAGGCACTTCTTCGGGCTGCCACACCCGCTCGCCGGAACGCGTCATGGTGGCCGAAAGGTAATGATCCACGGCTTCCGGGGTGGGGCCGCGGAAGGCAATGCGGCCCTTATCCAGCACAATGGCCTCTCGGGTCAGGTTGAGGATGGCCGACATGTTGTGGCTGACAAACAGCACCGTGCGCCCGCCCTGCGCGACGTCGCTCATCCGCCCCAGGCATTTGCGCTGGAAGGCGGCATCGCCCACCGCGAGCACCTCATCCACCACCAGAATTTCCGGCTCCAGATGGGCGGCCACGGCAAACGCGAGGCGCACATACATGCCGCTGGAATAGCGCTTGACGGGCGTATCCAGGAAGCGGCCGATTTCGGCAAAATCCACAATTTCGTCAAACTTGCGGTCAATTTCCTCGCGGCGCATCCCCAGAATGGCGCCGTTGAGGTAAATGTTTTCCCGGCCGGTCAGTTCGGGGTGGAAGCCGGTGCCGACTTCCAGCAGGGAACCCACCCGGCCGCGGATTTCGGCATAACCTTCGGTCGGCTCGGTGACGCGGGAAAGGATTTTCAGCAGCGTGGACTTGCCCGCGCCATTTTTGCCGATGATGCCGAGTACGCTGCCCTGGGGAACGTCAAAAGAAACATGCCGCAGCGCCCAAATGTGCATGGCGTCGTCGCCGTTGGCAGCCGCGGGCGGCTTGTGGCGCAGGGAAAGCCTGGCAGCCAGAACATCGCGCAGGGTGTCGTAGGCGTTGATTTGCGCGCCTAAGGTGTATCGCTTGCCGAGGTCGTGAACGCGGAGGGCGAACATAAGATAGTTGGGTAGTCAGATGGTCGGGTCGTCGGGTGGTCGGGTGGTTAGACGCGGTCGGCGAACTGGCGTTCCATGCGGCGGAAGAAGTAGAGGCCGCTGATGAGCACCAGCACGGCGACGGCGGTGGAAACCCAAAGGGAAGGCCCCGGCCCGGTCGGCGTGCCGAGCAGGGCCCAGCGGAAGCCGTCCACGACTCCCGCCATCGGGTTGAGGGCATAAACCAGCCGCCATTTCGGCGGCACCAGGGTGGACGAGTAGGCAATGGGCGTGATGAACATCCAGAACTGGGTGAGGAAGGGCAGCGTATAGCCGACATCGCGGTAAAGCACGTTGAGCGCCGAAAGCCACAGCCCCACGCCCAGCGCCGTGGCCAGCGCCAGCAGCAGGAAGGGGAGCAGCGTCCAGATGCGCGGCAGCAGGGCGACGTGGTAATAGGCCATCATCCCCAGCAGCACGACGAAAGCGATGAAAAAATCGACCAGCCCGCCGAAAAGCGTCGCCAGCGGGATGATGAGCCGCGGGAAGTACACTTTCGTGATAATGCTCCGGCTGGAAACCAGCGAGCGCCCGGCCTGGCTAAGGGCCTTGGAAAAGAGTTGCCACGGCAGCAGCGCCGCGTAAGAAAAAATCGGGTAGGGGACGTTATCGGAAGGCACCTTGGCCAGCCGCCCGAAAAACAGCGTAAACACCACCATCGTGAAGAACGGCTGAATAATTGCCCACGCGGCGCCCAAAAAGGTCTGCTTGTAGCGCACCTTGATGTCGCGCCAGGTCAGGAAATAGACCAGTTCGCGGTAACGCCATACTTCCCGCAGGTTGAGGTCCAGCCACCCGCGGGAAGGGCGCAACACGGTTAATTCTTCAGCAGGAGAAGAGGGAGGCATAAAACGATGCTCTGGTGAGAATACCGATTGACCGACAAAGCGCCGCCCCGTAGCCCAATCTCTCCTATCTCCCGATGAGCCTCGCCTGGCCTTCGGCTTCGCTCAGGCCAGGCGCTCGGCTCATCGGCCCCCTTCCCTCTCTTACTAAGGAGAGAAGGGGGCGGCTTCGGCGACGCTACCGCGTTGCCGAAGCGGGGGTAGGGAGAGATCAAACCCGGAAACCATAGCGATAAGATTCATCAGTCAACGAGAGGGAATCTCAGGCAATTTCAGCACGGTGTTGGGAAAACCACGCCACGGTGCGCTTGAGCCCTTCAGAGAAGGGCGTGTGCGCCTGCCAGCCGAAATACTTTTTCGCGCGGGAGACATCCAGCGCCCGCCGCGGCTGGCCGTTGGGCTTGGTGGTATCCCAAACAATTTTGCCGTTGAAGCCGGTTTCGCGGGCGATGGTTTCGGCCAGGTTTTTGATGCTGATTTCCTGGCCGGAACCGAGGTTGACCGGTTCGGGGCCGTTGTAACGTTCGGCGGCCTGCACAATGCCTTCAGCGGCGTCTTCCACATAGAGGAATTCGCGCGTCGGCGAGCCATCGCCCCACAACACGACCTCGTCGTCGCCGCGTTCCTGTGCCTCAACCATCTTGCGGATGAGCGCCGGGATGACATGGGAGGATTCCAGGTCAAAGTTGTCGCCCGGGCCGTAGAGGTTGACCGGCAGCAGGTAGATAGCGTTGAAGCCGTATTGCTGGCGGTAAGCCTGTGCCTGCACGAGCAGCATTTTCTTGGCGAGCCCGTAAGGGGCATTGGTCTCCTCGGGATAGCCGTTCCAGAGGTCGTCTTCTTTGAAAGGCACCGGGGTATATTTCGGGTAAGCGCACACTGTGCCGATGGCGACGAATTTTTCCACGCCGCGCTTCCAGGCTTCGTGCATCAGTTGCACGCCCATCATCAGGTTGTCGTAAAAGAACTCGGCCGGGTGCAGGCGGTTGGCGCCGATGCCGCCGACGTGCGCGGCGAGGTGGATGATGACGTCGGGACGGCCGTCTTCCAGCACGCGGACGACATCTTCGTGCCTGACCAGGTCGTAGTCTTTGCGGCGGGGGACGAAAATTTCGGTGGCGCCGCGTTTTTTCAGTTCGGCGACCACAAACGAGCCGAGAAAGCCCGCCCCGCCAGTGACGGTGACGCGCTTGTTTGCCCAAAAGTTCACACTTTCCATGATCACACCTCTGGTGATGGACAAATTCAAATGATATTACAGGTCGTGTTCTTTCTTCAGCAGCGCGAGGTCATTTTCTACCATCATTTGGATCATTTCCTCAAAAGAGACCTTGGGGTACCAGTTGAGTTTTTGATGGGCCTTGGTCGCGTCTGCAATCAAAAGGTCTACCTCGGCAGGCCGGTAAAAGCGCGGGTCTTGGACCACAAAATCGTGATAGTCAAGCCCGACGTAGCCGAAAGCAACCTCGCACAAATCGCGAACGGAATGGGTATGCTCACTGCCGACCACGAAGTCGTCCGGATGATCCTGTTGCAGCATCAGCCACATTGCACGGACGTAATCGCCGGCAAAGCCCCAATCGCGTTTGGCTTCCAGGTTGCCCAGGCGAAGTTCTTTAGCCAGCCCCAGTTTGATTTTCGCCACGCCATGGGTCACCTTGCGGGTCACGAATTCCAGCCCGCGGCGAGGGCTTTCGTGGTTGAACAGAATGCCAGAAACGGTAAACATGTCGTAGGACTCGCGGTAATTTACCGTAATCCAGTGAGCATAGACTTTGGAGACCGCGTAAGGGCTGCGAGGGTGAAAAGGGGTGGTTTCGCGCTGGGGGACTTCCCGCACTTTACCAAACATCTCGCTGGAAGACGCCTGGTAGAAGCGGGTTTTGGGGTTGGTGCGGCGGATGGCTTCCAAAAGACGGGTGACGCCGAGCGAATTAACCTCGGCAGTGAGCAAAGGCTGGCTCCACGAAGTAGGCACAAAGGACTGAGCTGCCAAATTGTAAACTTCATCAGGGCGGTATTCTTCCATGACATTCACGAGCGATCCCAGATCGTGCAGATCGCCTTGGACTAATTCTATTTTGTCAAGGATGTGTTGCAGGCGCTGGTAGCTGGGGTCACTGCTGTGGCGAACCAGTCCGACGACGCGATAGCCCTTGTTGAGCAAAAACTCTGCCAGGTATGAGCCATCCTGACCGGTAATGCCGGTAATGAGCGCGGTGGGCATGAGCGAACCTCCATAAAAATTTTCAGATTCAAAACAGCGCTTTATTATACCGCAAGCCGTTGCCCTTACCCCCTCGCGGCAGGGCGGCGAAGAAAACGGGGAAATGTGCACCCCCCAATTTCCCCATGGGGCCGCTCCAGTTCAGGGGTTTTTCGTAACTGCTCAGCCTCGGTAAGGAGAAACCACAGATTTCGCAGAAAACCGACCACAGATTCCACAGATTCGCACCGATTGCAACCCCAGAAAGCACAAAAGCGTCGCAGAAACCACAAAAGTTTACTTTGCGTCTTTGTTCCCTTTGCGCTCTTGGCGTTACGCCGTTGTAGCCTTTGGGTTTCCTGTGTGCCTTGGCGTTCTCATCGCAGGTGGGCTGAACAGCTACGGTTTTCCTTGCTTTCTCGGCCGGTTGATGTTATTATATGAATATGTGCTCATATATTCATGCTGTTTGAAGGAGGCACGATGACCCCCCTGCTGGAAATACCAACGGCCGAGCGGCTGGCCGAAATGTTCCGCACCCTCAGCGACCCCACCCGCCTGCGCCTCATCGCCGCCCTGCAGGATGGCGAAGTCAACGTCAGGCAACTGGCGGCGATGGTGGGCATCAGCGAGTCGGCGGCTTCCCATCAACTGCGCAACCTGCGGCAAATGCGCCTGGTGCGGGCGCGCAAGCAAGGGCGCGAGGTGTATTACGCCCTGGATGACGAACACGTCCTGGATCTGTTCCAGCGCGGGCTGGCGCACATCCGCCACGATTGACCCCCGCATTTCCAAAGGGAACGACCAGTGCAGGAAAAAACCGTAGAAGTCGAGGCCACTCTGGTCTTGCCGGACATTGCAGACGAAACCGACGAATGCCTTGTGCGTTTTGCCGATGCCCTGCGGGCGCGCAAGGGCATTGTGCATGTGCACCTGGAACGCGACAAGCAGCCTTTGCGGGTGTGCATTCACTACGACCCGCGGCGGGTTTCGCTGGAAACCGTGCGCCGGATGGCGCAGGACGTCGGCGGGCAACTGCTGGCGCGTTACCGCCATGATAGCATTCCCTTTGAAGGAATGCGCCGCGCCGATGAAGCCCCTGCCCTGCGCCGCGCCCTGGAACGCCTGCCGGGGATGCTGCACGCCGATGTCAACTACGCCGCCGGGCTGGCCTTCGTGGCTTACGACGGCGAGGTGCTTTCCCCGCAGCAAATTGCCGCCGCCATGCAGGCGCTGAACATCCGGCCTGTGGACTGGCCGCCGGAGCCCGACGAGGAAGGCCATGACGCCCCCGCTTTTCTGCCTCACTGGGTGCGGGAGCGGTGGGAACTTCTCCTGGTGGGGCTGGCCGGTGGCTTCCTGATGGCGGGCTGGGTGGGGCAAACCTTCCTGGGGCTGCCGGAACCCGTGGCCGTGGCCTTTTTCCTGCTGGCCTACCTGACCGGCGGCTACGACATCGCCACCCACGCCATTCCAGGGCTTTTTCGGGGCAATTTTGACACCGACGTCCTGATGCTGGCGGCGGCGGCAGGAGCCGCCGTGTTGGGGCAATGGGCCGAAGGCGCCTTCCTGCTCTTTCTGTTTGGCCTGGGGCACGCCGGCGAGCACTACGCCTTAGACCGCGCCCGCAATGCGGTCAACGCGCTGGGGGCAATGATGCCCAAAACCGCACGCGTCAAAGAGGGGGAACGCATCGTCGTGCGCCCGGTCGCCCGCCTGAAGATCGGCGACCACGTCATCGTCCGCCCCGGCGACCGCGTGCCGGTGGACGGCGAAGTGGTGGCAGGCCACAGCGCGGTTGACCAAAGCCCCATCACCGGTGAAAGCGTGCCGGTGCCCAAAGCCCCCGGCGACGAGGTCTTCGCAGGCACGGTCAACCACGATGCCGTTTTGGAAGTCAAAGTAACCCGCCGGGCCAAAGACACCACCCTGGCGCGCATCATGCAGATGGTCGCCGAAGCCCAGAGCCAGCAAAGCCCTACCCAGCGGTTCGTGGAAAAATTCACCGCCCGCTTCGTTCCGGCCGTGCTGCTGTTCGTGCTGGCGGTGGTCGCCGTGCCGCCGCTGGTCGGCTGGATGCCGCTGCGGGAAAGTTTCTACCGCGGCATGTTGCTGCTGGTGGCGGCATCGCCCTGCGCCCTGGCGTTGGGCACCCCGGCGGCCGTGCTGGCAGGCATCGCTCAGGCCGCGCGGCACGGCGTGCTGATCAAAGGCGGCGTGCACCTGGAAAACCTGGGCACGCTGCGGGTGATGGCCTTTGATAAAACGGGCACCCTCACCGAGGGGAAATTCACCATCACCGACCTGTTCCCCCTGGATGGCACCAGCGCCGAAGCGTTGCTGCGGGCAGCCGGCGCGGTAGAGCAAGGCTCCGGCCACCCGCTGGCGCAGGCCGTGGTGGAAGCCGCCCGCGAGCGCGGGCTGGAACTCCCCGTGGCCGAGAAGGTGGAAAACATCAGCGGGCGCGGCGTGCGCGGCGAAGTGGAAGGCCAGCCCGTGTGGGTTGGCTCGCTGCGGCTGTTCCAGGAGATGGACGGCGGTGCGCCCGACCGGCTGGCCGAAACCGTGGCCGCGCTGGAAGCCGAAGGCAAAACCACCATGGCCGTGCGCGCTGGCGACCGCTTCCTGGGGGTGCTGGCGCTGGCCGACGCCCCCCGCCCCGGCGTCCGGGCCACGCTGCAGGCCCTGCTGGAACTGGGCATCCGCAAACTCGTGATGCTGACGGGCGACAACCCCGCCGTCGCCCGCCGCATTGCCGCAGAAGTGGGTGTGACCGATGTGCGCGCTGGCCTGCTGCCCGACCAGAAACTGGAAACCATCCGCGAACTGCAGGCCGAGCACGGGGCGGTGGCGATGATCGGCGACGGGGTGAACGACGCCCCTGCCCTGGCCACCGCGACCGTCGGCATTGCCATGGGCGGGGCGGGCACAGCCGTGGCGCTGGAAACCGCCGATGTGGCCCTGATGGCCGACGATTTGAGCAAACTGCCCTTCGCGGTGGGGCTGAGCCGCGCCAGCCGCGCCGTCATCCGGCAAAACCTGGCCGTTTCCCTCGGCGTGATTTTCCTGCTGCTCGCAACCTCCGTTTTCGGCCGGATGGACCTCAGCGGCGCGGTGGTGCTCCACGAAGGCAGCAGCATCGTGGTGGTGCTCAATGCCTTGCGCCTGCTGCGCTTTGCACAGGGATGACCGGGAACGCTTTCCCCCTGGCAAAAGCGGCGCATTGGGTGTATAAAAGCCTCCGCAGCCACACCCGCCCCAAGGAGCCGGAATGGACGAAGACACTCTGAAAGCACTGTTGAAGGAAGCCGAAGCCCTGCCCGATGACGAAGCCCGCCAGCGCTGGCTGGACAGCCTGAACGCCGAAGCGCGGGAAGCCGTGCTGGCACAAGCCCGCGCTTACGCCGAAGCGGCCTTTACGGCGGCTTCCGAACATTTGCGGGTTGCCCAGGAGGTTTTTGACCCCATGAGCCGCGGCGAAGCGCCCGAAAAGCCCTTGCCCAGGCTCAACCTGCATCATCACCGGGCAGGCGAAGCCGAAAACGACGCCGAAACGGCCGAGTGATTTCCCCGAAACCGCGCCGTTTCCATGCCGCGGAGGTCAGGTCAGCATTTTCGTGGCTTCGGCCAGGTTGAGGCGCCCGATGCGGTGAATGGCCGGGCGCGCCGCCAGTAGCATGGTCAGCAGAATGCCAACGGCGGTGATGATGTAACTGCGGGGGGCAATGTAGGCCGTCATCCAGAAAAGGTCGGTGCTGAAACTTTTGGCCAGCGCCACCGTGGTGTACCAGCCCAAGAGCAGCCCCGGCACTAAAGCCAAAAGCCACAGCACCACGCTTTCCAGCGCGATCATGCGCCCGATGAGGGAAACCGGCGCGCCGAGGGCGCGCATGGTGGCCAGTTCGCGTTGCCGTTCCAGCACGCTGACCGTCATGGTGTTGAACAGCACCGCAAAGGCCATTCCGACGGCAAAAGCGATGATGAAGCCCATGAAAAGGTAAAACAGGTTCATAAAACCCCGCCACTCGCGCACCGTCACCGAGCGAATTTGCACACTTGCCGCTCCCGGCAGGTGAAAGAGCGCCTTTTTCAGCGCCTGCACGCGGGCCGGGTCGGCGCGGACGTACAGCATGTTGAACACCGGCACCGGCGCGCCGGCCCATTGCTGCGCGGTTTGCAGGCTCACGAAAGCCGTTGAGCCGTAAATTTCATCGGCCAGGGCGCGCACCACCGCGCGCTTCTCGCCAAACGGCGTCTGCACCTGCACCGGATCGCCCACTTTCAGCCCCAAAGCCTGCGCCAGCGGCGGCGTCAGCAGGATGCCGCCATCGCGAAGCGCTTCTTCCGGCGTGATGCCGTCTTCCAGTTGCCACCGGTGCATGGTTTGCTGCGGCGGCAGGGCATAGAGCAGGACATCTTTGCGCCGACCGTTGGCTTTGACGGTGGCCGGCAGCAAGACCGCCGGGACGATTTCCTTCACGCCTTCCCATTGGGCCACCGGCTTCAGCGCTTCTTCGGTTTGCGGCCGGCCGAAAACCGTCATCAAATCCCACTGCTCCACCCTGTTGAACACATCGTTCAGCATGTACCCCATAGAATCCAACATGCCCCACGAGAAGAGCACCAGCACAAAGGCAAACACCACCGAAAGGGCCGTGCCGAAAGCGCGCCCGCGCACGCGAAACACATTCCGCAGGGGAAGGCGCACCGCAAGCGGCGTCGTTGCCGGCAGCAGGCTTTCCAGCAGGCTGCGGCGGCCGCGCGTAAGCGCCTCGGCGGGGTCGAGCCGCATGGCCTGCGCCGGACGCATGTGGGCGCTGTGCCGCGCCGGCCCCCATGCCGCCAATGCTGCCATCACCAGGCTGATGCCCAGCCCCAGCAGCATCAGGTCGGGGTAGACGCGCGTCTGCACCAGCGGGATGCCGAGTTCGTTCGCGTAGGCGCCGGTAATGCCGCCGGCCGCGAGGGTTCCCAGCCCCGCGCCAAGCACCGCCCCGACGCCGCTCACAACGAGCGCCTGCGCCACGTAATGCCCCATGATGGCGCGGTTGCTGTAACCCAGCGCCTTCATCAGGCCGATTTGCGTGCGCTGGGAACGCACCAGCCTCCCCAGCATGATGTAGAGCGAAAGCGCCGCCACCAGCAAAATGAGCGCCGGAATGCTCTCGCCCATTTCGCGATAGCCTTCCAAATCCATGTGAAGCGCGGCGTTGGAAGCCTGGTCGGCTTGCCACGTAGCCGAATCCACATGATAGGGCTGCAACACGGCTTCCACCCGTTGCAGCACGGCCTGGCGGTTGGCGCGGGGGGCAAGCAGCAGGCAAAACTCGTTGACCTGCCCGGAAGCCTTTGCGAGGCGCTGGAGGGTCTTCAACGGCAGGAAAAACACGCCAAACGAGCGCGCCGAGGGCAGCAGGTCCTGGCGGCTGGGGCTGACGATGAGGTATTCCGGGCTGGCGGCAATTCCGCGTACCGTGAAGGTTTGCTTTCGGCCGAGGATAATGGGCGTGACCGTGTCGCCCGGGTGCAGGCCGTACACTTCGGCAAAGTGCGATTCCACCAGCACGCCATGGGGGTCATCAGGCGAGAGGTCATGGCCTTCCAGCAGGTGCACCTGATTGACCGCGGGTTGGTGGGCCGCGGGCAGGCCGATGAGGCGGGCGCGGATGGGCTCGCCGTTGGGCAAGAGATAGCCGGTATCCATCACGAGGCGGGCAGTGACGGCGCGCACGCCTTCCACCTGCGCCACTTCCGCCGCCACATCGGCAGGGGTAGACTGCACCCGCACGGTCAGGTCGGCGAAGTGCAGGGTGTCGTAGGTGTGGTGGTAGGAGGTGCCCAGGTCGCGATAGGCGCCGGTCAGGGCCACCAGGCTGATGACGCCCAGCGCCACAATCACCATCAGGGCCACGTTTTGCGCCCAGGCTGCCCGCAGGTCGTGCCAGGTTTTCTTCCACAAGGTCGGCGTCATGACAAACTCTCCTCCAATGGGCCGCTCACGAAGCAACCAGCAGCCGGTTCACCAATTCAGGCTCTCCGGCTCCTGGGGCGCGGGGTTCATGTGGTCGGATGCGACCGTGCCGCTGTGCAGCCGCACCACCCGGTCGGCCATCGGCGCGATGGCGGTGTTGTGCGTGACCAGCACCACCGTCACGCCTTCCTGCCGGTTGAGGTCGCTCAGCGCGCGCAGCACCTGTCGGCCGGTTTCCACATCCAGATTGCCGGTCGGCTCATCGGCCAGCAAAATGGAAGGGCGGCTGGCGAGGGCGCGCGCGATGGCGACGCGCTGCTGCTCACCGCCCGAAAGTTGGCTGGGGAAGTGGTCAGCGCGGTCTTCCAGCCCCACCAGTGCCAGCAATTCGGCCGTGCGCTGACGGACAGCAGCGCGGTCGCGCGTGGTCAATTCCAGCGCGAAGGCAATGTTTTCCGCCGCCGTCAGCGTGGGGATGAGGTTGAAAAACTGGAAGACGAAGCCGACTTTGCGGGCGCGATAGTCGGTCAGGCGGCGGTCGTCGTAGCGGGCGATGTCTTCGCCATCCACCAGCACCTGCCCCGAGGTCGGGCGGTCAAGCCCGCCGAGCAGGTTGAGCGTGGTGGTCTTGCCCGAGCCGGAAGGCCCCAGCAGCACCACGAACTGCCCGCGCGGGACTTCCAGGTTGATGCCGCGCAGGGCGTGGACTTCCACTTCGCCCAGGCGGTAGGTTTTGGTGACACCCTGAAGTGCAATCAGTGGGGACATTTTTTCTCCTCTAATTTTGTCGCGGCAAGGTGAGGCTTTGGATGAAGAATTCGGCCATGGGCTGCCAGTGAGCGTGCAGGTCAAAGTCGTGGGGGGAAACCACCCACAGCAAGAGCAGGCCTTCGAATTGGACGATGAAAGCCGTTGCCATCAAGTCGCTGTCGTGGGGGCGCAGTTCGCGGCGCGCGACGCCTTCGGCCAGCAGGTCGGCCAGCACGGCTTTGTAGCGGCGGTAATAACCCTGCATGGCGGTGCGCACCGGGCCGGGCCGGGTAGCGAGGGCATAGATTTCGTGCATGAACGACATGGCGGCCTCAAAAAAGCCCACGCTTTCTTCAGCGCTGCGAGCAATTTGCCGCAGGCGCTCGGGCACCGGCTGGTGGTGGTCGGCAGCGATGTGCAGCATGTCGCGCATAATGAGGGCGAACATTTTGTCCACCAAAGCCTGCAAGATGGCGTCTTTGCCGCGGAAATACCAGTAGAGGGCACCCTTGCTGAGATGGGCTTCCTCGGCGATGTCGTCCATGCGGGCTTTGTAGAATCCGCGACGGGCGAACACCCGCAGGGCAGCATCCAAAATCTGGGTTTTGCGCGCTTCGCTGACATCGGGGCGGGGGGGCATGGGCGCGGCTCCTAAGGATATTTGACTGACCGGTCAGTTTAGATTGTAAGCCCAAAGGCTGCAAAAATCAAGCGCCGATGAACACAGCGTGTTTCTGTGTTTTCGGGTAATGACCCGCGTGCGTGGCGGCAAAGGGCTTCGGGAGGCCGTCTTTCTTGGGAGTGCGGCGACGGGTTGCCGCTTTCCAAAGCGGTGCCAAGACGCCGCACGCCAAAAAACGCTTGCGAAGTAATTACCTACCCAAAGCGTAGCGATGGCAATGCCGGGCGTGTTTTCACACCGCGTTTTCCTTGGACACTGCCCTGGGTTGCATAAACCCCACCCCCGTCCCCTCCCCGCATGCGGGGAGGGGAGCCAGGGGAGGGGTATGACAAAGGCGCAGCACATCAAGACACATGGAGAGCACCACAGCGTAGGCAGTTACATTTTAGAAGAGTTTGCCCTGTGTTGGAACGCGTGAAACCGTGTCCAGTCAAATGAAAATGTTACCGGAAGGGAAATAACCGCCAAATGATAATGTTACCGGAGCAAAGTGACCGCCAAATG
>Ga0256829_1000824_pt1 | contig 28043 bp, 23 predicted proteins | sample 131447metaG_FD_185979 | JGI IMG/M metagenome (GOLD analysis project Ga0256829, IMG submission 185979) | Hydrothermal vent microbial communities from Lau Basin, Pacific Ocean - 131-447 | ecosystem: Environmental > Aquatic > Marine > Hydrothermal vents | place: Pacific Ocean: Lau Basin | collected... | reverse complement strand
CGGGGATATCTATCTACCGCCCGAAAAAACAACCACGATCTGCTCGGCGCTATTGTCAAAGCCTTCCAGGACGCGCCTATTATTCCTTCAGTAAAGCGTTAGGCTCAGGGGTGCTGAGTAGTTACGGTCTAAGCTACATTGTTCAAATTCTGTAGCGGGATTTGGGGTCGGCAAAGGTAAGATAAGCATTGATTTCGCTATCCATCAGAATTGATGCGCCGCGTTGCATTCGGTGGGAGGTAAAAAGAACAGGCCGTCCGGATTTCGCATGGTTGTTGCCAGCCATGCTTATGAATACGAGAAACGAGCCGGGCCGGTGAATCAAATGAGTATCGAGATGTTTACACAGACGCTGGCGCAGGAACTACGCCATTGTGGTTATAAAGTGGGGTTATCTCAAAAGGGGTATTGGGATTATTACAAGAAAAGGCAGAAGCCAATTCTGGATCGGACGGATGTGATTCTCCGTATCAAACTGAAACAGATGGGGTCCTGGTCTCCTGGTTTCATGCAGTGTGGATTTATCCTGTGGATTGGATACTATTCGAAAATATTTCACATGATTGGGCTGGTTTCTCCTTAATTAATGATGAAATATATACAACGCGCATGAAGGGGTAAGCATATGGGGGTTGGGTATTTATTCGCATGATGTAGATCATTTACTGGAAGAGATTGATCAGAGTGGCGGGCCTGAAAAACGCCAATTACCTCCTGCCCCTGACGATCATAAATGGAGCTTGTTATCTATGCATGATGGGGAAACAGATCATGCGGTGCCTGCTAGGCAGCCTGATTCTCGGATTGTGGAACAGCGCCAGGATTATTCCTCCGCTTCGCCGCTTTCTATACCTGGTGATCGTGTTGCACGGGTTGATCGCCATACGGTGCCAGGTCAGATAGGCGCGAATGCTTCGGCGACTGCATTGAATGCTTCACAGTCAGGCTCCGCCAGCAAAAATCAGCATTTTGATACAAAAACAAATAGTGGTTCGCAAAAAAATCGTAGTTTGCATGAAATATTTCAGCGTATAGCGCACCCGGAAGGGCCTTTGCAACAGGAGCAAAGGCCATCTACATCGGGCTCTCTTTTTGCCAGTTTTAAGAGGTCATAGCATTGATTGTCGGTGTGGTCTCCTACAAGGGAGGCGTAGGAAAAACTACTGTCACAAGCAATTTAGCAATGAATTTGCGTCGATTGACGCAGACGGTAAGTGCGATTGATCTGGATGATCAGAATGCATTACGGTTGCATTTCGGACTACCTTTTTCGCTCCAGAAAGGTATTGCCATGTATGCATCACCGGAAGATTGGCGGCATGTTGCGCGAATGAGTACTTCCGGGGTGATGGTGTACCCCTATGGACATGTCTCTGCCATCCAGCGGTTGCAATTTCAGCAACAGTTGGAAATGCAGAATTCGCCGCTCTCGGTCTGGTTAAAAAATATGCGGGGTAACGAGTTGGTGTTGATCGATACGCCTCCTGGAGATAATCCGGCCGTGCGTGAGACGATCCGCATGGCAGATATTCTGCTGGTTATCCTCAATACCGACGGTGCATCTTTTGCCACGATTGGGCTGATAGATGAACTGGTTCGGACGTACAGGCCGCAATTGCTATATGAAAATAAGATGCATTATCTGCTTACAGATTATGATGAGCGAAGCTCCATGGAACGGGCGGTTTATGATGCTGTTCGCAGAGTATGTGCGGAGCGTTTGGCACCACTGGCGATTCATCACGACACGGTATTGAAGGAGGCATTCGTCAGCCACGCACTGTTAAACGAGTATAACAAAAATTCACAGGTGTTGTGGGAATTTGAAAGACTGTCGCAGTGGCTGCTTAGCAAATTCAAACAGGGAACTTCGCAATGAGTAAAAATACCTTATTTGTTTCATTGTTCGAGCGTTTGGCCTCTTTTCGCATTGTGTTATGGCTGCTGGTCGCGGCTGGCGCGCTATTGATCTGGCTTGTTGTTACAGTGCCGCTGAATATGGCCGAGCAAGCTGTCTTTGGGTTAGCCACGGTAATCTTTGCGCTGATTTTATCTCGTTTCCATCAGCGTTTTGTTGGCATCATGCTCGTTTTGCTGTCTGTCACGGTTTCATTGCGCTATATGTATTGGCGCATCACCGAATCTTTTGTCTACGAATCCAATCTACAGTATCTATTAGCGTTGGGCTTATTGCTGGCCGAGCTGTATTCCTTGATGTCCTTGGTTTTGGGCTATATGCAGACAATCTGGCCGCTGAAGCGCATGCCGAGCAGGCTACCTGACGATCAAAGCGACTGGCCCTCCGTCGATATCTTTATTCCCACATACAATGAGCCTCTTAAAGTGGTGAAGCCCACTATTGTGGGGGCACTCGCGATGCATTGGCCCGCTGACAAGCTGAACATATATGTGCTTGATGATGGCAACCGGGAGGAGTTTGCCCGGTTTTGCGCTGAAGCGGGGGTAGTACATTTCACCAGAGAAAATAATGCAGGTGCCAAGGCCGGCAATATCAACGCGGCGTTAGCGAGAACAGACGGCGAGTTTATAGCAGTTTTCGATAGTGATCATGTGCCTAGTCGTACCTTTCTCAAGGTATGTATGGGGGTGATGATTAAGGATCATAAAATGGCATTGGTGCAGTTACCACACCATTTTTTTTCTCCGGATCCGTTTGAACATAATCTTAACCTGTTTCGCAAGGTGCCCAATGAAGGTGAGTTGTTTTATGGGCTGACTCAACCGGGCAATGATTTTTGGAATGCGGCATTTTTTTGTGGTTCATGCGCCGTACTTCGACGTTTGGCGCTGGATAAAGTGGGCGGGCTGGCTGTTGATACTGTAACTGAAGATGCGCATACTGCGCTTCGTCTGCATAGTCTCGGTTACCACAGCGCTTATATACGCATTCCACAGGCAGCCGGCCTAGCGACGGAGAGTATTGCAGCACATGTTGTACAGCGCAATCGCTGGGCGCGGGGAATGGCGCAGATTTTTCGTATCGATAATCCGCTGTTCAAGCGCGGTCTGAAGATAGGTCAGCGCCTCTGTTATTTCAACGCCATGGCTCATTTTTTCTATGGCCTTCCACGCATTATATTTTTGACGGCACCGCTGGCTTTTCTTTTTTTCAATGTTCATGTGATTGCTGCGTCAGCCTGGATGATCGCTGTTTATGTGTTGCCGCATCTGATTCATGCGATTATGACCAATGCTAAAGTGCAGGGGGAATATCGGCATTCCTTCTGGGCGGAGGTGTACGAAACACTGATGTCGCCTTATCTGGTCTTTCCAGTTATAGCAGCGTTGTTTAAACCCCGTGTCGGTGCGTTTAATGTAACCAGCAAGGGTGACAAAAACGATCATAATGTTTTTGATCGACATATTGCAATGCCGCTAATTATTATGGTTATCCTCAATCTTACAGGCGCATGCATAGGTGTGTGGGATCTGTTTATGGGTTGGCGGGATAGTGATACGCTGATTCTGAACCTTATCTGGACCGCCTACAATTTGATGATTCTTGGGGCAGCTTTGGCAGTGTGTTTCGAGTCACGTCAGGTACGGGATTATCCCCGAATTCCGGTTGTTATGCCGGCGATGATCCGTTTTTCCAACGGCCAAACCATCCATTCACAGACATTGGATATCTCGGAAGGTGGTTTGTCTTTCACGCTACCCAAAGATGTTCATTGTGAGACCGGGTCGGAGGTGAGAGTTTCGTTATTTATAGAACACGAGGACTTTAGTTTTGATGGCGTGGTCAGGTTTTCCGGCCATGGCCGCTGCGGTGTTCTGTTTGAAGAGATGCCGCTTGACCAATATAAAAATCTTGTGACGATTTTGTTTGGACGTCCGAATGCATGGGTTCACTGGGCTGATGAGCGGCTCCCGGATCGACCGTTGCAATCGTTACAGATGGTGATGAGAAAGTCGGTTACTGCTATTGTCATTATGTTCAGTTATTTTTTTTCTATCTTCAAAAAAGAGGAGCCAAAATGATGCTTAAACCTATGAGGCGACTATGGAGCAACGGGATCTGTGTGATGAAGCAGACTGTTCTGCTGATGCTTCTGAGTATCTGCCTTGCGCCTGTACTTGCATCGGCGCATGGAAGCAAGCACTCACCATCGCGCACTTATGCATCGCAAGATAAGCTGGTAACGCATACGTACACTCTCGCTGATTTTGGTTATCATGACGCTATCAGAATGCGCGGTATTTACGATATTCGAAAAGTTAATTTTGGCATCCGACTAGATGAATCTGTGGTCGATATGCAGGTGAAATTGTATTATTCGATGTCTCCGGCCTTATTGAAGGTGATTAGCCACCTCAACATTAAAATCAACGGGTTTCCGGTTCGCAGTCTAACCGTTGGTGGTTTGTTGGATCGTCATGGCATTATTACTGTTAAAATAGATCCCAATCTGTTACAAGAGTATAACCAGCTGGCGTTTGAATTTATTGGTCATTATACATATAAATGTGAAGATCCCGCCCATAGCAGTCTGTGGGCGGTTATCGGTAAAAAAACGCAGATAACTCTTCATGCTCTGAAATTGCGAACGGATGATTCGCTCGCTCTGTTGCCCTATCCTTTTTTTGATAAACATGATAATTCCAGGCTCCATGTACCTTTTGTGTTCGCAGGAAAACCAACTCCTGCCTCATTGAAAGCATCCGGTATTCTGGCATCGTGGTTCGGAAAAATGGCTGATTATCGCGGCACCAGCTTTCCTGTGTTGTCAGGAGAATTGCCAGTGTCCGGCAATGCGATTGTCCTTATGAGTGGAAAGAACCACCTGCAAGGCGTGGATATTCGTGCTCCCGTCGATCCCGATCATTTGCAGGAGCATGCTGATTTAAATAAACCGGATCCGAATAACCCGTATGATTTAGCAGGGCCGACTATTGTCATCAGACATAATCCGAATGACCCTTATGGGCTACTGTTGATTGTTTCAGGCCGTAATGATGCGGAGATGATCAAAGCAGCACAGGCGCTGGTGTTGGGGCACGTGGTGCTTGCCGGGCATCGTGCGCTGGTTGCTGGAGTGTCTGATCCAATTGTACGCAGGCCTTATGATGCACCCCGTTGGTTGCCTGATAACAGGCCGGTGCTGTTTGCGGAATTATCTGGCAAGGATGAATTGCAGGTACAGGGCGTTTGGCCGGGGCCTGTTCTGGTTAATTTTCGTATGCCTCCGGATTTGTTTCACTGGCATGGTTACGAACCACGGTTGCATTTGAAATATCGTTATTCGATTGTTCAAAAAACCGAACGCCAAAGGGCTGAACGTGCGCGTTTGAATGTGAAATTTAACGGGCAGTTTTTAGAGTCGTATCCGCTTGTGCAGGATACAGATGAAGGCTGGCGTTACTGGATGTTGGCTGCAAGAAGTCTGGTGACCGGCGATACTACGATGTATGAAAAACTCAAAGTTCCTGCGACATCATTTCAGTTCCATAATCAGTTTAAATTTCATTTTTTGGACTTACGTATGGATGATGGAGAGTGCAAGCAGATACCTTCACCCTATTTTGAAGGGCAGATTGATCCACAATCAACCATTGATATCAGCCATACCCCCCACTTTGCCCGCATGCCTGATATTGGCATGTTTGTGAATGGTGGCTTCCCCTTTACCCGTATGGCGGATTTATCAGACACTGCAGTTGTGCTGCCAGATGCACCTGATGCTGACACGATATCTTCATTTTTGAAGATCATGGGAATGATGGGTGCCAGTACAGGTTTCCCAGCCGTTCATGTGGAAGTCATTGATGCTTCTAATGTGAATTCTGGTGATATGAAACAATATGCTGATAAAGATTTTCTGGTCATTGGCGCATTGGGCAAAAATTCTTTACTGAAACGTTGGGATCATTTCATGCCGGTGGTAGAGGAAAATGGTAAGATTGGACTTAAAGAGCCCAATAGCTTCCAGTTTCTGGGCAGCCTTTTTTCAGAGGGTGATCGTCGGCAAGGTGGAGAAATCTTGTTGCGATCCAGTGATCATGTGGCCCTGTTGACCAGCTTTGAATCACCCTTGAAAGACGGTCATACGGTTGTGGTGGTGACCTCTACAAAAAACAATATGCTGAACAGATTGGCAAACCAAATGACGCTGTTGCCAGCGGTGCGTTCGGCGCATGGCGATACCTTGATTATGACAGGGGATGATACTGTTTCGTCTTTGAATCTTGCTGATAGCTATTATGTTGGCAAGATACCGCTGTGGGCCTATATTCAATGGCTTTTGTCAAATTCACCACTGATGCTGTTATTGCTGGTTGTGGTTGCGATTACGATGTTGGGTATGCTTCTTTATATCGTGTTGCATGCTCGTGCAAGACGCAGGCTGCACGAAACAGGGGAGATCTGATGCAACAACGTATGTTTATCGCATATAAAATGTATGCCAAGCTGCTATGTATATCGGCATTGTTTCTATTCGTAATTCTTGATTTTTCTGTGTTAGCAGTCGCTTCAATCAGCCCGGCTGAAAGGTTATTGCTGGATAAAGCACAATTTTGGAGCGCCCAGGGCAAACCTGATATGGCCGTCAAGGTTTTGAAAAAATTGCTGATCAATATTCCTGATAGTGCTGAGGGCAGGCTTCAGCTTGGTCTTATTGAGGTATATCAAGGTCATAAACCTGCTGCCCGACATCAACTTGAACTGCTGCGTCAGCAACATCCCGGCAATCGTAGGATTACCCGACTGGAGTATGCTTTATCCAAAAATCTGGGAAAAAATGATATGCTTAAACGGGCCAGGGAATTGGCCCAACAGCATAAAACTCAGGAGGCTGTGGCAGAATATAATAAATTTTTCGATGGTAAAAAGCCACACGGGGATATTGCGTTTGAATATTATCAGGTTGCTTCAGGCCTGCCTGATTATTGGAGTAGATCAAAACAAGGTTTGGAGAAATTACTACGTTCCCACCCTGAAAATATTAAGTATAAGTTGGCTTTGGCAAAATTATTAACGTATCGGGGAAACACCAGAAAGACAGGTATCAGGATGCTTCGCTCACTGAGTGATTCGGCTGCCGGTTCGAGCATAAAAACAGAGGCCAGACAACAATGGAAACAGGCCCTGCTATGGATGCCGGTCAGGAAGTCCAGTGTGCCTGCATACAAAGATTATTTGCACAAAACAGGCCCGGATGTTGAGGTATCGAATCTTATTCAGCAAGCTGGAAAAGTTCGCCTGAGCGTACGTGATCGTAAAAGCAAACACATTTTTGATAAGCGCAAACAGGCTTTTCTCTGGATGGACAAGGGCAAAACGCATCAGGCCGAAAAAGCATTTCGAGCACTATTGCGGATCAATCGCAATGATGCAGATTCAAATGCAGGGTTGGGTCTCGTGCTGTTGCGTCAAAAAAAATATTCCCCGGCTGTCTACTATCTGGAGAGAGCCAGTAGGTTGAATCCTCGCAAAGCAACCCAATGGACGGGTTCTCTGAATTTGGCGCATCATGAAGCAGTCCTTGAAGAGGTTAAGGCGCTGGAGAAGAGGGGTGATGTGAATGGTGCAATCAAAAAACTTGTCCGCGCCCAGCGTCTATATCCTTCACAGCGAGCAGTATGGACCCTGGAAATGGCACACTTACAGAATAAATATAACCTCCGTACAGATGCTCTGGCATCGGCATTGCGCCATCTCAAGGCGAACCCGTATAAGCGTGAAAATTCTCAGTTATTTATCGATGTGTATCAGGAAAGCAGCAAAAACACGAATAATCGCGTACTACTGGGAAGAGCAATATCTGCGCTTGAAACAGCCGTATATCATAAGCAAAACAATAACTGGTTGCGCTTGAATCTGGCACGTTTATATCAATTTCAGGGGTCGGGAGAGAAAGCGATCTCTTTGCTGAATATGATCGTTAAACTTAATCCGCACATGTATGAAGCTTATTATACCCGTGCGTTGTTTTTTAGTCAGTTGGAGCGATGGTCAGAGGCATATCAGTCGATCAGAACCATTCCGAAGAATAGGCGTAGCATTGCAATGCGCCAACTGTCTCAAAAAATTGACTCACATGTGCGAATAAGCCGCGCGAAGGCTCTGGCTCAGCAGGGACGTCGTCATGAAGCAATTCGGATGCTGGAGCCCTTAACGGCAAAAGTGAACAGAGACAATATTTACCTGATAGCAAAGGCCTGGAAAGATATTGGTGAACTTGACAGGGCATTGCGTATCACTAATAAAATAATTAAGAAACAGTCCTCAAATGATTATGGGCTAAAGCTGTTTTACGCCTCATTGTTAAGCGACAGCAAGTATTACTCCGATGCTGATATTTGGTTGCAAAACTTAAAGAAACAACGTAGCAGAATGATAGCCGCTGAACGTAAGAGTCTTGACTTGCTGGAGCGCGGTTCGGCTATCCGTAAGAGCGATCAATTAAGTCAACAGGGAAAATATGCAGATGCATGGGAACAGTTGGCACCTTATCTGCTACAGAAGCCTGTGAATAGCGAAGTATTGCTTGCATTGACTCGTATCTACGGTAGTGCGGGACGGGATAAGGATATTATTCCAGTTTACAATCAGCTATTGAAGCGTAACCCTGACAACCTTGGCGTCCTGGAGGCCTATGCCAAAACCGCTATCGATAATCATAAATATGATACGGCTTTGAAACTTATTAACAGAGGCATCAGTCTTAGGCCGACCAGCCAACGCTTTTATGCATTGAAAGGCGATTTAGAGAAATCGCGTGGTGATTATAAAGAGGCTGTCAACTCTTATAGTAAAGCAAAGAAACTGAACAGCCAACGTGTCATGGCTGCAGGTGTCGGGCAACAGACGGTGTTTTCCTCCCAGGGGCTACGCAATCCATTTCTTAAAGGCACTCGCACGATTCAACAGAATCGTTTTGCCGTGGCTTCTGAACCATCCGGTTTGATGCAATCCAAGGCATCGCTGGTCGGTATTGGTTTAGATGCTGCTGGCGGAGCCTCTACGCCTACAGAGGTCAACTCATTGGATGATCGGATTGCTGCAGTGCGTTCACAGAGGTCTACGAGAATCGCTGCCGCTGTGGATATTCATCAACGAACAGGCGAGCAGGGACTTGGTCTGCTTAGTGATATCGAGACTCCTGTTCGGGTTCACTTTGCTCTCGATAGTGGCTATGCGGAATTGCAATTGACGCCTGTCCTCCTAAGTGCCGGTAGTCTTGATTTGAGGAATACGGGTCGGGCCTCCCGGTTTGGAAGCAATAGTATCAATACCCCATTACCGCAAAATCGCTCAGTTCAACAGAGTGATTCGGGTATGGCTATTCATCTGCGGTATGCCAATGCGCTGCTGCATGCTGATGTCGGTGTATCTCCACTTGGTTTTACTGTTACGAATTTTATTGGAGGCCTTGGAATTAAATTGCACCCTCAGAAATATATGCATCTTGGTCTGGACGCTTCAAGACGTTCGATGACGGACTCATTGTTGTCATATGCCGGTCTGGTCGATCAACCGACAGGTCTGAAGTGGGGTGGGGTGGTTCGTAATCAGGCGAGTTTATCTTTTGGCTATGATGATCCTGTTTTTGGTCTGTACGGGGGACTTGGAATGGCTCTTCTGACTGGAAGGAACGTGGCATCTAACACGAGTTTATCGTTATATGCCGGTGGTTATAGCGTTATGTCTAATAGCGATACAATGAAAACAACTGTGGGATTCGACATTCGTGCATTAGGTTATAGACGGAATCTTAGTAAGTTTACTTTTGGACACGGGGGGTATTTTAGTCCGCAGCAATATGCATCAGCTGCCATACCTCTAAGTCTGGATGGCCGAAAAGGAAAACTGGCCTATAATTTTAATGTGCATTTGGGTATTCAATCCTTTCAGGAAGATACTACCCCCTATTTTCCGAACAACCCTTTCTCTCAGGGCGTGTCGGGTAAATTTTTTCCTGCTATAAGAAAGACAGGCGTTCTGTTTGGATTAAAATCAGCGATTGAGTATCAATTGTCTCCCAGAATAACAACAGGGGCGTTACTTGAGTTGGATAATGCTCAGAAATTTACTGTTTATAACATTGGAGCTTATATCAAATACTCGTTTAGCCCGACTTTGCCGAGATTTGACTTTAATATATCACCCCTGCGAGGCTACTATCTGGAAGGCTTCAGATAGTTGGGCGGGGCATCATGAGGCGTAACTTTATGTCAATTTTCGGGAGAATTATCGTATGAACATCGAATGTTATCTTCGCAATCAGCTTCGATCAGAGCAGTGGAATCACGTACTTTTTTGTATGGCAAGGGAGATGGAAAGCCACCTTGATAGCAATAGTTTACAGGGTTTGATGTATAAGGCAGGAGCACGTATGGCAGATGGCTTCCCTGTTGAGGGGAAGGATTCTTTGGATGCTGTCGAGGTGGTTTTAAATGATATATGGGAGTCATGCAAGTGGGGCTGGGTAAGGTTGTCAGATCAGGGTAATTGCATCCGAATTGAACATGCTTTTTCACCACTGGATGAAGCGTTCGGCGAATCTGCTGATGGCTGGTCAGTGCAATTGCTTTGTGGCTTTTATGATTCGGTATTCAGACAGTTGGGAGCAGGGGATGACTTGCGTTTAAGGCGCATTACAGGGGGCAGTGCCAATAGAGATGTGTTGTTGTTTGAGCTGCAAACCTCCTGATCTGCTGCGGAGAGTGTTGTTCGGCATGGATGGGCAGATCAATGTGCGCCATCAGTAGATAAATTTCTAATCCAGGCAATTTGAGTGAACATGGTAAGGCTGGCGTCATAGTAAGTTGTGTGCGGTGTCCATTGCATTTGTGGAAACAAGGCTTGTTTATCGCCCGTCAATTTTCGACATAGCGCAAATATAGCACTTGGCGCTGAAAAGTTTTTGCCGAAATGGATGGCGTTGGTATCAAGGTCGACTCGGTCGGGGATGTGTTGTTGCATATCAAACTGTTTCCAGAAATTCAGGTAGGGGATCAATAGCTGAACCTGACCTGACCAGGCTGCGAACAGAGGTACCCGGATGGCATCGTAACTGAATTGATGTTTATGTTGGCGTGATGGCTTGAAACCATCTTTTTGTACATCCAACCAGTCAGGAGTCAATTGCCATTTTCCATATCGAGACGTATGCAGCAGATCAATGCTGTTCTGATAAAGCTTCGGCCAATTCAATAAGGGCTCATGTGTGGAAAAAAATTTGAAGGCGGGTAAAATTAAATAAGAAGGATTAATCTCAAAGCCGCTTTTGTGCTTAAATCCTTCCGAACCGGGCAAGAGATAAAGCCGTCCATCCTGTTCATGCAGCAGGGGTTTAATATCGTGCAGGATAATGTCGGCGCTGACTTTATACTCGGGTTCATGCCATTTTTCCGATGCCAGATATAAACTCCAAGCGATACTCAGATCTGCATCGGTGGCGTTGTTAGTGTCGGCGGCCCGACCGGTTTTTTGATCCCATTTCCATGCAAAAAGGCTGTCCTTGCGCACCTGCAGGTGCGTCGCCGTCCATTGCCACAGATGATCGAAAACGGTTTTGTCATTGTAGAAGACGGCAAGCAGCATGCCATAGCTTTGCCCCTCTGAATGCACTGCGTCATCTTGGCCTGTATCAATGACGTAGCCTTGTTGTTTGATGAAACGGTGCTTGTACTCGAGCCAGTCGTGGGGATTCAGGGATACTGAAAGCAGCGATGTTGAAGCGTGTGCGCAACCGGATAGGGCGATCATGGTGATAAATCCTGAAATTATTACAAGACGGAGAGGGGATAGTCTCATGGCGACGAAGTATTACTGTGGCGGCGTGCTTTTCCAACCATTTTTCAGTCAGGCTTTAAAAATGATCCGGAATCGATCAGTGTTCACATGATGTTTTATTCTGGTGAGTGTGAGGGGGATCGTGATGCGATCAGTTGTGCGGATATGAAACAACAAGATAACTGGCGAAGAACATGGTTGATGATTGCCGTCATGGCCATGTGGCTGCTTACCTCGTGCTCCAATAATTCATCTGCCACATCACCGGGCACTCAGGTTGTGCTGCCTCTGATTACGGTTGTGAATACCAGCAGAGCCGAAGGTAACAGCCGGGGAATCACCAATCTCGATTTTTCTGTGACGCTGAACAAAGTCTTTTTTCGCGATGTTAGTGTGAGTTATGCAACGGTTGACAATACAGCGCTGGCCGGCAGCGATTATGTGGCAACCAGCGGAACACTGACCATTCCGACCGGCAGTACGACGGGAACTATCACGGTGATGGTCAACGCGGATCTGCTTTTTGAGTCGAATGAGTTGTTTATATTGACGTTAAGCAATGCTGTGAATGGTCTGCTGGCCAGGTCAACGGTGACGGGAACGATCCTGAATGATGATGCCGCCGGTTTGAATGATACCGGTATCTCGCTATGGGGCGATCTGGCAAATAATAACCTGACAGTGACACAGCCGCTATTCCCTGTTCAGGATGCAGATGTGGGGCGTGATGTGCTTCGGACCGCGAACAAAAACTTAGATGGCAGGTTGGGTTTTTCCTTTACCAAGCTGGATGCGTCAGGGGAGCCGTTGGTCAACCAGTCAGCAATTTATACAGCGACGCCATGGGATTGCGTGCTGGATCAGACAACCGGGCTGATGTGGGAAGTTAAAACGCCGAACCTGCTGCCGATTGGCGGCATACAGGGCTTACGTGATGCCGGGCATACCTACAGCTGGTATAACAGTAGCGGCGTAAACGATGGTGGAGACCCCGGTACCCCCAATGGGGGCGTCTGCGTGGATGTGGTGAACTGTGATACGCAGAAATATGTGGCATCTGTTAATCAGGCCGGGCTATGCGGCTATTCTGACTGGCGGCTGCCAACAGTTGCCGAGCTTGGATCGATTGTAGATTTCAGCGCGGCATTTCCCGGTCCGGCTATCGATACAGGTTTTTTTCCAAATACAGTTGGCCCTAGTACAAATGGCCAGGAGTATTGGTCATCGACGCCGGATGCCGGAAACCCCACTTTTGCGTGGAATGTCAACTTCGGCAACAGTATTGATGTCGATTTTGTCAAGAGCAGAAGGCTGCATATACGCCTGGTGCGCAAATTTTAATGATACAGGAGAGATGGGATGAATAGGATAATAGCAGGGCTGCTGATGGCGCTGGCGTTCAGCGGACAGGCATTTGCCGGCTGTGTCGCCACCATCACTGCCAGTACGCCATCAGCAGACTTTATCAATAATGGTGATGGGACCATCACAAACACAAAAACAAAACTGATGTGGAAACGCTGCGCCGAAGGGCTGTCGGGTGCGAATTGCACGCTGGGGACAGCCACCACATTAACCTGGCAGAGGGCGCTGCAGCAGGCGGCAAGCATCAATGCCGGCGTCGGATTTGCCACATTCCACGACTGGCGCCTGCCCAATATCAAGGAACTGAGGTCGATTGTGGAGCGCCAATGCGTCCTTCCTGCCGTAAATCCGACCGTATTCCCTGCGACTCCGCCGTCGGCAGGTACTTCTGCTGTTAAAAGCAATAAAATATGGTTCTGGTCGGCTTCCCCAAGTGCCACTTTTTCGGGTTTTGCCTGGTCGATTGATTTTGATTCGGGCAGAAGTTTTGTGGACAAAGAGGCGAGGCTGTACTATGTACGTTTGGTGAGGGGGGGGCAGTGATATGTTTATTCAACAGATGAATCGTCCGCTGCATGGAATTTTTTCAATGCGTGACCATGTTTTCATTATCGGGTGGAAGAACTCCATGCGCATTATGATGTGTGTGTCGGTGTTGTTTCTGACCATGGCAAATAGCATCCTGTATGCAGCTGAAGGTGATATATCTACATTGCTGGATGATTCCACATTGCGGCAGGGGCCGGGTAGTTTCTATGAATCTGTGGGTGTTGCACGGGTAGGCGAGCAAGCGGTTGAACGACAAAAAAAAGGTTCATGGGTGCAGGTGCGCATGGTGGTCAGCAGATATGTTGGCTGGGTGTATGCCGATGCGCTCAGGCGGAAGCTGGTTGCCGGGAAACAGGTCGCGTCTGGCGGTGCTGAAAAAGAGGTGATGGGCGGCGGTCGTCAGTATAGCTTGAACGCGGGCGCTCTTGATCAAGCAGTAGTTGCTGATGCAACTGCGCCGGCCATGGGGGCTGCCGCCAGCATTGCCGGTAGTATGCAACAAGTGGTTAAAACAAGCAGAATCAGGAGTGGCCCAGGCGATTCGAATGATATACTTGGTTGGGTAAGTAAAGGTACACATGTCAGAGCAGTTGGACAGCAGGGCGACTGGTTGCATGTGAGTATGCCGGATGGGGGAAGAAGTGGCTGGATGAAAGCGGGCGTACTTCAAGCGGTTGAGATGCAGCATGTAACGGAGCATGTAGATAAAGTGCCAGCCGTTGGAACAACTACGCCGACAGGTGGGATTGTGGTCAAATTTGTCAGAAAAGCGAATTTACGCGCCGGGCCGGGTGTTACATTTGAAGTGGTTTCATGGGCCGGTATTGGTTCTTATGCCCATGAGTTGGGCAGAAAAGGCGACTGGGTACGGGTGCAGATGAAAGTTAGCAAACGTATAGGATGGGTGTACAAGCGGTCGTTGCGGTCGTCAGGATCTGATGTGCCACTCTCGTCATCTCGGTGAAAGCGAGATGGTTGGTTGCGTTTGGGATTCTCCCGATCCATCCAGAGCCCGGTTTTGGCAATATTCGGGCCGAAGCTGAAGATGAAGCAATACGATCTGTGGATTGGATGGAGATGACATGAGAAAAATAAAAGCGATGATATTAGCCGCTGGTGAAGGCTTACGTATTCGGCCTCTAACTCAGGACTTGCCGAAACCGATGATTCCTATCCTTGGGAAGCCAGTCATTGAATATCTGGTACAGCATCTTGTCAGGTATGGGATAACGGATATCATGATCAATGTCGGTTACAAACACTGGCGTATTGAGAACCATTTTGGAAATGGTGCCATCTATGGGGCAAATATTGGTTATTCATATGAAGGTACGTATAAATACGGAGAAGTTGTTCCGCAGGCCCTGGGTTCTGCTGGTGGTATGCGCAAGATTCAGGATTTCGGCAATTTTTTTGATACCACTTCTATTGTGATTTGTGGTGATGCGCTAATAGATCTGGATTTCAAAGCTGCAATTGATGAACATCGTCACAAAAAAGCTTTGGTTAGCATTGTTACGAAAGAAGTTGAACATAGTGAAGTTAGTAAATATGGTGTGGTGGAAACAGATGAGCAGGATCTAATCGTCTCGTTTCAGGAAAAACCCAGCCCTGATGAAGCACGATCCAATTGCATTAGCACTGGTATCTACATCGTTGAGCCCGAGCTTCTTGATTATATTCCACCAAACGTAAGTTATGACCTTGCCAGCCAGCTGTTCCCTCTGATGGTAGAACAAGGGTTGCCATTTTATGCACAAAAACATTCTTTTCAATGGCTGGATATCGGGCATGTTTCTGGATATTGGGATATAATGCAACGGATATTGCAAGGGGATATCGGATACATGACTATGCCGGGCACTGAAGTGCGACCCAATATATGGGTTGGCATTAATACCTGTATCGATTGGGATGATGTAAAAATTGAAGGGCCTGTCTATATTGGCTCTAATGTGTGTCTTGAGCCAGGTGTCGAAATTATTGGCCCTGCCTGGATATCCTGGGGTGCATTTATTTGCCAAAACTCGAAAGTTATTCGCAGTGTGCTTTTTGAATATACTCATATTCCGAAAGAGATGTTGTTTGATGAGACAATCGTTTCCCCCAGTTTCTGTGTAATGCACCAAAGTGGGGAAACCTATTATGCTGGAGATGATCGATGTGAATTGCGCTGGGGGGACTCTCGTGGAAGATAGGCTTATGCGATCTGAATCATGTAGTCTGACCCCTGGTTTTTTCTGAATCTACATGGCTAATCAGCTGCTAACTCGAAAAAAGGTGCTTTTTTCTGACCGCCACACCTCGAACCTACACATCCGAATGCGTATCGATCATTTTAAATACATCCCGTACTTTGCCAGTTTTCAGGATGTTGACCTTGATGATTATGATATTCTGATTCCTCAAACCATGCCTGATATTTTTTACCTGCGTGAAAACAAGCCGGAATTGCACGGCAAGAAATGTTTTATTCCATGCATGCATGCTATCAATCTCTGCGATGACAAATTGAACTTTTACCACTTTATGATAGATCATGGCTATGGTGAAATGGTTCCTCAAATTGGTGGGGATTTACCGTTCCCATATATACTGAAAAAACGTATTGATGCGTTTGGTACTCGATCCAGAATCATCAATTCGACAGTCGAGGAAAAGGTCTTTAAAAAATATATCACATCTGAAGACTATTTGAGACAGGAATGCATCATTGATCCTGATGAATATTCCACTCACATCCTCATGGTGGGCGGAAAAGTTGTCTACCATCGTACGCTATGTTTCCCCTTTGATAAATCATTATTTGTCAAAGGTATCGGCTGCAAACCGATATCCAGAGGCTCGGAAATGCCAAGCAATCATATTGCTGTATTTGAGGAAATTCTTGGCAAAATGGCGTTTGAAGGCATCTGCTGTTACGACTACAAACTGGTGAACGGACTACCTAAGGTTTTCGAAATCAATCCAAGATATGGTGGTTCGCTGACCCGCTCTTTGCCTAAAATGATGCGCGTTTATAGTATGATGTTAGAGGAGTGAATCATCATGAAAAATCTAGTAAACAAACGAAGATTCAGTCGATCCAGCATAGATATTGATGTCAAAATTACGCCTAAAGGCTCCGCCTTCTTTGATGCCATAGTTGTTGATATGTCCATGAATGGCATCCAGGTGGAAACAGACAAACGTCTGCCCGAAGGTACTGCGTGTGAGGTCGATATTCTGATTGGGCATTATAAGCATGAATTGCCGCTTGTTGCCAAAGGAAAGGTCGTGAGAAGTCAAAATAGGCATGTCGCCATTTTCTTTGACAGTATCGGCATTGATGCAAGCGAAGAAATTCAAAGCATGCTACTATTCCATGCTGATGATCCGGAACAGTGTTTGCACGAGTTTGAGGAGGCAGGTATTACAACTGACACTTGAGAAAAGCCTCTTGCTGGATTCATTTCTAATTTTAGCGTTACCTACGTTGTTCATCTGAATACCTGGTCATAGGCCATGAGGAGTTTTGGGGCTTCATAATCCCACGCCAGCTCATTTTTAACTCTTGTATTTCCGAATTTGCCCATACGAAGCCTCTCTTCCGGGTGATCCAGGAGAAAAATGATCTTCCTGGCAAAATCCACTTCGTTATTACGTTCCGCATACAGTGATGCATCTTGTGCGGAAATTCGGCCTTCTGTCAGGTCAAATTGAACTATCGGCTTTGCCAATGCCATATATTCCATGATTTTATTCATGGTAGATTTGTCATTCATCTCATTGGCTACATCAGGATTAACACAAACATCAGCGGTATTGAGCATCTCCAGCATTTGTCTATCAGGGATACGACCGGTAAATGTAACATAATCAGCAATACCAAGTTCAACAGCATAGGCCATCAGTTCATCAATGGATGTACCGCCGCCGACAAGTCCGAAATGCACATCTTCACGAGCCATATCTTTGACAATATACCGAACTGAACGCAGTAGATAATCAATACCTTCCTGGGCTCCCATCACTCCAACATAACCGACCAAAAACTTGCGTTTGCATTTCAATGCCTTAACAACGGGAAGCCTTTTCATTCGATCCAGTTTTGGCCCACTACGTACTACAATCACGTTATCAGGACTCATCTTTCCACGTTCAATGGCTATTTTTTTATATGAATCGTTAGTGGCAATCGATACATCGGCCAGTTTGAATGTCCACCGTTCCCACAATAGCATGATTTTGTAAAAAAAATCCCGTCGCCCGAATTTAGCTTCATACAGTTCCGGATTGATATCATGATGATCAAACAGGAATTTTTTACCAAAAACCTTGAAACAACCAGCCACCAGAAAAATATTATCTGGTGGGTTGCAAGCGTGAATGACATCAAATCCCCGGCTAAACAAGACTCGCCAAGCCAATATAAATTGCCAGAATAGTGCCACTGAATATTCCAGTAAATAACCCCATGCGCCCTCCGCTTCAAGGGGGAGGTTATGGCGATAAATATGAATACCATCTATCTTCTCGAACTTCTTTTCGTAGCCTTTGCCTGTAGGGCAGATAATGGACACGACATAACCATGCTGTTGTAGCGTTGTGGCCTCCTGCCACACCCTTCTGTCAAATGGAGAAGGAAGATTCTCAACAATAATCAATACCCGCCTCGGCTTCTGCTTTGCTCCCATGGTATATCCTGTTACCAGCAGATGCCGTCGTATTTTCCTTTTACTGATCTCTGGCTGCTAATACGAACCAGATCAACTACCACCTGGTTATCTTTTGTCATAGATAATATATCGCGGAATTCCTCTGAATTATTGCCGATTACGATGGTTTCAGCATGCTCCAGCACTGTTTCAATGCTATCTACCATGAGGCTAGAGATATGCGGAATTGTATTCAGGATGTAGTTTTTATTAGCGCCAATCAGGCTGGCTACCTTCACATTCCGATCATAGAGGCGGATATCGTAACCTTTACCAAGCAAGCTTTCGATAACCTCAACCATCGGGCTCTCTCGCAAATCATCGGTTCCGGCCTTGAAGCTAAAGCCAAGAAAACCAACTTTTTTATTGCGCTTTTCGGTAATCATGCTGAGCCCGGTTTTTACCTGACGTTCATTACTATGCATAATGGATGATATGACAGGCACATCAATATCCAGTGTCCTGGCCTTATAAGCCAGCGCCCTTACATCTTTAGGCAGGCATGCGCCGCCAAATGCAAAACCAGGGTTCATATAGTTGAAAGAGAGATTGAGTTTCGTATCCTGTCCAAAAATATTCATAACATCCTGACCGTCTATACCTACCTTTTTACAGATATTACCAATTTCATTGGCAAAAGAAACTTTTAGAGCATGCCACACATTAGCTGTATATTTGACCATTTCAGCAGTTTCAATATCAGTGCGGATAAGTGATGCAGCAAGGCCACCGTAAATTTCTTCCAGCACATCACCGGCACGCGTATCAGACTCACCAATTACGGTTATGGGTGGATGGTAATAATCGAAGACAGCCGTACCCTCACGCAAAAACTCAGGATTATGGCACACGCCAAAGTCTGCACCGGCTTTCTTTCCGGAAAACTCTTCCAGCGCCGGAATTACCACGTTATTCATAGTGCCGGGTAACATCGTACTGCGAACCAGAATAATGTGAAAATCATCCTTCTCTTTAAGGGCTGCTCCAATCTCTTCACAAACTGTTTTGACATAACCCAGATCCAGACTGCCGTTCATTTGACTGGGGGTTCCCACGCATATCATTGAGATTTCCGAACCTGACACAGCACTGTTGATATCCTGGCTTGCGCTTAAAAGTCCATTTGAAACACAACCAGCAATCATCTCGCCAATATCCTTTTCAATGATCGATGGCATTCCTTTATTGATTAAATCAACTTTCGTTTTAGATGGGTCAACTCCGATCACCTCATGACCATCATTGGCAAGGCATCCGGAAGATATCGTTCCAACATAACCCAAGCCAAACACACTAATTTTCATTTGTATTCCCCCTAATACGCACTGTGTGTTTCATGTTAACCTCGATGAAACTCATGCAGATAAATTATACTCTTGATGCCACAACTCCAGATTAAGTAAACACCATAGTAATTTTTCATGATTTTGACGACCTTTAACATGTTCAGCAAGCAAGCGTTCAAGCTCTGATCGTTTATAATAGTGGATGGTACAGGAACCCTTCCCTAATAAGTGCTCATACAAATAGTCGCGCATTGGCCCCTGAAACCAAGTATTTACAGGCACTCTGAATCCCACTTTTGGTCTGTCAAGTACACACTCCGGAAGCAACTGTTTCATTGCCTGACGTAGAATCCATTTACTTGTTTTTCCACGAATCCGCATTTCATCGGACAACGATGAAATAAAGCCAGCCAATTCATGATCCATAAATGGCATCCTGGCTTCCAAAGATGCTGCCATCGTCATTCTATCCCCGCGTTCAAGCAAGTTATCCGGTAACCAACTCATTTGATCAAAAGCAAGAATTCGCCTTAAAGGGCTGTTCGATACCTCAACATCAATATTTGCCCAGCCATAACTGTTCAGACCGATATCAAGCAAGGTCAGGCTTTCTCGTTCCTGAGAAGATAAAGCACCAAACCAACGTGCCATTCTTTCATCCCACGCTTCTAATCCAAGGTTTAAAATGGCTGTTTTTACCCGTCTGAACCTGTAGGGAAGAATATGAACAACCGGTTCAATCAAGCCTCGTCGACAAAATGATGGTATGTGCTGATAAGTTTTTGCATAGCGCTCAACCATGTGCTTGGGATAACCACCAAGAAACTCATCACTCCCTTCGCCCGTAAGAACCATTTTTACAGTTTTACGAGCTTCTCTGGCAAGAAGGAATATAGGTATATCCGATGGCTCTGTGACCGGGGCATCTCTGAAACGAATCAGCGATGGCAGTTCATCCATTAAATGTTCATGTGAAACAGTTAGCTCATGATGTTCAGTATTAAATTGATCGGCAATTGTCCTGGCGTAGCCTAATTCACTATAGGCCGATTCGGAAAAACCGACCGAAAATGTCTTGACCGGCAAGCTACTATGCTTAGCCATCAAGCCTACTATAGCGGAAGAATCTATGCCTCCTGACAGAAACGCCCCAAAGGGAACATCGCTCACCATTCTTATTTTTACCGCTTCATCCAGGCGATGAAGAAATTCATTGACCGGATCATCCCGCTTAACTTCATGCACCAGACGCTTGCAATCAGGCGGTGTATAATAAGGCCAGGCGTTAAAAGAACCATTTTTCCATACTGCGCAGTGACCCGGCATCAGTTTCTCTATACCTGCAAACAGTGTATTTGGAGCAGGCACATAACGATAAGATAAATATTGCCAGATAGCCGCCCGATCTACCTGTTTAGGATAGCTTTCAACCTGTAATATAGATTTAATTTCAGATGCAAAGTAGAGGGATTCACCTTGATGGTACAAAAACAGAGGTTTTTTGCCAAAGCGGTCGCGTGCCAAAAACAGACATTTTTCTCTGTCATCCCATATCGCCAATGAAAACATGCCTCGGAATTTCTTGACACATTCACTACCAAATGCATCGTAAGCATAAACAATCGTTTCGGTATCAGAATTTGTTTTAAACCGGTATCCCAACCCGATAAGGCTATCTCTTAATTCTTTATAATTATATATCTCTCCATTAAAAACTACCTGAATGGATCCGGCTGCATTACTCATGGGCTGATGGCCACAGGAAAGGTCAATAATTGATAAACGCCTGTGTCCAAGGGCTACCAACGCGCTACAAGAAGAGACACCTCCGACAAAGATGCCGTAGTCATCGGGGCCTCTGTGTGAAATAACATCGCACATTTTTCCTATCTGAATCTCGGCATTATGACGAGAAATTGTCGTTATAAATCCAGCTATTCCACACACTTCAAGGTATCCTCCAAGATGCTTCTCTAAACCTGAAACGCTAACGTGAGCAACATATTTAGACTAAATTTAACGCATACGCAGTAGGTGAAAGCCTATTTCCGATATTGTGAAATTCTGTTACACCAAGCCTTACACAGCTCTTGAGCTGCATAAAATATAAATAAACTATCTTTGATAAGATAACGTTTCCATAATCTGCCGGGCTCCTGAACCAGCCGATGTAGCCATTCCAGCCCAGACATACGCATCCAGCGTGGGGCTCTGTTAATTGTTCCGGCTGCGAAGCTGAATGCTCCGCCAACACAAATAACCGAACCTGTATTGAGTTGATCCAAATACTTATCACACCACTTTTCCTGCTTTGGGCAACCTACGCCAAAGAATAGAATATCGGGTTTCGTGGTTCGGCATATTTCTATGATTTCCATGCTTTGCGTTGTATTGTTTTCGAACCCAAAGGGGGGGCAGTGTGTTGCAACCACATTGAGTTGGGGGTTCAATGCAACCAACTTTTCTTTTGCTTTTTCCGCTACGCCGGGCAATGCTCCGACAAAAGCAACAGACAAGTTACTGTTTGCTGCCGCTGCACAAATACTAAGCAAAAGGCCTGTCCCTGTAACACGCTCTGGTATACGTTTGTCGGGCATTATTTTACTTAGCCAGACTAACGGCATTCCATCTGCGGTGATAAGTGCCGCCTGTTTGAGTATTTTATGGAAATCAGGATCACTTTTTGCTGTAATAATGAAATCCACATTTGCTGTGGCTACAAGAGAAGTCTGCTGTTTCTCTTTTGCATGTTTAATAATTGCTTTTGTTGCACTGCTCAAGGTATGTCGTGAGAAAGGAATACCAAACATGCAGATGTGTTCACTCATGGGCTTGCAACGTGCAAAAAAGGTTTACCAGCTCAGGAATATGAGTAGATACTGAACCTATCAAGGTGTTTGTCTTGATGCATTTACATTGATAATGATGAGACTCGAGTAATATCAGCAGATCTTTTCCTGTATATCCCGCTTGATTCAGTGCTTCTTCGTTCAGTTCAATCATAATTGACTGAACACGGCCGCTCTGGAGAATGGATGACAAGCCTTTGAGAACTGATATTTCATGTCCCTCTACATCCACCTTTAGCAGATCAATATGCCTCAAATTCAACGCATCGAATAAATTATTTCCATGTCGTACTTCGACAAGCTCTTTATCATCATGGTCGAAATTGACTCCTTTTTTTGGGTGTAATGTAGAAGCTCCATCATTTCCATGATCAATTCTAACCAGTTCGAGAACTTCATCTTTATCTCCGACAGCAATATTATATGTTGATATATTGTTGTTTTGATTGAGATTAATGTTTCTTTGCAATGTGGCATATATGTTTTTACTGGGCTCAAAACCGACAACTTTTCCCTTAGGCCCGACAAGGTATGAAGCGTTTAATAAATGCCAGCCAATATTTGTTCCGACATCTACATAGATCATCCCCGGTTTGAGGTGCTTCCTTAGCTTTTTTGATTCGAAATATTCAAAGTAACCCTGGAGAAATATTTGTCTCTGAATGAGGTCATTAAGATTTACAATGTTAAAACGAGCTTCTCCCCAGCGGCTTTTCACAATCTCACTACAGTTTGCCCAATCGGTACTAAATGTTGTCGGGATTATAAAGTTTAATACTTTTCCCGGTATGGGAAGCCGCCGACAAGCAAAAGAAATTATTTTAAAGAACATCATTTTCATTTTATTATATGCTTCTCTCTTATTAGCTAAAAAACGCTGGACACGTAAGCAATAACTCATGCTTGGCACCGGGATTAATCGTTGCATAAGTCTGTTCAGTGTTCAGTAAAAAATAGGTAAAATTGCATAGGATAACCAACATTTCTGTGAATGAATTATGCAACTATTAATATGTCACATAGACTTGCATGGAGAGCGAACAACGATGCTTTTCGAAAATCCGAAAAACCTTTCAATGAGCACTTCTCCTTTAGGGAGCAGATAATTCATTTCCTTTCTGGTTAGCAATCGAACCGCATCATCTTCGCGAATCGCTGCTAGATAATCAGTCTCTCCTATAACATGCAACTGCAACCAAACCCTTATAGGCCGTGGAAGCATTGCATAAAAAGGAATGAGAAAATGTGGTTCGACAGGAAACCAATAATCAGGTGTCTGAATAAAATAATATCTCGAAACTCTTTGCAATTCTCTTGCCATCTTTTCAATCTGCTGCCACCCTCCGACATGTTCGATAACAGAGTTTGAATGCGCAACATGATAGTTTGCATCCTGAATTTCACACAAATCACAAGCATTTCCATGCAGCTTTTGAAGTATTACATGGTCAGGCAATCGTACTCCTTGGTCATAGTCTGGATACTCAAGATTAATTAAATCAATATGGAAAACGATATTGTGAAAATCTTCAAACGGGAAGCTCTGCCAGTAGGCTGCAGTTCCTCCCACATCGCAAATCTTAACTTCTTTCAAGTTACCCTGGCACACAACAAACCTAACCAATTCTACCAACCATTTCATGCGCCTTTGGCGAAAGCGATAGGCCCATGATGCCGGGTTATTGTAGTCAATCAGCTTCATGTTTTCTCAGCCAAATAAACCCATAGGCAAGAAGGGTAACCTCGACTTTCCAGCAGGAACGGCGCACCTTCAGGCGCATACAAGAAAAATTCTATAAGATTCAAAGGCATATTTAGCAGCTCCTTTAACCTCTGTTTTGATCATTTCGTCAATCAGCTTTCTGAATCCGAGTTTCCTCATATTCGCAATCACAGCACAGTCTTCCAAAGAACGTGTGTGCAAACTCTTCCTCTACAGGAGAACCTAGTCACAATTTCGTCGGACTCTAGGAATACCGCCACAACATGATTTAGATAGCAAGCACCAATCGCGTTGACCATCTGATACTGGATATTCGAGATAAGAAATTTCTAGCCTAAAAATGACTATAGCGGATCCCTCCTTCAAGACACACACACTGACACTAAACCTCTGGAGTTCCCCATTTGGGGTGAATATTTTAAGGGCAAGTGCATTCGAAACGGGCAAAAATGGCGATGATGGACAATATTCCATGGAATTAATGTGGTCTATGCGGCAATTATTGCAGAGCATGGGGCAAATGTGCGACAATACATGTAGTATGTGGGTGATTTCGTGAAATTTAAACTTTCGGACTGATCATACAAACCAGAGGGGTGACTGGATGACTTTTTGCGAGGAGATTATATTGTATGGCGCACAAAATACAGTGCGTTGAAATCTAGCGTATGAATTTTACGAGGGGATCACTTGTGTCTAAAAAACTCATCAAAATAATCCACCGAAGGGACAACTTGACTCTTATGACAAATTGGCTTTGTCCAGTTCTTGCTGAATCAGGGCAAGGGGTATCAGAGGTAAGAAGGTGTCGTTGAGGAATACATTAAAAAGGGACGTTGTATTTGTCTTGGGAACCGACCCCCAGGATGGTGTCATGCAATATGCAAACCAAATCTCCATTCGGTTTAAAAAACATGAGCGCTCATCACAAATAGAGTGCAAAGCAGTGAATTTTTCGAAGCTCTGGTGTGGAGTGAAATGTCTGTTTGATGTTTTTAGGCATGGAAAATTGTTGCATATGCAATATCCGATGATTGGTTCTTGGGGAAAGAGTATCTGGCCAGGCATTGTTCCCGCAGTGATGCGTTGCGCCCTAGCATTGAAACGCCCAAAACTTGTTTTAACGTTACATGAATGGGGCGATATGCATCTATTACGTAAGGTGAGTATTTTTCCATTACTTATGATGGCGGATGAAATTATTTTTGTTTCCAACATGGAATACAAGAAAATGAATTCAACATTCACAGGAATCTTCTGTTTAAACCGAAAAAAACAGAGGGTGATACCTATAGGTATAAATCTTGAGATTCCCAGCTTGGATGTTTTGACTGTGAAAAGAATGCGCTCTGAACTGCTTGATTCAACCGATGAAAGTGATGCAGTAATTATTGGATATTTCGGATTTATGTATGCCAGCAAAAAACCGCATGTAATTGTAGATGTTGTTGAGGCGCTCGTCCATATGGGGTTGCCGGCTAAGGCATTATTTATTGGTGACTTTACCAAGCATGCGACAAAAGATAAAATAGACTTTTTACGCTATATCCAACAGAGAGATATGGATGCTTATGTAAATATCACTGGTTATATCAATGATGAAGTCAAAGTCTCAGAGATGATGAGGGCGTGTAATGTTGTTATATTGCCGTTTGTCGGTGGTTTGACTGCTAGAAGAGGTAGTTTCTGGTATGCCTTGGCTCTAGGGGTGCCCTTGATTAGTACACAACCGTCTGAGGCTGGCGAGTTTGCGAATGGGTTTCTTGAAGGATTAGCATCTGAAAATGTATTACGGCTTGTTCGGGAGCCTGTTGACGTGCCCGCTGTTGCGAAAATGGTGGCCGCTGAGTTCTCTTCATATCGTGCCCCAAAATGTACTCAACGTACTGAGCCTAGCTGGGTGGATATTGTCGAAGAGCATATCTCACTATATAGGGAATGAAATCCATGCAGATAAATGATTCATGGGAAACGAGTGACAATAACCGGATATCTTGGTTTTGTTATACGGTTGTTTTTCTTAATGGGGGGTTGTTTTTTTTAAGTGATTGGAAACGAACCGGGATTCCATTCTTTAGAGAAGGCTACCTGTTGATTCTCTGTTTGATTACACTTTGGTTGATAATTAGGCATAAACAGTGGTTCTTTAGCTTTTGGATTAATAGTGCATTGTTGATTTATGTAATATTTATTTTTGCTGTGCCGGCTATTTCGGCGTTAATGAAATTTGGTCAGCCTTTGCTCTATGGATTGCTCGAAGAGAGACGGTGCCTGTTTTACCTGGTTTTCTTGCCCGTTTTTTATGGGTTGTGTATTCAGGCCATTTCTCCAAACGGGCTCATCAAGTGTATAAAAGTCACATCATGTCTATGTATGGCGTTGGCATTTCTATATTTTCTTGGAATTTTAAGCCAGAACCAGCATGTTTTTTTCGCAACACAGGATACATCCGCAAGAGTGGTTGTGTGGGATCAGCGCAATGCCACTAGGTTTCCCATAGGAACGCCGTATGTGGTTACTTCAATGCTGTTCATTATGTTGAACTTTTCCAAATCAAAGATATCGATATTTGACTCCCTGTTTCTCGTTGTTGCGTTTCTGTATCTCTTTTTTATTGACCAGTCGCGGCTAACATTGGTTTTTACCTTGGGAGTTTTTTTCGTTCTATTGTTTACCAATATAAAGTTCCTGTTGAGGTTAAGCGTACCAATTGCGGCGATTATTGTTTTATTGGTATGCCTGTTTATGGGAACAGATCTTTTGCAAGGGGCTGTGGCAAAAGTTACCTTCATGGTCAATGATGCGACAATGTCTATCGAAGATAGGGTTAGATATACGACAACCGTTACCGTGCTCAATTCCTTGGCAGATAACTACCTGCTGGGATTGGGGTCTCTCTCTCAGCAATGGAATGGTGGATTTAGCGACTTTTATTCCGATAATTTCTTTTTAACTGATGTCGGAGTTATTGGCATCATCTACAGGTTTGGTTTTTTGGTCGTGGGCTTGCTTGTATTTTACTATGGAATGTTTTTATCTGGCATGAGGGGGACGCATTCATTTGTAGTAAAAGGCATTGTATATTTTTTTCTCGTCAGGCAGTTGGTCTACTTTGCTTTTGAATCGGACATGATATGGGGGGGGCATGTTCTTGGGGTGATATTGGCCATGCTTTACTATGAAAAGTTCTTTTTGATTCGTGAAAAGGATGAGGGGCGGAGTGCTCCACCACTTGGGGGTGAATCATCAATAGCCCAGCCTTTGTAAGGTTTATTGGCTCAACCAAGGACCATGAGATATAAAGAATTCAAGGTCATTGGGTACTCCAAGGCCATACATGCCGTTCCTGTCTAAACCTATATTGTAGATGCCCACTTTTGCCCCGGATTTTATTAGATGGTTGTAAACCGGCGCCACATAGAACTCATTGTTAACCCTTTCATTGCTGGAAATCATGCGGTCTGCCGCCGCAACAAAGTCGCAGCCTCGCGCGTAATTATAGATGCCGACTGTTGCTTCATTTGAAACAACCTCTTTTTCCACGACTCGTGTGACATATCCGTTGGAGTCTGTTTCGACATAAGACCACTTTGGGTCATTCGCTTCCATGGTCATAATCAAACCATCTAAACAGGCACAGTTGATCACCTCTAAATAATCATTTATGTCAATATCAACCCACTGGTCGCTGTTGGCTATCATGAGTGCATCATGATTGTCTATCAGGGAGCGAGCCAATAAAACGGTGCACGCAGCACCTTCAGTCACTCCGCTAACAGCAACGATTACACATCCTGGTGAAAGAATTTCTAA